>ENA-OYWT01000540-OYWT01000540.1-human-gut-metagenome-genome-assembly--contig:-NODE-540-length-15941-cov-31.710878_pt1 | contig 15941 bp, 10 predicted proteins | sample MGYA00244171_ERZ653399 | MGnify/ENA primary metagenome ERZ653399 (study PRJEB26926, sample SAMN06164987) | human gut metagenome | biome: ENVO:00009003; feature: ENVO:2100002; material: ENVO:00002003... | reverse complement strand
GGCTTTTGACTTTATTATAACTTGGAGAGAAACACGCACGAGGCCGAATGCTTACTATCAGCTTGTACTTTTTTACGGTCTTACTGATATTTATTCTACAGAAACCATTATTCATGCTCTATAATGGTTCCATTGAAAAAGGATTCGGGTTTGCCGATTATATGCAGGTAATGGTTCATGGCGCCAGTCTTGATGCTGCTACGGCGGGATATCTTACTGCATTTCCATTCTTGTTGGTACTGATAAGTATTTGGTTTAGGAAATTCCCTTTGAAAAAAATACTTTACGGGTATTATATTTTGGCTGCCGCGCTTATTTCTATCATTTTTGTGGTAGATATGGCATTATACACATTCTGGGGATTTAAACTGGACGCATCTGTTTTTCTTTATATCGATTCACCGAAGGAAGCTTTGGCGAGTGTTTCCGTCGGATTTATCTTGCTGAGGGTTCTTGCCATCTTGTTACTCATAGCCCTGAATAGTTGGGTCTTGCTGAAAATCACGCCTTCCGTTTTGACCGCCACCCGGAAACGGATAGCGGGAACTGCGGGAATGCTGTTATTAGGAGGTGTGCTTTTCATCATTATACGTGGTGGTGTAACGGAATCCACTTCTAATATAGGGCAAGTATATTTCAGCAACGAACCTTTCTTGAATCATTCGGCGGTCAATCCCGATTTCAGTTTGTTGTCTTCTATGGGTAAATCCCAGGATTTTGCATCAGAGTTCAATTTCTTTGATGAAGAGAAGCGGGCTGCATTGTTTGACGGACTTTATCCTACAACAGATGGGGATAGTATTATTCAAGTCCTGAATACCAAGCGTCCCAATATTCTTATTATTTTGATGGAAGGTTTTGGAGGTGCTTTTGTAGAACCTTTAGGCGGTCTTCCTGATGTGACACCCCACTTTAACCGTCTGTCAAAGGAAGGGATCTTTTTTACAAACTGTTATGCCAATAGTTTCCGTACCGACCGTGGAACAGTCTGTACTTTCAGCGGTTACCTTGGATTGCCTACGGCATCGGTAATGAAAATTCCTGCCAAGAGCCGTACGCTGCCTGCTATAGCTGAAGGATTGTCCAAGGCGGGTTATAAAACAGATTTCCTGTATGGAGGTGATATCAACTTTACCAATATGAAGAGTTATCTGCTGAGTACCGGTTATCAGCGTCTTACAGCCAATACAGATTTTTCATTGGCCGAACAGACCAGTAATGCCTGGGGAGTGAATGATGATATTACTTTTGAATATTTATATAATCAGTTAAGAAACCGGAAGGAAGAAGGGCCTTGGCATACTGCGTTTCTGACACTTAGCAGTCATGAACCTTTCGAAGTTCCTTATCACCGGCTGGAAGATAAAATTCCCAATGCCTTTGCTTATACAGATGAATGTCTGGGTAAGTTTGTTGACCGGTTGAAGCAGACTCCCGCATGGAAAGATCTTTTAGTTATCTGCCTTCCCGATCATGGTTTCTATTACCCGCGTGAGGGGTCTAATGCGATGCCTCGTTTTTATCATATTCCCTTGTTATGGTTAGGTGGAGCGGTAAAACAGCCTATGCAGGTGGACAAGATTATGAATCAGACCGATTTGGCAGCCACTTTGTTGGGGCAGCTTGGGCTGGAACATACTGCATTTACGTTTAGCCGTAATGTATTGGGAAGTGATTATAAGTATCCTTTTGCCTTTTATAGTTTCAATAATGGGTTCTCATTCAGAGACAGTACAGGGGTGACGGTGTTTGATAATAATTCCGGCAGTATTCTTTTTGATGAGCCTGAAGCTGACGAATCCCGTCTGGATAAGGGTAAGGCGATATTGCAAACCGTTTATGATGATTTAGGGAACAGATAGTAAAACTTGGACGCGGACTATATGAATTCCATACTGATTCATATAGTCCGCGTCCCAATCGGTGCAGAATCTGCCGGATATAACTATTTCCGTTTCTCGTTGAACTTGTACATGATTACCGTATTGCGTAAGTCGCAACTTCTGTAATCTGTATGGAAGACCTCTTCCAGCTGATACTTTGCATTGTAATTCTTTAAAAACTCCTCTTGTGCATTTGCAGAAAGTATGACATACCCTTCTTGCGGATTTTCCAGTGTGAAATTCCGCATTTGGTTATTCATATAATAATTTGTACAATAAAACCGTATCATTCTGTCTGTATATGAATAAACGACTCCTTCAGGCACCTGTTTTCTGATATCCTCTGCCAGATGCTTATCGGATTTTACAGCTAGTATTGTTGGCTGATATACCCCGTCTAAAGCGACAAACAGGCAAAGAACACAACCGGTGATTCCATAGAGGAGTGACCCCGTACTACTTTTTTTGATAACCAGCCTTAATGTACAGATGGCAGCCACTACCGGCAATACTATAATCAGCCATTTGGAAATAGAAAAGGACGTGCTTTCCAAAGCTTGCATAAACGCTATGTTTTCGGCAGCATGACGTCCGTTGCCCCATATGCTGTCCGGTATCATCTGACAGCGTACAGCAAAAAACACCACGGTGAGTAACAAACAGAGCGAGGCGAAGATATAAGCCGATATTTTGAACACTTTCGCCCCTTTTTGCATTAACGCCTCCAGATACTGGGCAATCAGTACAGCCATAAATGGATAGATAGGCAATAAATAGACGCTGCGTTTGCTTTTAGGAATACAATAGAAGACAAAAATAGCGATAATCACTATCCAGATAAACAGCTGTATGGGGGATTGTGAGCGGATGTTATCCCAAACCTTCCTGATGCGTCCGGTGAAAGAGTTTCCTGCGGGCAGCAGGTGCATTTCATTCCATTTCAGTCCGAATAGTGAGATAAGCAAGACCAATGTCCAAGGTGTCCACCCCCATATAATGGTCAGGAAGTTATACCATAAAGGGTTGTGATGCGACGGGTATGACATTTTGCCGACAAAGCGTCCGGTGTTTTCCTCCAGCATCAGGTCCATAAACGGCTGTCCTCCCTGTAGCCAGGCCGCATAAAACCAGATTCCCAATGGAATAAGGGAAAGCAGCCCGATTCCGAATAAGGAAAGGAAAGTCTTGCCGAATGAGCGTCCCCGTATCAGCTGGTAAATACCGATACACATACAGGGGAATATAGAACCCACAGGTCCTTTGGTCAGCGTGCCGCATGCCATCAGCACGACAGCCGTCCAAGGTATTCCCTTGCAGCCTTTTTCGTCCCAGCGAAATAGTAAGCAAAGTGAGATGACGATGAAGGAAACCTGTAGCATATCCAGCCTGCAAGCCACCGCCGCCCGGTGCACTTCGAATGAAGTGAGCAGTAAAAGGGAGGTAATGAGTGCTGTCTTTGTATCCTTATAGCGGGCTACGAATCCGAAAAACACGAACTGCATAGCTAGAAAAGCGATAGCGGACGGCAGACGGGACGAGAATTCGCTCACCCCTCCGAAAATGGCGGAAATAGCTGCAATAGACCAATACAGGAAAGGAGGTTTATAGGCGATGTCTGTTCCGTAGTTCAAAGGCAATATCCAGTTGCCGCTTTCCAACATCGAGTATGCCACAATTGCTTCGCGCGGTTCCCCTTTAGAGTAAAAAATAGTTTCTCCCAAAAAGGGGATTATTACAAGTGTGCTTAGTAAGGCTATGAACCAAAATGCTTTTTTCTTGTCTGACATATATTTTTCGGTCTTTTATATTTACTGTCGCAAAAGTACGAATAATTCTTTAGTAATACCTAACTTTGCATTTTAAATCAATGAAAATGAATAAACTGAAACAGATACCCGAGTTCCTGCGATTTGTAATGGTAGGCCTTTTTGCTACAGGGCTGCACTATGGCATTTATTTTGTCTTGCAAAAATTCATTCAGGTCAATGTAGCCTATACCTTGGGATATGTGCTGAGTTTTGTTGCCAACTTTTATCTTACGGCTTATTTTACTTTCGGGCAGCCTCCTTCCTGGAAGAAAGCTTTTGGCTTCGGGGGGGCACATCTGACAAATTATCTGATACATATCGGATTGTTGAATCTCTTTCTGCGGTTGGGTTTTTCCCGTCCGTTGGCTCCCATCCCAGTGTTTCTCATTGCCATTCCGGTAAATTTTTTATTAGTGAGGTTTGTTTTCAAACAAAAGTAATATCTTTGAGGAGTCTTTATGATAGTGAAGAATGATATGAAGAAAGTGACTCTTTTGATTCCGGTATATAATGAGGAAGCGATGCTGCCCACTCTGTATCAACGTTTGATAGAGCTTGTCAACCGCAATGCCGTTTATGAGTGGGAAATCCTGTTTGTCAATGATGGCAGCAGCGACACTACGCTGGAATGCCTCCGCCGGCTGAGGCAGCAGGACAAGCGGGTGAATTATGTCAACCTTTCGCGTAACTTTGGTAAAGAGGTAGCCATGCTGGCGGGTTTTGATTACGCCACCGGCGATTGCTGCGTTGTGATGGATGCTGATTTGCAGGACCCTCCGGAACTGGTAGACCAGATGCTGGAATATTGGGAAGAAGGATATGATGACATTTATGCCAAACGGCGTACCCGTGGCGAGGAAAGCTGGTTGCGTCGTCAGTTCTCTCTGGCTTTTTATGGTATACTTCAGCGGATGAGCCGTATTGATATTTTGCCCAATGTGGGCGATTTCAGACTTCTGGACCGTCGTTGTGTGCTCACGTTGCGTCGTCTGCGCGAATGCGAGCGTTATACAAAAGGATTGTTTTGCTGGATAGGCTATCAGAAGAAAAGCATTGAATTTGATCGCGGAGACAGGCTGATGGGCCATTCCTCCTGGAACTTTCTCAAGCTGTTGAATCTGGCTGTCGAAGGGATAACCTCTTTCTCTATCGCCCCTTTGCGCATCGCCACGGTATGCGGAGTGCTCTGTTCAATCTCCAGTTTTATTTATGCCATTTATTTTCTGATAAAGACCGTGCTTTATGGTGATGAAACGGCCGGCTTCCCCACTTTGATCATTGTCATGCTCTTTTTAGGTGGCATCCAGCTTTTCTCTTTGGGAATTATAGGAGAGTACGTGGGGCGCATTTTCAAGGAGACCAAAGGCCGTCCTACCTACATAGCCTCTGATTATAACGAGGAGAAGTTGGGGTATGACCGTTAAGGAAGGCAAGGCGGTGAAACCCGTCCCACCTTATTGTCCGGTAGCTTTATTGACAGTCTTGTGCTCTTTTACCAGATACTCCGCACTCTGCAATGTGGAGAAACAGTATTTTTTCATCACGTAGAATGTACTGTCCTCCCCTGTTACAAGTTGCAAGGCATTTCCTTGCTTCTTATATTTGAATTCCTGCCGGTCATGTGGAGAATAAATATATAGGTGGGTTGTATCTGTAGCCGCTATCAAATTATCGGCGGAGAAATAGACATACGGGCGTTGTTCTGTTAACAAATTTATGCCGAAGTCGTTTTGGGTATAACTCATGTTCAGCAGTCCGAGTAAAGTCGGTGCCACATCAGTCTGGCCGCCCGGCTCTTGTCTGATTTCGGGCTTGATGCCTTTTCCGTAAATCATTAGTGGGACATGGTTGTAGGATTGTGGTATTTCACAGTCCGGACTTCCTACCAATTTCCCATGGTCACCCAGCAAAACAAAGATTGTATTTTCAAACCAAGGTTGTTTGCGTGCTTCTTGCATGAATTGCCGGATGGCCCAGTCCGCGTATTCCACAATCTGATCTTCAAGCTTTGTGCTGTGTGGTTTGAAATAGTCAGGTATCACATACGAGGGATGGTTGCTGATAGAAAGCAATACGGTAAAGAAAGGTTGTCTTTCTTCTGCTCTTTTGTTCAGAATGGGCAAGGCATATTGATATAGGAAATCGTCTTGTACACCAAAGCTGTTAACGACTTTATCCTTTGGGTAGTTTTCTTGTGCATATATTTCATCAAATCCGTTAGTGCGGAGAAAAGCGTTCATATTATCGTATTGTGATTCGTGCGTCATGAAGAACAGGTTCCGATAGCCATTATCCTTTAATACGGTGGGCAATCCCGAATAGACAGGTACCACTGCTCCTTTCATGGCATTCCTTTTCATGATGGCAGGGAAAGAGTAGAGGGTGGCATACATTCCGTGGTTGGTATGTATGCCCGCTGAATAAAAATGGTCAAAACTGAGAGATTCCAGATAAAGGCTGTCTAGGAAAGGAGTCAGTTTTTTGGTAGATCCGAAATGCTCCATCAAGTTGGCCGACATCGATTCCATGAAAATAAGAACAACATTCTTTTGTGTAGGGACGGCTGCGCATTTCACTTCACGTGCAATGGGGGAGATGCCTTCTATTCCTTTTCTTTGCAATATACTTTGCATATTGGTTATTGCCTCCTGTTCCGGCATCAGGTGAAGATAGCGGTTTTCCTTACGGTTATCATCCAGTGTGCTGGTAAGTAGATTAAAGACAGGATTAACCCCTAGCTGATTCAGGAATGGATCGGTACAATAGTATGCTTGACTTACCCTGATGGGGTTATATCCCATGCGTCCCCGTATTCCGAATAGACAAAGTCCTATACAAACAGCACCGGCGGCGAATATACATAGGCGGTTTATCGGGCTGATGGAAGTAGATTTCGAATTGATGAGATGATAGAAATAAGAAGATAACCGTAGTACACTTCCTGACAGCAGAAGAATAGATATCAGTCCTAGAAAAATAGGGAAATAGAACGATGTCTCACCCAATACCATTCCGGCAGTAGTGGCTCCATATCCGAACCAATTGTAAATGGAAGAATTGATTGTCTTAAAAAAATAGGAGAAATAAGGGATGTTGGCTGCCGAAATAATGAACGACAGTGAATAAAATAGAATGAAAAAGATAGAGATAAATCTGAATACCCACTTGGAGTGATAGTTGCAGAGAGCAGTTATCCATAAAATGACTAATGGTAACAGCAATATGTAGCAAGCTATAACATTGTCAAACCATAGCCCTTTTATAAATGCAGTGGCTTGCATGAGAAAGTTGTTTTGTATATCGGGAGGAAACTGATAATCTATTGAGGTGAACAGGACAAGCCGGAACAGGAAGAAAAAAAGTAAAGCAACTATATGTATGATTAATAAGTAAAGTAAAGAAAGAGTAAACTGTTGGATAAGCTTAGCCTGATTCTTACATGCTGTTACAGATTGCTGCATGAGTGAACGGAGATATTTCATTTGTTTTAGTAAAGTTTGCATTTGTTTGAATCAATCCGGATGATTGACAACAAAGTAAACAGAATTTTAGAAATATCAAAAGAGGGTATGCCAAAAGTAAAATTGGCTGCCAATTTGTTCACTTTAGGGGCAGACATGTGAGTCCGCCCGAAAATATGGGCAAGCAGTTTCCGTTTAGGAGTAAGGCGGTCTCTTTTCATAGTCAGAACAAAAGGACAGAATAGCCGTGCTATCCGGTTGAGGCGCTCCAGACGTCCGTCTTTCCGCGTTCCGTTTAATTTCTGCCGGAGGAGTTCCCATAATTGCAGTTTTACCCGGTCTGTTGTGCTTAGTTTGGCAATGCGGTTGTAAAGCATTCCCCTTCGTATGCACCGTTTGTATCTGCTCAGGTGGGTAAGGTGTTGTTCCATAATGCGTACTATCTCAATATCTTCGCTCTTACCCCCTCCGTTGTTTTCAGCTTTGACGGTAACTTTCTGGTTATGTTGTCTGAAGTAGTTCAGTACTTCATATCTTTCTATAATGTCTCCTTGCATTGCCATATAAAACCAGAACAGCCAGTCGCCGCTGTAGCGCATTTGCAGGCATTGTTCCATATTTTGGGCATTTACCATGCTTTTTCTGAAAATGGCCGAGCTTGCATTGGCTATATAGCTGCGCCAGTAAAGGTTATGTTCGGCATAAGTCTTCCCATTGAATACGGCGTATGGAGGTATGGCAGATTTCCATTTGTTCATGTCGTAACTCAGCACATTACCGTCTTTATCAATATACTTGGAACCGGCAAAGCATACGGCGGCTTGTTGGTATTTCTCCATTAAAGGAACTACTTTCTCTAAAAAAGTAAGCTCACACAAGTCATCGGCTTCGGCTATCCATATATATTTTCCTTTGGCTAATTGCATGCCTTTAAACCATTGTTTAAATGGATTTCCGGTGTTGTGTTCGTTTAATAGAATATGGCTCACTTTGGCATGGTCTTGATAGTCCGATAATACCTCTTCGCTACCGTCTGTTGAGGCATCATCAAGTAAAATCAGTTCGATATTCTGATAGGTCTGTTGCAGAATACTCTGAATTCGTAGATTGAGGTATCGTTTATAATTATAATTAGGTACCACTACACTGACCAAGGGAAGTGCATTCATGCTTTATTGTTAAGTTAGTTCTTGTTTTATTTCTACAAATGTAATGTTATACAGGTAAATAAACAAGTTGCTTCTTTGTTTTTTTTTCAAAAAACAGGAATTTTGTTGAACTTTTAAAAAGAAACGATAATTAACATTTTAGTATGCAGTCTTTCTTGTATCTTTGCATTATACACTACATAGCATTTGCTGTATTAAACTAAAAATTAAATTAGACATTAGACTATTGTTTAAATTCAATTAGTATGAGAAAGAAAATTCTTTTTATTATTCCGTACATTCCTTATCCGCTGGATTCGGGCGGTAATCAAGCTTTCTTTAATATGGTGGAATATCTGCGTCATAAGATGGCCGTATCTGTATTGCTTTATCCTGAAACAGGGAGACGTATGCAAGATGTAGAGTCATTGAAGAAAATTTGGGATAATGTGGATTTCTTTATTTATACTCCTAAAACTAAAACTGTCAGATTACCCAAAATTAAACATCCTTTTTATTATAAATGGCTGCAAAAGATACATGCGTCTGTAACCCGTAAAATGAACCGGCAACAGATATGGACGGATGAAACGGGCGAAGTTGTGGATTTAGTACGGGGAAAGAGTACTTTGTTCAGCTCTTGTTTCCAGCCGCTAGACCAGGGGTATGTGGAGTATGTTTCTCAGGTGGCTCATTCAGGTTTTGATATTATTCAAGTAGAGTTTTATGAACTGTTGTCATTGGGATTCTTGTTGCCTGAAAATGTACAGACTATTTTTGTGCATCATGAACTCCGCTACATCCGTAATGAAAAGGAGATTACTTTGTTCAGGGAACAGACTGCCGGTGACAGGATGTTGTTTCATATAGCAAAGGATTTTGAGCGCAGTGCATTATTGAAATATAAAGATGTTATTGTTCTGACTGAAGTAGACCGTAAAATTATGGAGGACTTCATAGGACGGAAAGACCATATCTACACTTCTCCGGCTGTGGTGCAAGTGGGTGACAGGCTGGAACAGCCTTTTGTTCCGGTCCAAAGCGGACGCCTGACTTTTGTGGGAAGTGAGGATCATTTTCCCAATCTGGATGCCGTGGCATGGTTCTGTCACGAAGTGATTCCGCATCTGCGTAAACGTCATTTTTCGTTTACATTGCAAGTAATTGGTAAATGGCGTGGAGAGTGTATCAATCGTTTGCAGTCCGAATACCCGGAATTGAAGCTGGCAGGCTATGTGGAAGATCTGGGCTCTTTTTTAAAAGGCAGTGTTGCTGTTGTTCCAATACGTATCGGTAGTGGTATGCGTATGAAAATATTAGATGCTGTATTGTCAAAAGTACCTTTTGTAACGACGGCAAAGGGTGTGGAAGGCATTGATTTTAAGGATGGTGAAGATTGCTTGATTGTTGATGACCCTGCCGGATTTGCAGAAGCTGTCATAGCCTTGTCAAGTAATCCGCAGTTGCAGAGACAGTTGGTTACCCATGCGGAAGACAGTTTGCGGCAAGTATATAACCCCGGACAGATGCAGGAAAGAAGGCTTGCCGTGTATGAACAAATATTAGGGGATAAAGTGGGGTAATCTTGGGTGATTATTTCTTTTTTGTTACCTTTGCGGCATTATATATAATTGATAATTATGCTGAAACAGTTCTTTAGTTTGTTGAAGCGGTATATTCTTCCATACCGCAAATATTTGACATGGGCATTGATACTGAACTTTCTGTCGCAATGGCTTAATGTGTTTTCGTTCATGGCGATTGTGCCAATTTTGAACATTCTGTTCAAAATTGATACCAAGTCTTATGAGTACATTCCTATGGATATTCATAATTTGGATAAGGATGTACTCATAAATAATGCCTATTACTTTGTGAGCAATTTTGTGGCTACAAATGGTGCGTTCTATACACTTGCCATGATGGGAGGAATACTTATCTTTATGACTATGTTGAAAACTGCCGGTTATTTTGCTTCTGCGGCTGTCATGGTACCTTTGCGTACAGGTATTGTCCGGGATATCCGTATTCAGGTTTATAATAAAGTGTTAAGTCTTCCTTTGAGTTTTTTCTCAGAAGAACGTAAAGGAGATATCATAGCCCGTATGAGTGCGGATGTTACGGTGGTGGAGAACTCGTTGACCAGTTCCATCGATATGCTTATCCGTAATCCTATCGCTCTTTTGGTTTGTTTTGTCACTCTGTTTTCGGTAAGTTGGCAAATGACGCTTTTTGTTATCTTTATTTTACCTCTGACAGGTTGGATAATGGGGGTTGTCAGCCGGAAGCTGAAAAGACAGTCCTCTACAGCACAGGCGCAATGGGGAGATATTATGTCCCAATTGGATGAAACATTAGGAGGTTTAAGGGTTATCAAAGCGTTTATAGCCGAAAGCAAAATGTCTGCCCGGTTCTCTAAAACAAACAATGACTTCCGCGATGCAATGAACGAGATGATTATCCGGCAAAGTTCAGCCCACCCCATGAGTGAGTTTTTAGGCACTTGTGTGATTGTGACCGTGCTGTTGTTTGGCGGTGCTTTAATCTTAAATACAAACTATGCTCCGATGGATGCGGCTACTTTCATATTTTATCTGATTATCCTTTATAGTATCATCAATCCTTTGAAAGAATTTTCAAGAGCATTTTATAATATTCCGCAGGGATTGGCCAGTATGGAGCGAATTGATATGATATTGAAAGCGGAAAATCATATCGTAGAGCCGGAGCAGCCTTTGCCATTGGACGCTTTCACAGATAAGTTAGAGTTTAAAAATGTAAGTTTCAGCTATGTAGAAGGGCGTCCGGTCTTGAACCATATCAATCTGACTGTTCCTAAAGGAAAAACGATTGCACTGGTGGGCCAGTCCGGTTCCGGAAAGTCTACTTTAGTGGACTTGGTACCGCGTTATCACGATGTATCGGAGGGTGCATTGCTGATTGACGGCAAAAATGTGAAAGATGTATCCATCCACAGTTTACGTTCTCTGATTGGTAATGTAAATCAGGAAGCTATTCTGTTTAATGACACCTTCTATAACAATATTACTTTTGGTGTAGAGAATGCCACTATGGAGCAAGTAATAGAAGCTGCCAAGATAGCGAATGCACATGATTTCATTATGGAAACGGAAAAAGGATATGACACGATGATTGGTGATCGTGGAGGGCGTTTGTCCGGTGGTCAGCGTCAGCGTGTCAGTATAGCCCGTGCAATTTTGAAAAATCCTCCTATCCTTATATTAGATGAGGCTACTTCGGCTCTTGACACAGAGTCCGAGCGTTTGGTTCAGGAAGCGTTGGAGCGTTTGATGAAATCGCGTACTACTATCGCTATCGCACATAGATTGAGTACCATTAAGAATGCCGATGAAATTTGTGTACTTTATGAAGGCGATATCGTAGAAAGAGGAACTCACGATGAACTGATAGCCTTGAATGGATATTACAAGAAGTTGAACGATATGCAGTCTTTGTAAAGTGGAGCAAATAAAGAAATTGGCAATTGTTATTCCTGCCTACAAGGGGCGTTTCCTTAAGGAAACGCTCGACTCAATTGCAGTTCAGGCCCATAAAGATGAGTTCGTGTTATATATAGGTGATGATGCAAGTCCTGAAAGATTGGATAAGATTGTGGAATCTTATCAGAATAAGGTAAATCTGGTGTATCATCGCTTTAGCGAAAATATGGGGGGCAAAGATTTGGTGGCCCATTGGGAGAGGTGTATCCAGCTGTCTGCAGAGCCGTTTATCTGGCTTTTCTCGGATGATGATTTGATGCCGGCTGATGGTGTGGAACGTGTCATGGAGGTTTTGTCGCGCCCACACCATCAGCGAGGATATTTCTTTCGTTTTCCATTAGCTGTCATTGATGGTGAAAACAAGCGGATACGTGCCAATCGTCCTTTGGAAGAAGGAAGTGTGTCTTGTTACCGGCTGCTGCTAGATAAGTTACAGGGAAAGATAGATTCGGCTGCCGTAGAGTACGTGTTCAGTCGGGAGATATGGCAGTCGGCGGGTGGTTTTGTTCATTTTCCTATGGCTTGGTGTTCGGATGATGCTACGTGGGCTGCTTTTGCCCGTCATGCGGGGGGTGTTATTTCTTTGCCGGGGCAGCCTGTATGTTGGAGGAATGTTGAAGGTGCAAACATCAGTAACTCTGCCGGTCATGACAAAGATAAATTGCACGCTACTATTCTTTTCTTGAGATGGATGAGGAATATGTTTTCCGATTATGTGGATGATCCGGAGCTGATTAGTGCATTGCAATGCTATATCCATACCATCCTTCGTATTTCATTGCATAAACATTATAATATATGTGGTTTGTGGGGGGTATCTATGGCTTTGGGAAGATTTAATAAAAGGGCGGCCTTTACTACGTTTTTCAGGAATTTTAGGTTGTTCTCTTAATTTCATTTATGCAGCCGCTTGCGATTTCTCAAGAGTGCCTGTATTTTCATAAAAAGTTTGGGTGCATATATGCCCTCACTTCATATTTCTGTCCTGTATGTATAGTCAGATGTATATCTTCCTGTCATATATTGTTTCACTTTTTTAAAGAAGGACATTGGGGAGTTTTTTCATCCGTAAGGAATTGTGTGGTTTTAAAATCAGATTCATCCTTAAAATATCTTATCCGCATCCCTAAACATTTCTTGCTGTATGGTTAAGGGTTTTCTTCCTGTTTGTTCTATCTCCGCAAGCCTTTGGAGTTAACTCCATAGTCTTGGGAGATAACTCCAAAGCTTATGGAGATAACTCCAAAGGCTATGGAGATAGAATAGATGCATATAAAAAGGTTTAATCTGGAGATAGAAAAAGCTTATGCAATAGGGCTGACTGCTATACACATCCATTCATTCCCTTATTTATTGGAAGAATTTATAGATAGCCTGTATTATTGATTGTCTTATTTTGAAGGAAAGATAATGAATTCTTTTAAACGTTTTGATCTTTTTCACCGTTGCCATGCCTTCGTTATCCGTCATTCTGTGAAAGTACACACTCTTTATTGCACTTTTGCAAGGAAAAAGTCTGAAAATGCCATACTTTATATCAAGTCGGAGCAGCTTACAGGAAAGAATATATAACTGACAGTAAGTAGGTTATGAGAAATTCTGTTTTAAAATGTAGTGAGGGCATGAGGGTATAAGTGAGAGCAATTTTTTTTATCATCACTACATAAATATCTTATAATTAACTTGTTATATATGTAGTGAGGGCATGAGGGTATAAATGTTCCGAACTTTCTAGTGAGCTGATATATTAAGAATACTTTCGGATGTTATCCAAAGAATAAAATGATACTTTAAGAACAAAGGTTCTCCCCTTGATTTTTCAGGTGAATCCTAAAGGAAGCCAGGATTTTTTGAAGGGGGGGATAATGTTAAGACGGTATGAAATTTTATTTTGGATAGCGCTGATTATCTTGTAATTGCATATAAGAGAGCATGGAATTATTAGAATTTTGATTTGGTATGATAAAAATAAAAGTATTATTCATTGATCACTTCCATCCATTTCTTTATGATAATTTCGATGGAAAATTGCTTGCTACTTTCAATAGCGTTGGCAGACATTGATTTACGTAGCTTTTCATCTGTCATCAATAGCTTCATCTGTTTAATATATAGTGATATATCATCATTGGGGATAGCAAACCCATTGACTTTATCTGTTATTATGTCTGTCAATGAAGCAAAACTATGAAAAGCTAAAGGAACGCAACCATATTGTTGTGCCTCGGTTAATGTCAGCCCCCATCCTTCAAAAGATGAGGTCATCATAAAAATAGAAGCTTCATTATAATAAGGTTCCGGATTTTTTGTCCCTTCAAAAAAGACACGTTGTAAGCCATAATGTATGACTAGACTTTTGTACCAGCTTTCCATTTTCCCATGTCCTACTATTTTTAGCTTCCATTCGGATAGAGTATGGTCTGTTTCAATTTCCTTCCAAATCTTTAAAGCCAGAGAAATTCTTTTAGGTTCTTCTTCCAGTCTGGATACAATAAGTACTTCTTTCTTTTTGTGATTATAGTTGGCTAAATCATAGAAAGAGTGAAATGAAAGAGCATTATGGATTATTCTTATTTTACTATCATCTTTTAAATGAGAGTATTCTAGAAACGGCTTTTTGAAATGAGAAGATAATAAGATAACCTTATCGGCAAAATGATATGACTCTCTATATAAAATAGGTAGTTTTATTATTTTTCTTATCTTTTGATATGGAAAGGATAAAAATTTGCTGATGTTTTTCCTAATGTTCTTTCCTTCTTTTAGTTCTTTTTTAGGATTATCTAAGGTGATGAAATTAATTTCCGTGGCAGGACTTACGTGGAGTGCAAACATTAGCTTGCATTTTTTGTTTTGAGACTGGTTTAAAGCAAGTCTTAAACTCTTAGTTAACTTATGCTCTCCTTGATTAATAATGACGTCAATTTTATTTTGTTCTATAAATTGGATTAAATTATTGAGATTGTGATAAGAATTGATTTTAATTGTATTAACGAATTGCTGTTTAATAAAGGATTTGTCAATGTTGTATTTATAGGCAGAGTAACAGTTCACATTATAAAAAGTAGTTAATGCATTTGCAATATTAGCAGTAACTCTTTCAACACCTCCGTATTGTGGCGCAACTTCATTGGTAGTATAAAATAGTATATTCATTTGGGAACTTGTTTTAAATATAATTTTTGAATCTTGTAGACAACTCCCATCTGGTTTGAATTGAATTTCCGTGCAAATATTTTATTAGAGTTAATAAGCGTCTGATAATCATGGTCTTGCCATATATAGGGGCTGCCATGCTCCCAGTCAATTTCCCGCATACTACCGGTATTGGCATTGTTCGTACAATGCATTCTTTCTCGAAAAGGAGAGTTCCATAAAATAGTTTGAATGAATATTTCATCTGCGCAAAGTGTATATTTCATACGATTTAATACAATCTCTTTGTATTGTAATAGATACTTGACTGCGTTTTCGGTAATACTTATCCAATTTCCTCCTTTTTTGAATTCAAAAGTTTGTTTTCTGCGATAATGGCTTATTTTCTGTACTGCTAATATGAGGTTTCGGATTAATGCTGTAATTCCATGTAACAGATGTTCCTTATCTTTTAACCTTTTTGTAAAAAAATAGTATCGGAATACTTTGCGCTCCAAATCACGCTGATGAGCGGCATCCTGCCAAAAGCCTACAAATTCTTTACCGGCATTCTGCTGGAAAAAAGCATGAATGTAATCTTGGCTTTTTATGGGCAAATCCGTTCCGGATAATAAATGATAATAAGCATAGGGACCGTGTGATAAGGCCGTTTCAAAGAGAAGATATTCTACTTGTACTTGGCTGATATCACCCCAATATACTTTGATGGGATTTTCTATTAAATAAAAGCCGGCTTTCTGCATTTTGACTTTTTTTATTTGCTGAAACAGTTCTGTAGCCCGTTTGTCAATATGCAAATAAATGTCATTACGTTCATCGTCCAACATGGAAAGTAGTACCTCCAGTACCGGATATTCATTGTGGGCGATAATCAGAAATGCATGTTTCATTATATATCAGGTTTTAATCTTTTAAAGAAATTAGGAATCGTTACATCCGGAATAATGAATCCGTCTTTGCGAAG
>ENA-OYWT01000537-OYWT01000537.1-human-gut-metagenome-genome-assembly--contig:-NODE-537-length-15975-cov-4.791080_pt1 | contig 15975 bp, 10 predicted proteins | sample MGYA00244171_ERZ653399 | MGnify/ENA primary metagenome ERZ653399 (study PRJEB26926, sample SAMN06164987) | human gut metagenome | biome: ENVO:00009003; feature: ENVO:2100002; material: ENVO:00002003... | reverse complement strand
CGAGATTAGCTGCAGTCTCGTGGGCTCGGAGATGTGTATAAGAGACAGGTGCTTTGCGAACATGAAAGCAGAGTAACCGGTTATTGATATAAATCTATAAATAGCATCTATTTCAATAGCAAAAAAGAACAGCTATCCGCAAGGATAACTGTTCTTTTTCTTTTGCACTATTTATTCTTTGCCGTTCCAGCAGTAGGTGCAAAGCTGATCCGCAGGAATACCTACGGAAGCGATCATATCGTCCAATCGATGATAACGCAAGCTGGTAAAGTGCAGCTTTTCGCCGATTTTTTTCACCATGGCGGCGTATTTTTCACTGTCCGGGTCGGCGTATTCTTCCAACACTTCCTTTGTCGGATCGCCACCCTCCAGTTCCAGGATCACACGACGAGTGATCAGTTCCATCTCTGAGGTGGAACGGGAAAAGTTCAGGTACTTACAACCAAACAGTAACGGCGGGCAGGCCGGCCGGATATGCACTTCTTTTGCGCCGCTGGCGTACAAAAACTCCGTGGTTTCCCGCAGTTGGGTGCCGCGAACAATGGAGTCGTCAATCAGCAGCAGGCTCTTACCCTCAATCAAATCGTGCACCGGAATCAACTTCATCTTAGCGATCAGGTTGCGCTTGGTCTGGTTGGGTGGCATAAAGGAGCGAGGCCAGGTAGGCGTGTACTTAACAAATGGACGAGAAAACGGTATGCCGGAGGCGTTGGCATAGCCGATGGCGTGGGCAATGCCGGAGTCCGGCACACCAGCCACAATGTCCGGCTTGGCGTTGTCTCGGCCTGCCAGCAGCTCGCCGCAGTGGTAACGCATTTTTTCCACGCTGATCCCTTGATAGGATGAGGACGGATAACCGTAATACACCCATAGGAAGGTACATATTTTCATTTTTTTGCCCGGTGCAACCAACTGCTGCACACCGTCCGGCGTTAGCACCACGATCTCGCCGGGGCCAAGTTCTCTGTCATCGGTATAGCCCAAGTTCAAATAGGCAAAGCTTTCAAAGCTGGCGCAGTAACCGTCCGGCTTTTTGCCCAGCACAATGGGTGTGCGCCCCAGCTTATCCCGGGCAGCATACACCCCTTTGGGGGTCAAAAGCAGCATACTCATAGAGCCGTCGATCACATCTTGCGCGTAGCGAATACCCTCTACAAAATTCTCTTTTTGATCGATCAGCGCTGCCACCAGTTCCGTGGGATTGATCTCGCCGTTGTGCATTTCAAAGAAATGGGCGTTCGTCCCGATAATCTCGTCCACAATAGCGTCTGCATTATTGATCTTCCCTACCGTTGTAATGGCAAAGGTCCCGTGATGGGAGCGCACCAGTATGGGCTGTGCCTCAAAATCGGAAATGCAGCCGATGCCCATGGTGCCGTGCATCTCCTGAGACTCCTTGGTGAACTTCGTACGAAACGGCGCGTTCTCAATATTATGTATGGCTTTGTCAAAACCGGTTTCCGGGTCATACACCGCCATTCCCGCCCGGCGTGTGCCCAGGTGGGAGTGGTAGTCCACCCCGAAAAACAAATCAAATACGCAATCTTCTTTGGATACTGCGGCAAAATATCCGCCCATTACTCCACATCCTCTCCTTGGAATGTGCTTATTATAACAGATGATTCGCAAAATACAAAGAAAAATTGCAATATTTTTTACAAAATTAAGGCCAACGGTTATACCGATGGCCTTGTGGCGAAAAATCGCAGCCGATTTACAAACAGGCTGCAGACTCCCACTGCCTTCGATTATTTTATTTTTGCCGATTTGACCGCGGACCATTTGGGTAGACTTTTTTGCCTTTTTTGGCAATGAAAAAGCCCGGCGCGCCTAGGCACACCGAGCCCCCGTAGTTAAACCACGGTCAGAGATACATCGTCCAGAATGACGCTGTCATCCGCGCCGCCGGTTGCTTCCAGATAGACTGTCACTGTGGTCACATTTTCCGGCACCACAGTACTGATTACCTGATAATAACCAAAATTCGGCGCCGTCTTAACCATATCCTGAGAACGCACCGACACATCAGCCGCATTTGATTCGCCGCCGGCTGCGTCTGTAAAGATGATCCTGCCAGTCACTGCCGGTTGATCCCCTACCCCTTGGGCATAAAAAGAAAGCCGGTAATAGCTGCCTGGGGCAGCTGCGAGCGCCTGGCGCATTTGCGCACCTGATGCCAGTTGCACCGCTGATAAACCGCTGTGCACCTGACCGGCGCCGGTGGCTTGCCCAGCCAAAGCTTCGTTGTTCACCGTCCAGCTGGTGGGAACGGTATCGGTGAACTGCTCCATAGTGCCATTGGTCACCAATTCGCCGGGCAGCACCGTTCCGGCCGCGCCGGTGGCACCCGTAGGTCCGGTAGGACCTGTTGCGCCGGTAGCACCCGTGGCACCAGTAGGTCCTATTGCACCGGCAGGACCTGCAGCACCTGTGGCGCCAGTAGCACCTGTTGCACCCGCTGTACCGGCAGGACCTGTTGCGCCGGTAGCACCAGTAGGTCCTATTGCACCAGCAGGACCTGCAACGCCTGTGGCGCCGGTAGGTCCTGTTGCGCCTGCAAAACCAGCAGCTCCGGTTGCACCGGTTGGACCGGTGGGACCCATTTGGCCGTTACTACCCGGTGCACCGGTGGGACCTGTGGGCCCCATTTGTCCGTTACTGCCGGCCGCACCGGTAGCGCCCGTAGGACCCATAGGACCGGTAGGGCCGGTAGCGCCAACACCCGGACCTGTGGGGCCGATGGGACCGGTAGGCCCTGTTGGACCGGTAGGCCCTGTTGGACCGGTAGGCCCAACAACGGTGGGACAGCAGGAACAGGCAGGCTTGCAGCAAGCGTCGCAGCAAGGTTGGTTTTTATAAATCGTTGTATTCATCGGTTTTGCTCCTTATCCTCTCCAATAGACGGCAGGTTGGCAGAGTTCTGCAATGCGGCAAAATAGGCTGCGTTCTGCTGCACGGCGGCATCATCGGGTCGGTACGCTGCGGCTTGGGCATTGCAGCGGGCAGCCGCTGCATGATCTCCCATACGATCATAACAAACGCAAAGCCGCAGGTACGGCAAGTACCCGGTATCATCCGTGTTTACAAAGCCGCTATGCAGGTCCCGGGGCAGTTCCAGCGCCCACTTGTACCAACAAATCGCCGCCGGATAATCCCCTTGTTCCAGTAACAGATCACCGCAACCGCATACCAGGTCCGCCCGAGGTGCTCCCAGGGCAAAGCTCCGGCACAATGCAGCAAACGCACCCTTCCGATCCCCTTGGACGTGCAGGGCTGCACTCAGGAACTTGCAGGCCTCCAACTGATCCGGCAGCCAGCCGTCGCCGGGCGCCAAAAACGCCTGCAATTCCTGTACCGCACGGTCATACTGCCGATGGTAGTATAACTCCCGCCCGTAGTAGAATCGATCACGGGGCGTAAAAGACTCCCCTGCCGCCGCCATCTTTTCATAGATTCGTAGGTTTCGGGTGGTGTACGCTGTCTTGATTGAACGATGCGTCACGGCAATATTCACTGTAATTCTGGTGCCCGGGCACTGAATATATTCGTGTACCCGACCGTGCCAAACCGGTCTTGCCGCGCGGCGCACCAACCGCTCTCTATCAAAGAAAAAAGTGGGATTGCCACGACTGTCAAAGCCGGCGTTGTAGCGCATCATCACCACATCTGCCGGGGATTGGTCCAGCCGATTTTTCAGACACAACAACGCATCCAGATCCTCCGGCAACAGCACATCGTCTGCGTCCAGCCACAGGATATAATCCCCGGTGGCCTTGGCAAAGGATGCATTGCGTGCCGCTGCAAAATCATCTACCCAGGCAAAGTCAAAAATCCGATCGGTATAGGCAGCCGCCACCGCCTTGGTGCCGTCCAAGCTGCCAGTGTCTACCACAATGATCTCATCCACCGCCGGTGCCACGCTCTCCAGGCACCGTCCCAGTACCGCTTCCTCGTCCCGCACGATCATACAAAGGCTGATACTCGCCACTGTCACCCCTCCTACGAACCTATCTCATTCTATGCAAAAGAGAAAAATCTGTGTTTTTGCATTTTTTGTAAAAATTCTCTTGACTTTCCCACATACGCTATGCTATACTACCAAAGCAAGATAGCTACGGGGCATTAGCGCAGTTGGGAGCGCGCCACACTGGCAGTGTGGAGGTCAGGGGTTCGAATCCCCTATGCTCCACCAAGTCCACTGTAATTTCGGTTACAGTGGCTTTTTTATTTTCAGCGTACATAAAGCAGCGGAACCACCAACCAATAGGAGGAAAACCATGCGCCAATGGCCACTGAAACGAACGCGATTCAAGAAAGTGCTTCCCGCCCTGTTCTGCGCCGGTATTGCCGTACTGCTTCCCCTGCTCACCGGCTGCAAAAGAGAAGCGCCCACGGTTACCGAACCTACAACCGCAGTTACCACCACAGAAAACGCCGCACAAACATTTGCCAGCCAGCGGGTGGAGGACAGCATTCAGACTGCGCTGGAGCTGGTGAAGAAGAACCCTGTGGGCGGCTGGTCCTCCACGGTCAGCTACGCATACAAACAGGACAATGCCGCCTATGCCGAGCTAAACGGCGACCAACAGGCACTTTATGACGAAATGCTCCCAAAAGTTAAAGATTTGACCCCTTTTACATACACGGCCAAGGACCGGGGCTACGCTGTTCTGGACAATGTTTTGATGGCTGCATCCGCGCTGTGTCGGGACCACCCGGAATATGAGAATTATTTTGATATAGAAGAAGTCGTAGAGGGCGACCGCACCACGGCTCTGCGGGCCTGCTACTTTTTGCCCTACGACGCAACAGGCGCCGCAGCGGATACCAAGCAGATAAAAGAGGAAATACAGATCTTTGAAGAAGAATGCAATTTGATCGTCAGCGCCATTCCAAAGACCTTTAGCACCTACGACAAGTACCGCTATCTGGCAGCGGTGATCTCCTTGCGCACCACTTATGACAACGACTCCGCCGGCGGCAAACCTACTGCCACCGCCTACGGCGCCATTGAGGGCGGGTCGTCCATTTGTCAGGGCTATGCCAGCGGATTTGAATACCTTTGCCGCAAGGCAAATTTGTGGTGCACACAGGTCAGCGGCGTGTCCCAAGACACCGCCCACGCCTGGAACCTGGTAAAACTGGAAAGCGGCACCTACCATGTAGATTTGACCTGGGCCGAAGCAGATGGCAACACGCCGCTGGACCCCGCCTGGCAAAGCTATTTTATGCTGACCCAAGAGGAAATCCTGCTGGATCACCAAATGGACGACGGCACAGTGGCCACCGGCAAAAATCAGCCCCAAACCGCAGCGCCGTAACGCCTGCTAAGATTGGGAGCGATAGTAAAAAAGCAAAAGGACCTTGCAACAGCAGGGTCCTTTATTAAGTCAAAATATCACTCTTTCACTGTCAAGGCACTAAATGCGTCGCGAACGGTGCGCACCGGCACAATATCCAACTCTTTTTTTAGTTCCTTGGACAGGGATTTGTAATTATGGAATGGGATCACACAGCGCTGGAAGCCCAAGCGACCGGCCTCCTGCACGCGCTGTTCGCAATGGCTGACAGCGCGAATTTCGCCAGCCAAGCCGATCTCGCCAAAGGCCAGCACCTTGTCGCCGATCACCGCGTCCTTCAGCGAGGACACCAGCGCCATTGCCACAGACAGATCCGCCGCCGGCTCGTCCAACCGCAGACCGCTGACCACATTGATATAAGCATCCATGGTGTTGAAGAAAAAGCCCGCCCGCTTTTCCAATACCGCAATGAGCATTGCCATACGGTTAAAATCAAAGCCGGTGCTCATACGCCGGGGCGTGCCGAAGCCGGTTGCCGTTACCAATCCCTGCACCTCCGCCAAAATGGGGCGAGAGCCTTCCATTACACAGGCCACACAGGTGCCGCTGGCGTTCTTCGGACGACCGGAGAGCATCATCAACGAGGGATTTTCCACTTCCAAAAGCCCCTCTTGAGTCATCTCAAACACACCGATCTCATTGGTGGAGCCGAAGCGGTTCTTCACCCCTCGGAGAATACGGTAAGAGTAGTTCCGCTCGCCCTCAAAGTACAGCACCGTATCCACAATATGCTCCAGCACCTTAGGTCCGGCAATGGCGCCGTCCTTGTTCACATGGCCTACTACAAAAATAGGGATACCGTAGGTTTTGGCTGTGTGCATAAAAATATTGGTGCACTCCCGCACCTGGGTCACAGATCCGGCAGAAGAAGTCACCTGATCGTACACCATGGTTTGAATGGAGTCAATGATCACAATATCCGGCTTTTCGCTGCGGATGGTCTCGGCAATACTGCCCACATCCGTCTCTGCCAAAATGTATAGACTGTCCGTAGTCACACCCAGCCGATTGGCACGCAGTTTGATCTGATTGGCAGACTCCTCGCCACTCACATAGAGAATGGTATGGTGCTGTCCCAAGTGCTGACAGGCTTGCAGCAAAATGGTGGATTTACCGATACCCGGATCGCCACCTAAGAGCACCAGGCTGCCCTCTACGATACCGCCGCCCAGCACCCGGTCAAACTCATGAATACCGGTGGAAATACGCCGCTCCACGTCTTCTGTAATTTCCGACAAACGTTTTAACGGTCGCGAGGCATAACCGCCGCTGCTGCGCTTGGTGCCTGTGGATTTAACCGCAGGGGTCTCCTCATTCATGGTGTTCCACTCGCCACAGCCCGGGCACTTGCCGTACCACTTGCCGCTCTCATAGCCGCATTCGCTGCAAATATACATACTCCTCTGTTTTGCCATTACGGTAACTCCCCTGTTTTCATGGTGTCGCTAAGCCCTGCCAAAATGCAAAAGGCCACGCGGCGCCGATAAACATCCTGTTTTAACTGATTATTTTCTTTTACATTGCTCATAAAGCCGCACTCCACCATCACGGAGGGCACTTTGGCTTGATAAAGCAGATAATAGCTGTCGTCCGACGGCTTGTTCTCCCGACGATTACCCGGCTGCAAGTGCTGCTTGTCATAAGCTAAAATATGAGCAGCCAGTGCCTTGCTCAACGGATCGTTTACCGTGTACCAAATCTGCATCCCCCACTGGGAAGTATCGGCAAAATGGTTTTGATGAATAGAAACCAGCACTGCGTTATCCACGCTGTTAATATAGTCAAAACGGTTATACAAATCTGAGCGTTTTTTGTTGTCCCCGGCCTTGTAGACCAGGTAGTCCCCGGTGCGGGTCATAGAGGCGGGTATGCCGCTGATCACCGCAAAAGCATACAAATCCCGGGCAATGGCCAGGTTGATCTCTTTCTCTGCCGTGCCGTCCGCCGCCACCGTGCCCACATCCATGCCGCCGTGGCCCGGGTCGATGACCAAATTGTAGCGCGCCTTGGGGTACTGCACCGCCGAGGGCACAGACTGCCGCAACAGCACTTGCAGAGACAGGCAGGTCACAAACACAAACGCCACGCACAGCGCAGCGGGAAAAACACGCTTCACAAAAATCACCCGTACATACTATGCGGGTGCGTCCTTACTTATTATTATAACCGCCCGGCGTGCCCGGCGCAAGTACAGGTTGCATTTTAAGACAGACTGGGTTATAATTTGGACAGAAAGGCGTGATTTTATGAAAATTGTAAATTTAGACGGCTATACCACCAACCCCGGCGACCAAAGCTGGGACTGGATGGGCAACTATGGCGACTATAAGGTTTATGACCGTACAACGGCTGACCAAGTGGTAGAACGCGCCAAAGGTGCAAATCTGCTGATTATCAATAAAACCGTCCTTGACCGTGCAACGCTGGAAGCATTGCGCCCGGAGCTGGAATACATTGGACTGCAATCCACCGGCTACAATGTGGTAGACTGTGCGGCAGCCAAGGAACTGGGTATTACCGTGTGCAATATTCCCGCTTACTCCACCAATGCGGTGGCACAGCTGGTGTTTGCTTTTATCCTGTCCTTTACCAACCAGGTTGCAGTGCATACACAGGCGGTAGAAAACGGTGAATGGTGCCGTTGCCCGGACTTTTGTTTTTGGAAAACACCGCTTATGGAATTAGACGGCAAAACCTTGGGCATCTTTGGGTTTGGCGCAATCGGGCACAGAGTGGCGCAGATTGCAGAAACATTCGGCATGCAAGTGCTGGTGTGCACCCCGCACGAAAAATCCCTGGACGGGCTGCACAGCACCCGATTTGCAGATGCGGATACGGTGCTGGCAAACAGCGACATCATCACTTGCCACTGTCCCCTGACACCGGACACCCAGGGTATGATGAACGCGGCGGCCTTTGACAAGATGAAAGACGGAGCGATCTTTATCAACACCAGCCGCGGACCGGTGGTGGACGAGGATGCATTGGCGCAGGCGTTAAACAGCGGCAAGCTGGCAGGCGCCGGGCTGGATGTGCTCTCTACCGAGCCGCCGGCAACAGACAACCCCCTGCTGCACGCAAAAAATTGCCGCATTACCCCCCATATTGCTTGGGCAGCCTATGAAACCCGTGCCAGACTGCTTGGCATTCTGCAAGCGAATATTGCCGCCTACTTAGACGGCAAACCGCAGAACGTGGTGAATGGGTAAAATATAAGGCAGGAGGCGACAATCTGCCGCCCGAATAATCCCTCAGTCGCGCAAGCGCGCCAGCTCCCTTTACAAGGGAGCCTTATTGGTTACACATTCTCGCCCCCCTTGTAAAGGGGGGAAAGCGGCGCAGCCGCAGGGGGGATTTTAAGCAGACGGAAGTTTGTTCCCGCGCATAACCTCTCATACATAAAACAACACCCTCGACCAATGGTCGAGGGTGTTTTCTATGCTTTGATTAGAACTCCGTGCCGGGATTTTCCTTATCCGGGTCCGTGGTGCTCTGGCTCAGCGCTGTTTGGGCGGTGAACCACTCTACATCTAAAGTCGGAGTATCGTATGCTTTCATTCTATTGTCCTCCTTCTTTAGTTAACTGCGGAAACAACGCCGTTTACACACTGATAAATATCACCATAAACCACAAAGGGTACCTGGGTGTTCATACGGGAAGTACGGTAGCTCACATACATACGCATATAATGGCTGCCGGTATCGCTGCCCTTCTTGGTCATGGTAAAGGTGCCGGAATTGGGACTGCCTGTCCAGTTGGCAACATTGCGGGACACAACCGTTGTCGCACCGTCGCCGCCCTTCACAAGGGTGTCCTTTCCATTCTTAGTGGTGGAGTAAATCACACCCACCTCCAAAACGGTCACCTCCGCACCGGCAGAATAATCACAGGACAAGGTAAACTTGTTGTCTGCAAAGAAGCCTACGCCATTCAAAGCCGGCGTGCCGCTCTCTGCCTGCTCCTGCAAATTTTTGGGCAGATCATTTAAGCTGGCGTATGCCGTGTAAGTGGTATCCGTATTTGCGCTGAACAGGGTAACATTCTGCTCGTAGGAAGCCAAAGTCTCCACACCGTTTACGGTACGGGTCCAGTACGCAGCGTTGTCAGAGGTCAGCTTTAAGGGTTTGTTGATAACGTGTGCGGTGTACTGGGTAGCGCCGTTGATCAAGGCGTTTGCCGCCGTGCCGCTGTTGCTGACGGTGTAGTCCACATTCACACCGGTGGGTGTACCTCTCTGCACAATCTTCGCAACCTGACCCGCCGGAATCACATGGGTGCCTTCGCTCCAAGTCCAACCGGTAAAGGTGTACTTGGGGGAATCCTTGGCGGTAATCACTGTATCGCCCACCGTTACGGTGTTGCCTTTTACGGTTACGCTGGTAGCGCCCTCAAAAGCGCCTAAAATCGTGCCAAAGTAGTCGGCAACAATCACATTGGGTCTGGTGGCAGTGGTAACCGTAATGGTGGTATCCTGCTGCACCAGCAGCGACAACTGATAATTGCACTTGTCAAGGTCAATCTTTGTATCGCCGGTTGTATGCACAACGCAAACGGTATCCTGAGACTTGTAAGCAGAGAAATCCAAATGGGCAATGGTGCCGTAGTGGTACTGCGCTTTTTGCTCTCTGGTTTCAAAAGGATTGCCGTTGACGGTGCAGGCAACGTTAAAGGAGCGGCCGCTCTCGGAGGACTCGCCTACATTCATATTACTCAGCAAATCCGCAGTAAAGCCGTCTACCGTATCCTGCCGCGCAGCAGGCACATTCACATAATCCTTGCCGTTGTAGACTTTATAAATGGTGCCGTTGCCGTTGGTTACCGTATTGGTAATGGCGGTACCGCCGTCCGGGAACGCGGTGCGGTCGATGGTGGCGCTGATGCTGCGGGCAGATTCATAGGCGCTGGCGTCAGCAGCAACCACAAGGCCGGAGTTTTTCAGCTGGGTTGCGGTTTCGTCAATTTGGGTTTGGGTGGTCTTTTCCGCAGAATCGGGACCTACGGTAAAGCCTGCCACATTGTTTCTGCCCTTTTCCGGATACTGCGCCAGCAGATCCGTACCGGCTTTATAGGCGTTCTCAAAGTTCTGCCAGCTGTCCACTGTGTACTTATTTTGGTCTGTATCGGTTACATTGCCGGCAAAGCCCTTGTCATAAGCCGCCTTGTTCTGCTCTACCACCTTTTCCAACTCCGTAAAGTCGGCACGCTTGGTCAGGCCCGTATAAGTAGAATCCAAAACCGTGCCCACATCCTGGGTGGTCTCGTCCGTGGTCAGCAGGGTGTAATTGTTCAGGTATGCCTCTGTGTTCAGCAGCGCGGTGGTGTACTTGTCCCAAGTGCTCTTGGTATAATCGGTGGACACACGCACCTTGTTCACCGCCTCATTATACGGCGTACGCTCGTTGCTCTTGTTGCAGACCTTTACACGTAGGGTCAAACCCAGGTTTAAATAGTTCTTAACAGTATTTGAAATCAGGCCGGATTTCTTAGTATTCGTGCAATAAGACTGAGTCTCAGCCAACACAGACTGCTCTTCCTGCTGATTAGGCTGCACGGAAGATGCGCCGGTTATGGTCTGATACTGTTTAACACCGGCACCCATGGTGTAATTGTCAAAGTAAATACGATCGGCAGAGAAGCCGGTACCGGTCACATAGTTCAGAGAATCTGCAGACGGGAAAGAAACCGTGCTGCTGTCTGTACGGGAACCGCTACTCTTCATAGGCACATAGGCCAGCTTAAAGGAATAACTGGTGCCGTCTGCATTATTCCGGGTAATACCTGCATTTGAATCACTACTCATATCATAATAGTAGTACGCAGATACCATTGAGTTGTCTTTCACTTTAAGACAATTATCTCCACTGGCTTTCTTGTAGTTGTCAGACAGACCGGCAATTTTATCACCGGCACTAGTAGAATACAAATTTCCGCGGGCTGATCCCCAGCTATCTTCAAAAGTTAAAGCATTCGCATCTTCGATATTATACGCATTTTCGATACCCATTGTGCCGGTGTAATTTTTTCTGTCAGTATTACCATAAGAATCCTCTGCCACATATATAGCACCTAAAGCAGAAGACGCAACGACTACATTTGTGTACAAATTCTGTGTACCAACAGAGTGCCCCGCTACCGGGTTAGAAGCCACATACAGCTTATCCGTCTGGGTCCAAATATTGCCGTCCGTATCCGTCAGATTGGTCTCAATGGTGACCGTTTCGCCTTTGTTATAATTTGCATACTCGGCAGTATCTGCAATATGCAAAGTGCCGCTGAGCTTACCGTGCGCATAGTTAATATTCGCAGCGGAATCCTCCACACACTTTATGCCGGTAATGGTATAACGACTGTCATTAACCGTATAATGGGTCTCTTTTTCGCCGGCCTGGGAACCGTCTGAAATCAAAGAGCCGCAATACATATACGGCTGCCCCTTACGGGAAGCATCACCGTGGGTATAAATCACCGGGTCATACTTAACCACACCGGTCACAGCCAAGTCGCCGTCCACAACCGTTATATTATAAGTATTCAGCCCTGCCTGTACCACAGCATTACCTACTGCGTTGGCGGTAACAGTAACATTGTAACCGTCAATGGTGCTGCCGCCGTTTGCCTTTAAGCAATGGGCATACATATTCGTTGTAGAGGTAGAGGGATTCAGCAGGAAATAGCCGTCCGTACCGTGATAGACAATCAAATATTCCTCGCCGTCATCCACAGTATTCACTTGAATGTAGCCGGGCAACTCCGTGCTGCCGGTCTCGCCGGTGCGGATTCTGCGATACAGCTGGAAGGTGGTGGCTTTCAGCACTTCTTCCTCTGTTTTGGTATCCTTATCTTTACCCTCAAAATCCCAACGCTCAAAGTGGTTCACCACATTGCCCTTGGAATCTTTTTCCATAAAATACAGGCCGTAATGACCGTCCTGCAACAGCTGGAAGCCACCGTCTACTGCACGCAATGTAACATTGGCAGCTGTAGACGCACCGGGATAGCCGGCCTTACCGTTTGTACCCACACTTAAGTACATACCTGCGTGGGCAATGGTGTACTCTGTACCGGTAGAGGTAAAGGTGTACAAAGCACGCTTTACAGAAACGGAATCGCCGCTGTAATTGGCATCCGTTGCCTTATTGGCAGTGGCCCCGGGTTCTTCCTTCGCAGCAGACAAAGACACCACATCGCTTGCAGAGTTATTCACATTCTGCTCGGAGAAGGTTAAGGTCTTCTTCTGACCCACATTCATCTGAATATCCGCTGTGGTGGGAACGTCCACATCCATTCCGGTGAGGGATTGGATATCATAAACCTTATAGGTAAAATCACAGGCGTCCGTCTCGTACAAATCTGCCACGCGGCCGTCTTTCAGCACCGTCAAGCAAGAATACGCAAAGGTTGCGCCCTCTGCGGTAATGGTCTTTTTGGCATATTCTGTAGAAACAGTATTGTCGTCATTCAGCAGCAAGGTAAAGATGGCGCCGGTTTTACGACCCTGTGTTGAGGAGGGAGAAGAAACCAAAATGGCACGCTTGCCGTCAATCAAATAGGGATACATAATGGCAGACAGCTGGCAGTTACCCCAAATGTCAATACCAGTATCTACCACATCGCCCCACTGATAGCCCGAGCCGTTCCAGGTGGCATCGCAGTACATAATCTTTTTCTTACCGTTACGGTAGAAGCAGCGCACCACGCCGTTACCTAAATCTACAAGCTGTGCCTCACTGGACCAACCGCTGCCGCCAAAAGAGGACGTGCTGGTAAAGTTCGCCGTACGGCTCCAAGTCTTGCCATGGTCTTTACTGTAAATAAAGCTGGTTGCCTGAGAAGCGTCGCCGGAGCCCCAAGCATTGTCGCCGTAAACATAAACCGGCATACAAATGGTGCCGTCATCCGTGACAACGGCACGGCCGGGACCAGCGCCCAAGAACTTCTCGCCGCTCTTTCTGGCATTTACCAGAGAGGGCGCGCTCCAGGTTTTGCCGCCGTCCGTGGAAGTACGGAAAAACAGGTACTGGCACTTCTTGGCCTGGAACTCACAGTTAGAATACCAAACGCAGCCAACATAAGCGTCATGCTTAAACAGCTCAAACTCGCCGTTCACCTTGTAGCCGCTGACGACCGTGCTGTCGCTGGTTCTATAAATGCTGGCATACCCGTCTGCACCTACCGCGCCCACGTAATAGTCATAATCGCCGCCGTTACGGGCAAGCAGCAGACGACCCTGACTGTCCAAACCGGTGTCCTTAGAAGGCTGTGCGTTCGCAGAAGTGCCGTTAATGGCTACGCCGGAAGCAAAGAAGGTAGACAGCATATACAGGGTCTTGCCGTCAGTTGCAATATTGCTGTCGCAATAACTGGTAGACGCCTTACTAAACACATTGCCGTTATCGCCGTAATAGCCGGCCCATGTGTAAGACCAAGTGTCGCCGTTGTCCGTAGAACGCGCGGTGATCACATCGTTACCGCCGCCGTCCATACCGCCGTCCCAACGAGCGTCAGCAGCTGCAACGACAGTACCGTCATCCAGGGTAACCATACTGGGAATACGGTACCAATGAGACGGATTATCGCTGACAAAGGGACGACCCTGAGTCGTACCGTCTGCCGGCTTACTTGCCTCGCTGCTGCCGGCTGCCATCGCGGTGGTCACCGGAAATGCGGTAAGCACCATGAGAATGGCCATCAGCACAGCTGTCCATTTTTTTGCCATAAAGATTCACGCTCCATTTTGCGCAGCGCCCTCGGCGCCGCAGGATATAAAAGCAGGAGAAATGGGCATAATTCACCCACTCCTCCTTTTTCCATTGGGTATTATATATTATAATATATGGAATGTCAACCGATTTTTACAAAATACAAGCTTTTTTATTACGATTAGACATTTAACGAAACAGTGGTGATTAAAACATGTCGGCCGCAAGAGAATTCTGTAATTCAAACATCATTTTAACCACAAAAAAAGCACCCAATCGGGTGCTTTTTTTGATGCCTTTATGATTCCGCACGATCCCATTCCGTCAACCGCTCGATGGACTGAATTTTGCCGTGAAACGGCTCCAAGCGGTTATAATTGCCGTTGACCCCTGCGGGGATCTTGGTGCGGTCCACATAGAACTCCACCACATCCTTATTTTTCTTGGCGTACTGGTGCTTTTTGTCCGTATGGCGGTTGGATTTGGTATCACACAAAATGATCTTAAAGGTTTTGCCGGTGTCCAGGGTGACCTTATATTTGGTGCCCTTGGTGGTGCCGTAAAAGGTGCCCAGGGCGGCGCAATAATATTCCCCCACCATACGAATACCGGTGGTCTCGTCGGTGGTGGTCTTGTAGGTGACGCCCCGGTAGGTGCCGGAATTCAGCACCGCATAGGCAGGCGATGTTTTATCTGTTACCGCATCATAATAAGCGTAGGTTTTGCAGGCGCCGGAGACTTTCGGCAGCTTCAGGGTCTTGGTCGTTTTCACCGTCACCGGGTGGGAAAAGCGGCTTTTGGTCTTGGTTTCTCTGTTTTCCACCACGCCGCGAATCTTGTAAGAATACACGGTCTTGGGCGACACATCTATATCGGTAAAAGTGCGCTTTTTGCCGCTGATTTTGGCGATTTTTTCGTACTTGCCGTTCTTCTCCGCACGGTACAGTTCGTAGTAGGCAGGAGAATGCTTGGTGCTCCATTTCAGGGTCACCTCTGTGGCGCCTGAAACAGACAGTTCCATTTTACTGGCAGAGGGTCGGGTATAAAAATCCGTCTCCCCCACGGTGCTCTCCTGGAGAACGTCGCTGCCGGGCACAGTGATCTTGAATTTATAGAACATGGCCGGGGTCAGGTCCGTCAATTCCACCGTATTTACCCGCACCTGCGTACGCAGGCTCCAGCTTTTGAGAATGTAATCATACTGGTACACATTGTAGATGGCAAAGGGACTGCCGCTGTCCCAGGACAGGGTGGCGTGCTTGCCGGTCAGGTCGGTGACCTTAATTTTGGCGTGTACCGCGTTCGTCTGCTGCTCGGTATTCATAATGTTCACCGGCAAGGCAGGACCGGGCGCAATCTGGGTCTGCGCCGTAGCGGCGGCAACAGGCGAAGCCAGTGCCGGCGCGGTGCTGCACAGGATCAGGCAAGCGCTAACGGCAGCCGCAGCTAATTTCTTTTTCTGAATAGAAATAAAAGTTCCCCCTTTGAGCGATTACTCAAACGGATAATATTATACGCCATTTGAGGAAAAAATGCAAGTGGCGGGCGGCAGATTGCCGCCCCTACGGTGGATGGATAATCATATCTATATCGTTTTTTGTAGGGTGCGATGCCCACATCGCACCGTTTGATCCCCCACTGCCACGACGGTTCGCCGGTGGCAATACCGGGATTGCAAAACAAAACGGCTCCCCTTGCACACAAGAGGAGCCGAAAAGCAGTGCTATTATTTACCAAAGAAGAACACAGAGGAAGCGATCAAATACTGTCCGGCGTAGTAGGTAAAGTGGTTCAGGAACAGCCAAATGCTGCCGTCAAACCCGCGACCGAAATAGGTATTGCTGAGAATCGCGTCCGAAATGGTAAAGCTGTCTCTTATACACATCTCCGAGCCCACGAGACTGCAGCTAATCTC
>ENA-OYWT01000535-OYWT01000535.1-human-gut-metagenome-genome-assembly--contig:-NODE-535-length-16009-cov-5.115144_pt1 | contig 16009 bp, 6 predicted proteins | sample MGYA00244171_ERZ653399 | MGnify/ENA primary metagenome ERZ653399 (study PRJEB26926, sample SAMN06164987) | human gut metagenome | biome: ENVO:00009003; feature: ENVO:2100002; material: ENVO:00002003... | reverse complement strand
CGTGGGCTCGGAGATGTGTATAAGAGACAGGGCTAAAACCGCATGCTTCAGGATTGTCTGCTTCAGCCAGAAATTGCTTTAAGAAGTTGGTATATGCCTTGCGCCAGTTGCCGACCGTTGGGTGCTTTTCTGCTTGTGTAGTGGCCGGCTTTGTGGTTGTTGGTTTGGGCGTGGTACATTTAGCCACTATTTTTCCTGACTCAATATGCCATTGCTTTTTTATTTTGCTGCTTTTACTGTCCCAGATTTTCCAGGATATTTTTATCTTTAACTTGCCCAAGACGCTATCTTGCGAATTTATAAATAGGTCGAGCGGTACATAGGCTTTGATGTCTAAACAGCCGTATTTGTTTGTGGACGCGTCGGCATTAAATACACCTATGGTCCCGCCAAAGTCAAACATATCTACATTAAATACTTCGCCTGCGATACAGATTTCCGGATTTACATAGCCCTTTACTTTTAATTCCAAATCGGTTTGCGGTGATGTGTTGGTTTGCCGGAATATGGGCAGTGCGCCTTGCTTGTATTTCATGGTTTCCGTTACCGTGGTTGAAGAAATGACAGACACACTTCCGTCTATGCCAATCTTTACGGTTATCTTTATTGCCGCGCCTAGCACGCCAAAAAGCTTTGCGTCCACGCGCACCGGTATTTTAGTTTCGGTTTTACCGGATACGGATATTTTGGATTCCAGGTCATAGGAGAGGTGTGCGTTACAGTTTTTGACAGTAATACCTACTGCATTGAATTCATCAACTCGCATGATTAACTTTTTGAGCGATATAGTACCGCTGATTTTTACATTGCCTACCTTTTTGGAGAGTTTTATGTCGTAGTTGAATGGGCTGGTGCTTGTGCTTGTTGGAATTTCGTTCCCTGCTAAGGCCAATGGCGTAATCGCGGCGGGAGTAACGGTTGGTGTAGTATCGGCATTTCCTGTTTCAATTTTCACAGTTGTATCTTTGTCGGAGGATGAAACAGCTGTTACTACCGGCGACGCTTCACCTGAAAATGTGTATGCGCCCAAAAATTCGTCCAGGCCGGGCGTGGTGAATTCTATGTTTTCTCCTTTTACCTTCTTAATCTTGAGTGCTTTTCCCGATGGATATGCGTCGCAAGGCTCTATTACCAATATGTCGCCAACTTTTACTGGTTGTAGCGTTGTGGCCTGATTCCCATGTATTTTTATGGAGCTTGTGTCAATTTTCTTGACATTATCTTTGTATTCTACGCTGCCGCTATTCTTGAGTTTGATGCCCTCTTTGATTTGCTTGGTGTTATTTAATATTTTTGTTGCATAATCGGCGTCAATATACGACTGATTATCAAAACGATCTCCTGTTTTTTCTTTGTAGAAATGAATGATTTCACTATCCGTGCGAATGGGTTTGTCATTAGCCGATATAAATTGCAGTCCGATGGATTTTACTGCAGTAATTACGGCAAATTCAGTTGTAGCTTTGTCATTTGGTAAAAACGATCCACCTTTGTCTAGGATTTCCCATTCGGCGCAGGCTTGTATTTTTTTGAAATTATCATTGCTTTGGTTTATGTCGTCAAAATAGCTTTTGTCATTCTTGCAGTCGGTATAGCCCTCCTGGTCAGCCAGCATTGCAATCCACTCTGTTCTGGTGATGGCATTTTCAGAAGATACGGCCGGTACACTGTGGTTGTTGTTTGCGGTATGCAGTAATAAGGCGACTGCTCCGGCAATGATAGCCGTTAGGAGCAGAAAGATACTTATTACGAGAATGAGTATCTTTGTGCCTTTATTAAGGGCTCGACTTTTTGCCCGGTTTTGGTTTGAGATGGATGGATTGTTGTTTTGATTATATGTATTTAAGGTCCTTTTGCAATAAGGGCAAGTATGATAGCCGACAGGTATTTCTCTATGACAGTTAGGACACTTCATTATATATCTCCCCTTAATCAATACTATATTTTGTATTGTATTAAATGGGCAGATCTTTTTCAATACGCTGCCAGCGTACTCTTCATGTCAAATTCGGCTTTGTATACAGAAAAACGCACTTGCATACTTGCAAGTGCGTTTGCTTATGTATGATTATTTGCCTTCCGCGCGGCTCATAGCCAGCTGGAAGTCTTTCTGATGGGTGAAGATCTCGTGACGATAGGGGTTGGTCTTGGTCTCCTTGGCTTTCTTCATAATGAAACCGAATACCACCACATTGACTGCCAGTGACAGTATAGAGATTACGCCCTGCGCTGTGGGGTTGGCAGCGGTGGGGTGCACCGCCGGGTTCATAAACCCGTCAGCATACACACTGGTGATCACGGCAAACTTGCCTTGATCCTGGAACAGCGGGAACACCTGGGCAAACATACACCAAATGGCCAGCGTGTAGGCACGGTTCTGGATCCAGCCGCCCTTGTTCCACAGCGCGTTGGCAAAGGTGGGCGCCAGCAGCAGAGCCAGGCCGCAGTACCAGGAGTGGGTGGGCAGGTTGTTGTAGGTGTACTCAAAGTTCCAAATATCGTAGGCCAGAATGTAGCACCAAGTCATATCCGGCCACAGCATATCTTGGTGGTTCTTAGAGGAGTAAATACCCCACCAGCCGGTCATACACAGAATGTTGATGATACCGGCCAGGCCGTTGAGGATATTCCACCAGCCGCCGAACAGCCACACATTTTCGCTGGAGAGCCACCAACCACCGGCAGCACCGCCGGCGCTGATGCCCTTAATGGCAGACTCAAAGTCGCTGGCCACAGCGATCAGAATGTTAATGGCCACAATGACAAAGGGGAACACCTTGAACCATTGGGTCTTGCCGATGCTCCACTTGTACTTAAGCATCATAAAGCCAATGCACCCTGCGGTGGCAGCATACAGCTTGGCATAATGGAACCAGCTGTTCATGTGGACCACCGTATCGTTATTAACCGCCCAGTCAACACCCTTTGCGGCCGCCACATTGATGACGATAAAGTACACGCTCAGTGCAGCCGGAAGCACCAGGAAAAAGAAAATGCCGCCTGCCTTGGAGCGGCGGGCGATTTCGTTAGCCAGCACCAACCCGGTGAAGACCAATGCCCAGCCCAGCAGCTGCCACAGCGCAGTATCGCCGTAGATTTGGAATAACATAGTTATCTCCTCCTAAAAATAAATCATTTTGCGCCGCAGCGCAACCCTTCCGTGGGCGGTTTTCCGCCCGCTTCAATGTTCAGTTTAGTCCTGTTTTTGTAGATTGTCAATCTTTTAACAAGCCCGGCTGCACATTTCTACATATTGGCAAAAACCGGGGCGGTTTTTTGTTGAAATTGAGTAGCAAAGATGATACAATGTCACTGGTATTACCAAGAACCACAGGAGGGGAACCTATGGAATTTGAAAAGCTGCAGACCGCCAGTTTGAAGGAATTGTTTATTTCGTCTGTGGAGGACAAGATTTTGTCCGGCGAGCTGCCCATCGGCGCGCAGCTGCCCACGGAGCGGGAGTTGGCGGAGATGATGGATGTAAGCCGGGGTGTGGTGAATAGCGGCATTGCGGAGATGGCGCACAAAGGCTTTTTAGAGGTGCGACCCCGGGTGGGCACCTTTGTGGCAGATTATCGCCGGGTGGGCAAGTCGGATATTTTTCTGTCCATTATGCACTATAACGGCGGTATTCTGCCGGAGCAGGAAATTCGCTCCCTGCTGGAGTTTAAGAGCCTGATCGACTGTTTTTCCGTGCGCAAACTCACTGCCCGCGCCATTACGGAGGCAGAGGTGCAAAAGCTGGAGGATTTTGTGGACCAAATGGCCGAGACGGATGACCCGCAGCGGGTGTCAGAGCTGGCTTATGCGTATAATCAGGAACTGAGCTTCCTTAGCGGCAACACCTTTGCGCCGCTGATCTATAATTCTTTTAAGACCGCCAATGTGCAGTTGGGCGCTCGATATGTGCAGCGTTATGGCAAGGCGTCCCTGTACCATTATCTGCAGCAACTGCTGGTGCAGCTGCTCAACGGCGATACCGCTCGGGCGGTGGCGCTGGTGGAGACGCACTTAACGGATATGATGACCGGCGAGCACCAGATTTACGAATAAGCACACACCAATACAGACGCAAAAAACAGGCTAAGCAATCTACATTGCTTAGCCTGTTTTGTATGTTGTTAGGAATTATGAATACGATAGACTTTTACGCCGTGGTGGGGTACGGTGGCGTTAATGGTGTTGTCGTTGAACCACTCGTCGCTCCACAGCTCATGCACCTCGTACTTGCCCGGCGTTTTGCGGAAGTTCAGGTACGCATCGTCCGCCAGAGCGTTAATGTCGTAGGTGACCGTGCGGCGGGAGGTGCCCTTGTTAAACAGGCACAGGGCCACATCGCCGTTTTGCAGCGGGCGGGCCAGAATATCCAGCCCGGCCTGGCGACGAATGCGCTTGCAGGGCTTGCACAGCGGGTCCTGGTCAATGTTGATCAGGTTTTTGTTGGTGACAATTTTTAAGGTGGGGTTCTCCCGCACCTGCTCGTTGTTGCCGTCCACAAACTTGCGCACATCGTTGCCAAGGATCAGCGGCGCGGCCATCATGCACCACAGGGAGAAGTGCGCCCTGTTCTCGTTCTCTGTCAGCTTGCCGTTGCCAACTTCCAACATATCCGGGTCATTCCAGGCCCCGGGACCGGCGTGCTCATACAGGCGTACATTGTGCTCATAAATCGTCTTAATGCTTAGCCACTTGGGCATGATATCCGGCGTGGTGCGCCACATATTGCCTGCCTTGGCTCCCCATTTGTAGGGATAAGCAAAGCCCCATTCGCAGATGGAATAGATGATGGGGCGCTCCTCTTCGCCGGTGATGACAGCCCATTCCTTGGTGGCCTCTTGCAGTTCTCGACCCATGCGGGCGTATTGCAGGTAAGAGGAGTCAGCCCGGGTAACCACCGGGTTGTAGAGCAACAGGTGGTTCTCGCCCGATTGCAGCTCAACCGTCAGCTGGATACGGCCGGTGGGGCTGGCGCCCTTGGTGGTGGGGAACAGCAGCTCATGTTCCTTGCCGTTGTTGACTCGAATGCGCAGGTAGCGCTGGTGGAGGCACAGAGATTTGTTATAGGCCAGGGTCAGGGCATAGGTGCCGCCTGCTTCTACGCTAAAGCGGAATCCGGCGGTGCCGGAGCCGTAACCGATCATACCGATGCCTTGACCGGAGGGCAGATCGCTGCACTTGACTACCCGGCCTTTGCCGGTAAATTCTGCTTCGCCGGGCAGCAGGATCAGTGCCGGTTCCGTCGTACCCGGCAGGTTCAGTTGCAGGTTTTCAATAATGGGCACATCACCCTTTAATACATGGTGATGACAAAAGTCATACTTGAAGAATTCGCAGCCCCAGCTGGCCAAGGTTTTGGCATCCAGCCGTTCGTGACCTAAACTGGCCGGTAGATCCTCGCAGGTGAGGGTCCCGTTAGAGGAGTACAGACCCACCTTAAAGCCCCGGCTGTTCAGTTGCTTGATCAGCGCCGGGATCCCCATAGAGAAGGTGCCCAAATCCCCTTGCAGGCGACCCATTTCGTCTCGCACGGAGCTGTGCCAGCAGTCGTCCAGGTTGATATAGTTGTAGCCCGCTTCTGCCAGGCCGCTGGCCTCCATGGCCTCTGCCACCTCCAGAATCAGATCCTGATTGATGTTTTGGCGGAAGGTGTTCCAGCTGGACCAGCCCATAGGGGGCACGGTAGCGCCGCCGTAATTCGGTGCGTCCGTGGTGTCTATGGTCAGCTTAGAGGGGTGTGCAATCTTTTCCATGGCGCACAGCGGGCAGTTGCCGTTGACGCGGGTGATGATAAACCAGGCTACAAACCACACCAATAAAATGGCTGCGATAGCCAGCAAAATAATACCAAAAATCATAACAATCCCATCTCCTTAAAGAATTCCAGTTCTTCCTTGGCAGCGGCGTAGGCATCGTCGCTGTCCAGTCCCCGGGCGGTGCGCACCATAAAGTCCTTGCGGTGCCGGGTGTTGTAAATCAGACGGTAGCACCAGGCGTACGGGGTCAGCCAGGGGTGGCCGTCTAAAAATCGAATATAGGGTATGCGGCGCATTTGGCTGTATGCCGGAAACGCCAGACGCAGCTTGCTGCGCAGGGGGCTTGCTTTCTCGCCTTGCTCCATTTGGCGGCGGGCAATGACGGCGCTTTTGTTCCGGTCCGCGTTACCAAAGGCACCGTAGCTGACCAAAAACGATTCACAGTCCGCTGTGTCATCCACATAAGGCGTACCCACGCCGTACCAGCGATAACACACGGTGAGCACAATCTTGGCGAATTGTGCCAAACCGGCTTTTTCGCACAAGGTCAGCACCGCTTTTTCGTCGATCCGGCACCTTTGCAGCATCACGGCAAGATCCAGGATCAGCTTGATTCCGGCGCCGTAAAAGCGAAAGTGGTGGGCCAAGTGGGCGATTAGATAGGCAAAGTGGTAATTGTCCTCCAATTTGCCGCAGCAGCCTTCAAATTGGGCTTGATCCATGGCGTTTGCAAAGGCAGTCTCACACCGGGGATCATCGCTGATCAGTGCTGTGTGCACCTCCAGCAACACATCGCCCTTGCGATAGTCATATACCGGGCCGTTCTGGGCAGTGCAGGCAAAGCCGCTGCTCATTAGCGCTTTTTTGGCTGCCTGGCGGTTCGCCGGGTTAATGAGCAGGTCAATGTCGCCCATTAGGCGGCACTCCGGCACCGGGTACAGCTCTTTTAAGATCGCGCCCTTAAAAAATACATGGGGGATGCCGGCGTCGCTGAGAACGCGGTACACCCGCTCTACACCCTGCTTTTGGTGCTCGTACAGGAACACGCTGCTAAAGAAGTGCTCGCTGAGTGCCAGTCGGCAGTCCTCCGGGATCACCTCGGTATTGGGTGCTTTGTTGCACACTGCGTACACCACAGCGATCAGATTATGCGCCTTGGCAATGCCGCACAGCTTGCGATAATCCATATCCGGGCGCAAGGTTACCGGCTCGTCCCGCAAAAAGGCGGCGGTCAGTTCAATTAAATAGGCAGTTTCAGCACACATGGATTCCATCGTTAAATAATGTTGTTTTGGTCCAGAAAATCGTGGGCGGCAATGAGAATACTCTTGTCATTGTCAAACCGCAGCAGCGACAGCGCCCGGTCATAGGTGAGCCAAATGTAGTCCTCAATTTCTTCCTTTTGCATGTGGATCACCGTGCTCGGGGTGGTGGCGGCAAAGATGGTTACCGTCTTTTCAACCCGATCCCGAATCCGATATTTGGACAGGCAGGAGAACCCCTCAATCAGCTTAACCCGCAAGCCCGTTTCCTCCTGTACCTCCCGTAGGGCGGTCTGCTCCTTGGTCTCGCCCCTTTCAATATGCCCTTTGGGGAAGCCCCAGTGGGCGGAGCGCTTGTTCTTGATCAGCAGGTAGCGCACCTCCCCCTTAATATCATGGAAGATGACCGCGCCGCAGCTGCTCTCGTAAAGGCATTCCAGCCGGTAGCCGGGAAAGTCCCGCTCCGGGTCCAGATATTCCAAAATGTCGTTGACAATGAATCGTGTGCTCTTGGGCGCCACAATCCAAATGGATTTCTTTTCTTTTTTGTTTCGGAGGACGGCTATCACACGCCCGTCAAAGTTACGCACAGGGTGGTGGATGCCCATAATGTAGGCAGTCTGGTCCTTTTCACCGTATACTGTGCCGTAGTTCAGCGGATACCGATAGCCCGTACCGTCCGTAGAGCCAATAGGCATAACGACCTTGACTCTGGCGTATTTACCGAGCAATTTGTATTCACCACCGAGATAAAAGTTACTATGCACTTATTATATATAAATTGCAAAAGCAATACAAGGCTTTCGCAAAGAAAATTCAAAAAGCCGTAAAACTTGGCGAAAAAAAAGCAGCCCTCCGGGGCAGGTGAGAGCCTGCACCCAAAGGGCGTTCTATATTATATACATTATATACAGGAGCCTGTCCGGCGGCGGGTAACAAAAATGGCGTACCCGAAGGTACGCCATTTTCATTTAGGAATGGGGGATTAACCACCCAGCTGCTGAAGCAGGTTACACAGTTCGCCGATTACTTTGTCGGTGTCGCCTTTCAGCATATTCAGCACGGTGCCTACCACATCGGTAATGGAGCTGTTGTCAGATCCACCGATCAGGGAGCCTACCAAGCTGGCTACTGTGTTGTAGTTATCCTTGTAGTTGACAACTTCAACCAGGTACCGCAGCACGGCAATCAAAGTCTCAGAGGCGTCGCCCTTTACAAACACGCGCGTGCCGTAAGTGGCAGCCTGAGAAGCATCGGTCATCACCTTGCCGTGGCTTGCCAGCTGGAACCAGTCAATATCCATCAGTTCCAGACCCAGGGGTTTACCCTTGATCTTGATCATGCCAAGCACCTGATTCAGCAGGGGAACAATGTTGTCCACGCCGATGATGGGCTTCAGCATAGCGGTCAGATCGTACAGGTCAATGTTCAGATCCAACTTCAGGCCAACCTTAGCCAGTAAACCATTCAGATCCACTTTGAAGGCCTTGAATACCTGAGTCAGTACGGTGTTCACATTCACGATGGGCTTCAAAGCATCCAGCAGAGCGGAAACCGGTGTAAACAGGTTCTCGATCAGCTGCAGCAGGCCGTCGTTGGCAATGAACAGTGCCAGGTTGGGCAGCATGGACATCAGGGTCTGCAGCGGTGCATTCAGAATGTCCTCTACCTTATCCCACAGGGAGTTGACAATATCCAACAGGATGTTGTCATAGGCCTTGCTGATGTCCTCTCTGTACTGATACTGGGTCTTAATGTTGTAGCAGCCGAATGCCTCCAGCAGCGGAACGACCACGGAAGAGTAGCCGTTGGAGCCGGGGATATGAACGATGTTGAAGATGCCCAGAGAAGCATCATTCAGCAGTACATCCAATACGCCGTAGAACGGACGCATTACAGCAGCCAGTGCATTAAAGAAGCTATCCTTATCCTTTACGCCCCACTTAAGAGCGGAGGTGTTGACCTTGGACCAGGAGGAGGCGGAGCCGATTACGGCAGCCGCATTCGCGAAGGTCTTGCCATAGGACTCATCGGTGAGCAGCTTGGCAACGGTCTTGGTAGAATAGTCAATGCCGGTCTGAGCCAGCAGGGCGGTCAGGTTGGTGGAGTCGTTGATCTTCACACCGTCCAGTGCCTTGCCGATGCCGGTGATCATGCCATTGATGGTGCTGTCCTTAAAGGCAGCGTCAGCGATCAGCTTGTTCAGATCAGCCAAGCTACCGATCAGGCCATCCAGCATAGGCGGAATGTTCTTCAAGAATTCTTGATCCACAGTGGAGGGATAAGAGAACTTGTAGTCCTTGGTCTGGTATTCGCTGTAATTCCAGAACGCGTTGGTGGGATTCTCCTGGAGCAGATAGAACAGCGCACGGATGATCTGGTCTGCGGAGGAGGTGCCGATCTGGTCAAGTACCGCGTTGATGATGGACTTGTAATCCTTGATCGCGTCGATACCGCCCAAAATGGACTTCAAACCGCTGATGTTCTTGGTCAGCAGGTTGGCTACATAGCGGAGCACGGCGATCAGCGTTTCGCCCTGGTTTGCAGTAACGTGCTTTCTATTATAATAGCCTTCGCTGTTCTTTGCAGCGCTCTTGACCGTGCTGACTGTGCCGTGGCTTGCCAGGGTACCCCAGTCGATCTTGGGCAACTGAATGTTGATTTTCTTAGACTTGAGCAGTTTGTTCACCAGCGGAACGATGGCGTTTTGGATGTCGCACTTGTTCAGGTGGTTCAGATTCAGGTGAATGTTCACACCCAGTGCGTCCTTAACCAGGTCGTTCAGTGACTTGCCGGCCAGAGCCTTGACAATGACCTCAACATCTACGCCGTTCTTCTTCAGTACCGGAAGGAGAGATGTTACCGGCGACAGAAGATTGTTGACGAGCTGTGCCAGGCCATTATTATCAATGTAGTATGCCACATTGGGCAGTACTGCGGTGAGGGTATCGAACGGAGCGTCCAGTACCTTGTTCAGGAAGCCTACGATGGGATTCAACACATCCGTCAGTACGCTGTCGGTAGACTTCTTAATGTCTGCCTTGTACTGCTTGTAGGTCTTCACGTTGGGGCACTCCAGTGCCTCCAGCAGCGGAACGATGGCACTTTCGTAACCATTGCCGCCATAGATGCTCAGGGACTTCACATCCTCGATCACTTTGTACAGGTTGATCTCCAGTACAGAGGTCTTGGAATACTTGTCAGAGCCCTTGATGCGAATGCGCAGTTTGCCATTCTTCAGCTGTACGGTGTCCTTAGAGGAACCGAAGTTCAGGTTCTTCACCAAATCGGTAAGGATCTGGCCAACGGCCAAGTCGTCGCCTGCCAGCAGCAGAGACAGTACGCCGTCCAGCGGACGCAGGATCGCAGCCAGGCCGTTTACAAAGCCCTGCTGTGCCTTTGCGGAGCCATCGGTGAAGCCCCAGTTGATGTTGCCCAGCTTCTTCCAGCTCTTGGCGTTTTTGATCGCCTTAGCTGCGGAGGAGTAGGTCTTGCCGTAGCTGCCGTCCGTCAGGAGCTTAGCTACGCCCTTCTTGCTTACATCAATGCCGGCATAGCCCAGGTAATCCTTGTAAGGATCAATGGCGCCGTACAGTGCGGAAGCCAGCTTGGTCAGGTTGGCGTTGGTGAAGATCAGGGAGCTAACCAGGTCTTTCAGGTTATCCTGCTTCACTACATCCAGGCCGGCCAGCAGACCGATCACGGAGGTGACCATGGTGTCCAGATCGCCAACAGCGTCGCTGGCGTCCTGTGCGGTCACACCGGCGGGATAATAGAAGCCGGTGGTCTTTTCCTGTACATACTGGAGGAAGGTCCAGTAAGCAGTGGTGGGATCTGTGGTCTTGGCGATCACAGCGTTGATGATGTTCAGCAGATCCTTCTTGGTCAGGCGGCTGATCATATCCAGCACTTGGCTTATGGAAGGATTGTCGATCACGACTTTCAGCAGATCAATGATCTGGCGAATTTGCAGTACATCGACCACCAGGTGGGTCAGGTACTTCAGAACAGCCTCTGCATTCTTGCAGTTTGCAATGTCCTTAAACAGGGTGGTGGGCAGTTCAAAGCCGAAGTTAGCCAGCTGGCTGTTTACAGCGTTGATCACGGTCACATCGTTGATGCCCAAGCCAGCCTTGGTTGCGCTCTTCTTCAGCAGGCCGGTTACAAGGGCAATCGTCTGCTTATTCTGCGCGTTTTGATCCTTGTCGTCCGTATTGGTCTTAAAGATCAGGCCCAGTATCGCGGAGAACCATGCGTCGTTCTTTGCCATAGAGGGCATCAGGTTGGACACCTTTGCGCTCAGAATGTTGGATACGCCGTGGATCTCCTTGTACAGCGGGTAAATGGCGGCAGTCGCCACATTGTTCAGGTCCTTGTTCATCACAATGGACAGGCCCTTGATCAGGTTGGTCAGCACGGAGACAGGCTTGCTGTAGAAGCCGTCCAGCAGCTTGCTGATGGGGGTGAGAATAGCCAGCAGGCCGGTTGCGCCGTCCTTTACGCTGCCCTTTGCATACACGCCCAGGCTAAAGCCCTGGGCTTTTTCCAGATCCTTAAAGATGGGGTACAGTACACCGTCATAGTAACCGGCATCCTTGGTCAGCACGCCGATCAGATCGGTGATGATGCCCAGGCTCTCGCCGAAGTTCTGGAAGAACTTGGTGTTGTTGCCTGCGCGGAAGCCCCAGTTGATCTTAATGTTGGTGGCGCCGGTCCAGCCGCTGGTGCTCTTGTCCAAGCGAATGGCGTTGTGCCAGGTAGGCAGGCTTGCCAGCTTCTTGGCGGCGGACTTGTTGGTCAGGTGATTGCTCACTGCGTGGGGAGAAATCAAGCCCTTCAGCGCAGCAGCCAAAATGTTGTAGTGGTAAGCACCGGTCTTGCTGGTGTAGTACACCGGCTTGCCGGCCTTATTCTTCTTCTTGTACAGCTTCTGGTTGCCGTCGTAGAAAACATTCAGGCCCAGAGCGTCCTCGTTCACCAGATAGTAATCAATTACATTCTCCAGTGCAACATACATCTGAACTACCAGATTGGTCAGATGATCCTCAGTGTAAACCTTCTTGTCTGAGGTATCGGTGGGCTTCTTGTCCCCGTCGTTCAGGAAGTTTAAGGTCTTATTGAGCATCTTCAGCATCGGGTTGGTGTTATCGCTGCCCAGGATGTAAGAACCAAGGCTTACCAGACCGCACAGGATGCCGGGGGTGGTGTTCAGGTTGAAGTTGTTCAGTGTGGAGTTCTCCAGCACCTTGGACAGTGCGGAGTCCAGATTGGACAGCAGAGAAGCGCCGCTCTTACTGGAGGTCTTGGGTACCTTTGCCCACTTGGGCTGGGTCTGGATCTTTGCCATCTTGCCGTTCACTTTCGGGAAGCTCACGTCGATGGTGTTCTTGGTCTTGGTGTCCATGGCCTGGATCACATTCACCAGCTGACCGATGTTGGACAACAGGAAGTAAGCACTTTCGGTGCTCAGACCAACAAACTTGGAATCCTTGTTATACACGCCCATTACGAAAGAGGCCTTGTCGTTGTACTTCAGCTGGAATACACCGTTGAGTACATCGCTGATGGTGCTCTTTTCGCCCAGACCGCCCATAGCGCGGATCAGACCGGTGATGATGGGCAGGTTGGTGGTGATCTTGTTGTCGGTGGCGGTCACATCATTGAGCAGGTCAATGATGGCGTTGAACCAGTCGTTCACAAAGATGTTTACAAAGCAGTCCAGAATCTTGGCCGGCTTGCCGCCGTCTGCCAGGTTCTTAAAGTTAACCAAAGACTGGTTGTAGAAGAACGCTTTGTCGCCAACGGTATCGCTCTTAATCTTATAATCGCTATAAGACCAGTCGGAAGCCTTCTTGGTGTTGTCAGCGCTCTTTACATCATATTTTTTAATGAAGTTCTTGCCCATGATGTCCAGAATTTTGGGCAGGGCAACGAAGAGGTTGTTGACGCCGTGGTTGTAAACGGTGCCCTCTTCCTTGGTCATGGCGCCACTCTTGGCGTCTTTTTCACCATAGGCAGCCACATACTGATCCACAGCAGCGGTGAAGAAGGTGGCCAGCTCGGACACAGCCTCATTCACGGCAGTGGCAGCGTCGCCGGTGAGCTTCAGTGCATCGGCAATGCCGGATGCCTTGGCACCCTGCAGCGCCTTATCGGCTGCATAGATGTTCAGGATTACCGGGGTCTTGGTGTCATCGTACTTGCCGGTGGTGGGGTCACCATACACCTGGCTGACGATCACATCTTTGCCGTCGGCATCCTTGCCATACTCAACACCGCTGATGTTGTAGTATGTAAAGTCATAGTTGGTGTCGCCGATCAGCCAGTGCATCAGGGTGGGCAGAACCTCGTTCAAATCCCAGCTCAGACCACCGCCCAAACCGACGGGGCTGCCAACGCTCTGGCCGTATTGATCCATCAGACCGCTCAGCAAACCGCCCAGGAAACCATTAAAGGGATCACCCTCCTGGTTGAATACCATGGGGATCAGCACTTCGTCAATCACAACGGTCAAAACAGGCAGCAACTGCATAATGGTTTCAACCGGGTGCTCGTACAGGTTCATCCATATATCGGTGAGCGCACCCTTCAGGTCAACCTTGGACTCTACCAGTTTGTAGACCACTTCGTTCATAACCGCATTACCGGTGAGGTGCAAGCCTGCGATGGTTACGCCTTCCTGATCCTCAGGATCCAGCAGTACCATGTACTGATTGATGGCGTTGTTTACAGCAGCAACAGCGAAGGAATCCTTAAAGCCGTATTTCGCGAAAGAATACTTTCTGCAAGAATTAGAGATAACCTTGGCGTCGGTAATCTCAAAGTAGAAATCAACGGCCTCGTCAACGCTCTCTTTCAGTTCACCACTGTAGAAGGTCTTTAGCAGATCTTGGTTGATGGTGGCGATCACTTCTTCGGGGGACATGCCGCCGACAGTTCTGTTCTCCATCAACGCTCTGCGGTAAATACCCTCGGTACGCGTATCCAGATCCTCACTGCTCCAGTAAGTGGCCATTGCCGGCTTGGTTACAGGAGCGATGCCCTTGTCTGCATAGTCGCCGTTCAGGTAAGCCTGGAAGGTGTCACGGCTGGAACCGATTTTTGCGTTGCCGTCGGGCACATTCTTGTTCATGTCCTCACGCAGGGCAGCTACGGTAGCGTCATCCAGCTGCGCAGCATAGTACTCGCTAACAAAGGCGTTATCGCCGTTGTTGGCCAGTACGGCAGCACCGATCTTGCAAGCGGCTGCCAGTGCAGCATCGTCATCCTTGATGGTGTTGTAGTCCTTCTTGGCCAGCTTGCACAGATAAGCCTTGGCGGCCTCTGCCAGTTCACTGCTTGCCTTGTCGGACTGATACTGGAGCAGCACATACCAAATCGCTTCGCTCATGGTGCTGACTTTCTTCTTGCTGCCGGCTTCTTCGAAGTAGGCGGTGAAGGTGCCAAAGCACTTAGCTACATCCTTGAAATCGTCCAGAGCAATCAAGTCGTCTACTTTGTACGATTTGTCTTTGTAGGTAACGGTAGCTTTCTGGATGTCTTCCAGGGTGTCCAGGCTGCCTTCAGCAGTACCCAGCACCTCGAGCACTTTGTTCAGTGCGTCATAGGCAGCGCTCAGGTCTTCCTGCTGCTTAGCCTGTTTCTCGGGGAACTGCTCCAGCAGGGCGGACAGATCGCTCAGCGTGTCCTCGCACCATTTGGCCAGTTCTGCGTCGCTGGACGAAATGTTGTTGACGCAAAAAGAAAACAGCTGATAAAAGCTCATCTTCGCATCTTTCTCGTCCAGGTAGGCATACGCCACATCGGAATACCCTTTCTGGTAACCGTCAATGATGTCTGCCTTATTCATGGGGCTGCTCAAAAGATTAAGCAGCGTGGGAGACACACCCATGATCAGATCACTGATCGAGGTGGTGTCGGTGACGGTCATCCCCAACTTCTCCTCAAGTGCCTTTTTGATACTCGGCTGATTGAGCAATGCCGGAACATAGGTGTCTACCAGTTCCGTCAGTGCGTCAAAGGTGGAATCGGCACTTGTGGAGTTCTTCCAGATGCCCTTGTCTTTGTCCGCTGCAAATGCAGTGAACCCGACAGAGCAGGTGGTGACCATCATTACTACAGCCAAAAATAGGCTGAGTAACTTTTTGCCCGTCTTCATAATTCATCTCTCCTTCTGATATGTTGACGAACTTGTCGTTTTGGATTCGCCTGGGCAGCGCACCCTTTTAGCGGAGGATGTGCTTGCAAGTTGCGTTAACAATTTGTTCACAATTCCTCTGCTAAAAGGGCGCAGGATACCCACGCGTACAACAAATACAGTATATTTATACCAAATATAGAACGGCAAGTCAATAGATTTCCGAAAACTTTTTAACAAAATGTGAACGGGTGGGCAAAATTTCCCGATTTATAGCGAAATTCCGGCGCAACATTTTTTTGCTTACTTATATATCAAGCCATGTTTGGCCCGGCTGATGGACCATGTTTGGCCCGGTCGATGGATCTGCGCTGCATTCTTAATCTTGGATTTGCGTGGAGGATCAGGGCGCGTTTATCGTTATTGCTGCATTCGACAACTGCTGACAGAAATTCCACCGGTTTTGGAGGAAAAATTGTGGAAAATCCTGTGGAACTTGTGAAAGTTTCCCGCCGTTACGCCAAAAAATCGATGGTGTAAAGGGGCACACCTTTGCGTGTGAAAATCCCGCGTAAAGCACATAACCTTTACAAGTCGAAACTTGCAAAATAATGGGCATTGTCTTTTAACTAAGCGATAAAATATGAACAAATTGTTAATTTCGTGTAAATTAAATTTGTCCGTTCGCACAAAAAACGGCCGCTCAAATTGTGCAACATTCCGAAAATCAGAAAAATCACGGCTCTTTATTGATTTTTGGTGACCATCGTGTTTTAATAAGAATGCGATAAATGTGTTTCTATGCGCATTTTCATAATGTATGGCGTCTGTCTCTTATACACATCTGACGCTGCCGA
>ENA-OYWT01000486-OYWT01000486.1-human-gut-metagenome-genome-assembly--contig:-NODE-486-length-16936-cov-5.567324_pt1 | contig 16936 bp, 8 predicted proteins | sample MGYA00244171_ERZ653399 | MGnify/ENA primary metagenome ERZ653399 (study PRJEB26926, sample SAMN06164987) | human gut metagenome | biome: ENVO:00009003; feature: ENVO:2100002; material: ENVO:00002003... | reverse complement strand
AAAAGGCCTTACCAAATTGATTTCACTCAATTCAGTAAGACCTTTTTGTTGGTTTTACACATATTACCTGATAACCACAAGATTCCGGATAAACAATGCCAAAATCTCTCGTGTTATCATTTTGTTATCAAATAGAACTTTATCTGCTCTAAAATGCCCTGTTTATAAGGGATTTCAGAAAATTTTTATTATTCAAACTCAATCGTTCCCGGTGGCTTACTCGTCAGATCATAGAATACTCTGTTTACTCCACGCACTTCATTGATAATTCTGCTCATCACCTTATTCAGAACTTCATACGGGATCTCTGCCGCCTCTGCAGTCATGAAATCAACTGTATTCACTGCTCTCAGTGCAACGGCATAATCATAAGTTCTCTCATCACCCATAACACCAACACTTCTCATGTTCGTCAGTGCTGCGAAGTACTGACCGATCGTGCGGTCAAGTCCTGCATTGGCAATCTCCTCACGGTAGATAGCATCTGCATCCTGAACGATACGAACCTTATCGGCTGTTACTTCACCAATGATGCGGATTCCAAGTCCCGGTCCTGGGAATGGTTGACGGAATACCAACTTCTCCGGCAGTCCAAGTTCCAATCCTGCTTTGCGAACCTCGTCTTTGAAGAGGTCACGAAGCGGCTCGATGATTTCTTTGAAATCTACATAATCCGGAAGTCCTCCTACGTTGTGGTGGGACTTGATCACTGCTGATTCTCCACCGAGACCACTTTCTACAACATCCGGATAAATTGTTCCCTGTGCAAGGAAATCAACTGCACCAATCTTCTTTGCTTCTTCTTCAAAAATACGGATAAATTCTTCACCAATGATCTTACGCTTTGCTTCCGGCTCTGTAACGCCTGCAAGTTTATTATAATATCTCTCCTGTGCGTTCACACGGATAAAGTTCAGATCGAACTGTCCTTTCGGTCCGAATACAGCCTCTACCTCATCTCCCTCATCTTTGCGAAGAAGACCGTGATCTACGAATACGCAGGTAAGCTGCTTTCCGATCGCTCTGGAAAGTAATCCTGCTGCCACTGAAGAATCAACTCCGCCTGATAATGCAAGCAGTACTCTGCCGTCTCCGACTTTTTCACGGATCTCTTTAATTGTATTCTCCACAAATGCATCCATTTTCCAGTCACCAACACATTCACAGACATTTTTTACAAAATTATTGATCATCTTTGTTCCTTCAGCAGTATGGAGTACCTCTGGATGGAACTGGATTGCATACAGCTTTTCTGCTTCATTTTCGGCTGCTGCCACAGGACAGTCTGCTGTATGTGCAGAAATCTCAAATCCCGGTGCAATTTTTGAAATATAATCGAAATGACTCATCCAGCAGATTGTCTTTTCAGATACTCCCTCAAAAACTTTGGATTCCCTCTTATCAATAATAACTTCTGTCTTTCCGTATTCTCTGACATCTGCTCTCTCAACTTTTCCGCCAAGAACATGAGACATCAACTGTGCTCCATAACATAACCCAAGAACCGGAATACCAAGCTTGAACAGCTCATCTGTATAAGTCGGTGAATCCGGCTCATAGCAACTGTTCGGTCCCCCTGTCAGAATGATTCCCTTAGGATTCATTGCTTTAATCTTCTCAATATCCGTCTTGTAAGAATAAATTTCACAATATACATTACATTCTCTGACACGGCGTGCAACTAACTGGTTATACTGGCCACCGAAATCAAGAACGATCACTAACTCTTTCTTCAAGGCTCTCCTCCTGTAAAATATGATCTTATAAGATCTTCTTTTTTGTTCCGTACCCTTAATTATAGTAGAGCTTTCCCGCTTTTACAAGCATTATTTCAGTCCTTCCAAACTGTTGTCCTTCCAAACTGTACATATTTCAATCCTCCAAACTGTCATAAATTGAGCTGGCTGACACCTACGGCTCACCATTGCCCACAACACATCACTTAACAGTTCAGTGTTCTTCCTCCGGCAAATTATATCTCATGTGAACCCGACTGCAGCTTACCAGGTTTTTGCAACAAAGAAACTACGATACTCCGCACCATCTATCTCTACTGTTTCCCAGATGCAGCTTACCGGATTTTTGCAAAAAAGAAACTCCGATACTCCGCATCGTCTATCTCTACTGTTTCCCGGATGCAATTCACCGGATTTTGCAATAAAAAGAAGCAGTCCTGCATTACCAGAACCGCTTCCTCTTTTCAATCCTATTTTTTTCTATAATCAAGCTGCATATTTTTCAAGTTCTTTCTGTAATTCTTCACATTGATCCGAATACATCTGAAGTTCGATCACGTTATTAAGTCCAAGGTGCATAATGCCAAGCAATGATTTTGCATCTACCACTGCACGACCTTTTCTCATATCCATATCAAAATCATATTTTGAAACTGTATTAACAAACGCTACAATTTCCTCAGGATTTTTAAATGTAATCTGCATCTTACTCATTCTTCTCACCTCTTTATTTCCCGACTATGTAATGCATGAAACCCTTTTCATCTAAATCAGTTGGTATCATATCATATATTTCTATCTTGAAAAGGTGGAAATTCTTTAAAAAGGTGGACTATTTTAATCTATTTTATTGCATTTTTTTGCGAAATTCCGTTGGAAGCATCCCCACTTCTTCTTTAAATACCCGGCTCATATATTTGGGGTCTGAATATCCTGTTAATTCCGCAATCTGATTTAATTTTAGCTTACTGTTCAACAGCAAATCTTTGATCTTTTCTATTCTGAATTTCCGAACTGTTTCTGTAAAACTGCTCTGCGTCTCTTTCTTAAACTGCGTACTCAGATACTCTTCCGAAACGTAAAGCCTGCTGGCTGTCTCTTCCAAAGTAATTCCCTCACTATAATATTTTTTTGCCATCTCGACTGCTTTACGAACCATTGTACTGAAGGCTTCATTTCTCTGGAGATCCTCTTTTTCAAAATTAAAATAATTTAATAATTCTTCCATCGCCCGTCGGATCTGCTTCCAGCTTGTTGCCTGACCTATTTCAAGAATCAGAATAAGCACCTGGATCTCTGCTCCAAGCTCCCATTGGATCTTGTACATATTTACGATATTCAGACTGAAACGGATCAGACAATCTTTCAGTGTCTCTGGAAAGCAAAACTGCCCTTCCAGCATTTCACGCAATTCTTCAAAGCACTTTTCCAACTCTTTTTTTCTTCCTGCCAACGTACAATCTCGTGCCCGTAATTCAAGTTCTGCAGGATATCTCAAAGGAAGAAGTTCCTGTTCTTGTCCCTCTATTCCATTTTCACTGATCAGCACACCTCTTCCAAGTGTCAGATTCCACTGCCGCAATAACGGTATTTTCGTCCGATATCGCCACAGATCCATCATATGATCGATTCTTTTCCACACGCAGACTACATCTCCATTGAGATTGCTGCATAACATAGGGACAATATTTTCCTGAAAGTATTTCTCTGCCATTTCAAATTCTGCTGTCTGATATACGATCACAAATATTTCCTGCCATACTTCCAGTGGAAGAATGCAAACTCTAAATTTATTTTCCTTTTGCAGACTTCTTTTCAGCAAATGAACTGCTTCTGCTTTATTTTTTTCAAAATCTTCCCCCAACCACAAAATAAACATCCCACAGGGGTCTTCCACAGTAAATCCGTAAGTTCTGACTGTAATCTCATTTAATTTATTCTCTGGCTGATACTGCCCGTTCATACACCCGATCAGGAGATTTTCCACTGTAAAAGATGCATTCAGCCAGTACTCATTTCTCATTTTTTCACGAATCTGCATCAATGCCTTTTTTAACTGGATCGGTCGGATAGGTTTCATAATATAACCGTCCACGCTCAGTTCAATCGCCTGCTTTGCATATTGAAAGTTTTCCGTTCCGCTTAGAACTACCACTTTAAAATCAAATGCTTCCGCACGAAGTTTCTTCAACATCGACATTCCATTCATTCGTGGTAATTCTATATCCATAATCACCAGATTCGGACGTAATGCACTGATCAGCTCATAACCAGACTGTCCATTCACGGCTGTTCCCACCAGTTCATAATCGGAATCAACTTTTTGCAGGATTGACTGTATCTGCTGCAGTATTTTTTCGTCTTTCTCAATAATTACAGCCCGCACTTATCTGCCCCTTTCAAGAATCTTACTGCCTGCTTTCGTTTATCTTGTCGTCTATTTCATGGTTTCATCATTATTTGCATTATAACATATCTTCCTGCTATCAGAAAAGAAAAAGCAAAAGGACTTTGAATCCCTATATGCTCCTTTGAGATTCTGTCCTTCTGCTCTCTCTAAACTAAATTCTATTTTTCTCTCATTTATCTGCTCTCATTTACATCTGTCGCAAATGTTGATGGAGATATTTTTCTCTTGTTGCCATCCCACCTCTGATATGTCGTTCTGATTTATTCATGTCCAACACTTTTCGTGCCTCCTGTGCCAGAGAGGGATTGATTTGAAGAAGCCGTTCGGTGACGTCTTTATGTACCGTACTCTTACTTATCCTGAATTGCTTCGCAGTCTGTCTCACCGTCGCACTATTTTCTATAATATAGTCTGCGATTTCCACCGCCCGCTCCTCAATATAATCTCTCATGGAAAAGCCCCTGCATCGTTTATTTTTTACAATCTATGCAGAGGTCTGAAGATGTATGTCTGAATTGTATATTCAGACAATATCTCCTGATCATCCGCGACATATGGCAATTCATATACAGGGGGCACTTAGTTTTTCTTCCTTATCCCCCGGATCGCCAACACGATTCCCGTCCATATAATCGCCGTTCTTGCCAGCCACTCAACTTCGCCGCCAATGATATAACAGATCAGATATATGATAACTACAGCAACAATTATTTTCACAATATTATCTTTTTTCTCTTTCTCATTCTGCAGACGTTCTGACACAGCTCCGATGGTATTCTGATCTAGATTCATCTTTCTGAAAATAGCTCCAAGGACCTGAACTGCAGGATTCTCGAGCACCCGCTCTCCTCTTCCGTTGGTGATTTCTTTAAAAATTTTGGACATCCAGTTCGTATAAGTTATTCTTCTCATAAATCATATTCCTTTCTGCTGCTTCATTGCTGCCGTATTGATTCAGTCTGTATTCATTTGAGAACTGCATTTACAACTTATTTTTTTAAATAAGCTTTCAAATTTGTGTAACAAAAAATAAGAACCAGATAAGATTTCCTCATCTGATTCTTATTATCTCATTTCAGGTGTCCTTTTGTACGGACACCCGGTTTTTTAATTTAGTATCTTTTTCTTTTCAGCACGGTTACAACCGCCCCTGCTGCCAGTATCATCAGTGCAAATGCTCCTGCGATCGGTGCAGTATCTCCGGTCTTGACTGCTCCGTTAGAGGATGTGCCATTTCCTTTGCCCGATCCATTTCCATTACCTGCTGTATTTCCATTATTCTGACCATTGTTGGAATTACCGTTCTGGTTATCCTTTCCATCATCAGACTTGGATTTTACAACCAGGTTGTTGATTGCATCATGAATCGCATCTGCATAAGCATCTACTTCTGCCTGCTTGGACAATGGCTGATTTCTGTCGACCTTGGCGATCGCATCTTTCAGTGTCTTCACAGTTGCGTCTGTATAAATACTCAGATCAGCCGGTACTTTTGCAAGTGCTTCATCCACTTTCGTGTAATCTGCCTTGATCATTTTCAGTGCTGCCTGTGCATTTTCAAATCTTGCTTTTGCTGCCTGGAACTCATCTGCTGATACATTTCCTGTACTGCTGTCCAGTGCCATCAGTGCATCGTAAGCTTCCTTATACTCTGTATAAGTCTCTTCTGTGTAATCTCCTGCTTCAGACTTGAACTGAATCTTATCTCTGTAAGCATCCATATCTGTTGCTCTTAATACAAGACCATCGATTGCATTGCGGATAGACTGTACTGCTTCTGCAATCTGTTCTGCTGTACCGGATGTCTTCAATGCATTCATGTTATCCGCATTTACAGTTGCTGCCAGAACTGTATAGGAATCTGTTGTATAATTAGCTGCTTCATATTTTGCTGCATCACTTAATGCTGTATTCAGTTCCACGATGCTGATAAGATTTGCTTTCGCATCCTGCATAGCACGGATATTGGCATCTGCCTTTGTCTCATCATCAATCTGGCTTTCAGCCTGTGCGATAGCTGCTTTCAGGACTGCATAGCTGTCGCTTGTATAATTTTCCGCATTTACTTTCTTCATCTCATCAATGACTGTCTGTACTGCGGATGTATCTTTCAGCACAAGTGCTTCTTCTGCTGCCCGCAGAGCTGTCTCTGCCGCCTGTACGCTTTCTGTTGTTCCATTTGCAAGAACAGCATTTGCTGCATCCAGTGCATCACTGTAATTCTTCCAGCTTGCCGCTGTATACTGCTTTTCATTTCCCTCATGCAGTTCATTGCACTCTGCAATCAGGCTCTTCAGGCTTCTCACATCAACTAATGCTGCAATACTGTCTGTATAAGCTGCGTTCTTTGCTGCGATTTCTGTCGGATTAACTCTTGTAGTGTTATCTGCTTCGATCAGATCACTCAGAGCTTTCTTTGCATCGGTATATGCTTTGGCAGATGCTGTCGTATAATCAGCTGCATTATAATCAGCTCCTGCCTGAAGCTCCAGTTCAGCAAGTTCTCTTTCTACTTTTGAATACTCAAGAGCTGCTTCTTTTTCTTCAATCTGAGTCTTCAGCTTTTCTGCTGTATCCTGGGAAAGATTATCTGTATCTTCCAGTGCTGCCACAATCTTATTGAGTACATTTTCATATGCTGTAAATGTCTTGGCTGTATAAACTTCAACCTCTCCGTCTTTCTGGCTCTTCTTCTCTGCAACTGCCCTGCGAAGTGCCTCAAGAACTGTAGCATCTGCTTTTACTTTTGCCTTACTGCATGCAGTCTTCAACGCACCTGCTGCTGTATCAACTGTATCCTGTGTAGCATACTCATTCGTTTTCAGTTCTTCAGCAACTGCTTTCGCTTTCTCTACCGCTGCTTTAGAATCTGTTGTCCAGTTTGCTGCATCACTGCTTCCTGCTGCTGCAATCGCCTCATCCAGCTTTGACTTGTCAACTGTAGCTGCTGCCTTGCCGCTTGTCTTGATCATTGAAATCTCTGGAATATTTTCACCCCAGGTTACTGTTACATCCAGGATTCTCTTATCTGAAGCTACGGCAAATTCATTGATCGCCTGGCTCAGTTTACCAAGTGTAACTGCCTGGATATCACTTCCATCTTCATTTGCGACTCTTGCAGTTACGACTGCATCGGATGCTGCTCCATTCTGGATCATACGGATCGTTCTCTTTGCATCCAGATCGGAAATACGATAAGTAAATGATCCATTTGCTTCTGACGGCTTGTATACCGTACGGTAATCTTCTTCAAATACATTGGAAGGTACTTTTCCTTTTTCTTCGATCACGGTCGATACGATATCTCGATTTGACTCTGTAGAGATATAGGCTCCACCATTGATCTGGATCTCATAGAAATCAACCCATCTGTAACTGTATGTCTTAAGCGGTACAACTCTTAAGTAACGTCCGCTTACATTCAGCCCTGTCTGCTCTGCATACATATTTCCAGGATTCTCACTGTCATGTGTCAGAGCTGCATAATCTTTTGCTGTATCTGTATTGGCTGTATTCTCGAAAGAATTATTTCCTACAGTCAGCACTGTTGTCCAGTTTGCTGCATCAGGATCATTTGCTACTTCAAATTTTGCATAACGCAGGAAATCAAGGCTTGTCTCTTTTACATAGTAACGGATGGACTTGAAGTCGATCGTCTGTCCAAGGTCAAACACGATCTTCTTTCCGCTATCCTGCACACCTGTGATCGTTCCATATGTTGTAAGGTCTCCGTCAAAAACATTATTGACGTTTCCACTTCCACGCATATCACGGCTTGCATCGTTCTGTGCAAAATCACTGGTTACTGTCTTTTCACCAATAAATTCATACGTTACTGTGAAAGCATCCCAGCTTACATCCACTGCTGCATCTGTATCATTATAAAGTCTGATATAACGTGCATCGGCTGCATGGGACGGATCTGTTACCGCTGTCCACTCTACCCCATTCATAGAAGTCTGTAACTTCAGTGAAGTTCCTGTCGGACTGGTAATTCCTGTCACCGCCTTGATATGTCCAAGATCGATTCCGATATACTTTCTGGCTCCTACGCTTAAGGATGCTGCATTCAGTGATACAGTTCCTTCTGCTGCTGTTCCAAGGACCTCACAGTTCTCGATATTTGTAAATACGTTATCTTTTGTTCCTGTATTATTTACTCTTTCTGTTACCGTAAATTCTGAGAATCTCGCCCAAGTCTGTCGATATTCCAGATTGCGGATACGGATATACTGTGCAGAAAGTCCGTTTAATTCAATATCCAGTACATCAGTTCCTGAAGTTGTTCCTGTATGGGATTCATATCCCGGAACGGCTGTCCAGCTCGTTCCATCTACAGATGTCTCAACTGTATATTTTACAAACTTATCACCATTGGACGGTGATCCTACTGCGATATGTACACTTTCCAATGTTGCAACCTTTCCAAGATTGTATCCAAGGAAATCATCTACATTTACAGCATCACCAGTACCTGTATTAAACCAGATAAATGTACTGTCATTTCCGTCACGAAGGAGTGATTCTGATCCCTGGTAAACACTCCAGCGATCCGGCTTCATTAATGTATAACTGAGTTCGCTGTCGTCGCCGTCATCTGTATTCTCATCTTTGTTGATCGTGATCTCATTAACCTGCAGCCATGCATCTGCTGCATTGTCTGCTGTTGCAATCAGGCGGATACCCATTGCTTCAAAATCTTTCGGAAGATTTTCTTTTGCAACACTTACTTCCTGGTTCTGGTTTCTGACACCTGCAAAACTATTGTTCATGCCTGTAAGCTCCAGATCTTTCCAGGTCTTTCCATCGGTTGTGTACTGCAGCTTTGCCTGATCCATATGATCTTTTCCTGCTCCAAGAAGGAACCGGATATCATTGATCTTGATTGCCTTGCTGTAACTTACTCCGATATAGGTACCTGTTGTAATCTTATTCGGTGTCTTATAAATCGCACTTGTGCTGTCATCTCCGTCAAATAAGTTATCCGCAGAGCCTGTCGGTGTGTCTGTACGGCTTGTGATGTATTTACGGATCACTTTGTCCGGATTCAGGGCAAGTTCTGCTTTGCCTGATACATATTCAGCCAGTTTTTTAATAAACGGAACAATATGCTGTACTCCGACTTCTGCGACTTCCTGATAATTTACATACAGGAAATCATGCGTCTTGGACTGTGCGAATGCCGTTTCTCCTTCTGTATTGTATTCCACAACTGCGGATACATCTCCGTTCAGAGAACTCTTTACTCCATTCAGGTATGCAATCGCTGCATCTGTTGTATCTTTCCAGCAATCCAGCCAGTAAACAATCTGATTTCTGATTGCCTCATTACCTGATTCTTTATACAATGCTGCTGCATCCTGAAGTGTCTGGAATTCCTGGATCAGATCATCCACATCTGCTTCTGTGACCGTTTCCGTTTCCAGTTTATCTTTAAATGCGTTGAGTTTTTCCTTCAGTTCTACTGACTCCTGAAGCTCAGTTACACGGCTGTCCATATTCTGATTGATCATATGCTTGGACAACTCTCTGAGTGCATCACTTGCTTCTGTCTCTACTGCCGAATTATGATCTACAAATGAAAATGCGTCTTCCCATGTCTGATCTGCATCGGCATCTGTATCCCAGATATTCCATGCATAGGATGCATTTGCAAAAATAGCTACTTTACTTGGCTCTGACTGCTGCATCGGGTTCAGCATGATTCCCTGAATCTTAGACGCATCAACACCACCATGAAGGAATGTGCTGTTACCACCCATGATCAGATGCTTATGTGAGTTATCTGAACAAGGCCAGTTGATCCACATGAAAGGACCTCTTCCTACATTATTTGTAAATGTAGTAGTAAAATTATTTGTAACCTCACCCCAGACACGTCCACCGGTCATAACGATCTGTACATTTTCCGGTACACTCTTCAGGGTCTGAAGTTCACTGGAACTTCCATTTCCCATATAATCATACGGAACGAACGGAAGTGTCATCTTCATATCAGGGTATTCCTGCTTCACCTCTGCCAGCCAGGTACTCATATCGTTCAGAAGTCTTACTTCATTTGCTGCTCCCGGATTTACAAAGTCATCCGCAAGAATCGCAATCTGACGTACTCCTGCATCAATTACCTGCTTAAACTTTGCTTTCAATTTTGCAAGATCTTCATTATAGTGTGCATCTGTATCAAAGCGGAAGTTATTTCCACTCGGAAATGGATGCAGGGCATACACAAATCTGCACTTGGAAGCATTTCCAGCTTCTGCAAGTGGTCTGATCTTACTCTCTAACTCTTCATCTGTATAGAGTTCATTCCATTTCGTTCTGTGTTTCGGATCATCCTTTGGTGCATAGAAATAAGCATTTAACTTATAGTATCCCCCCCATGTCATCAGATTCACACGATCCTCTGTAGACCATGGATTTCCATAATATCCTTCAATAAATCCACGGCTTACAACATCTGCATAATCTTCAATCGTAAAATTTCTGATCGACAGGCTCTCTGTCTGTGCAAGTACATGATACAGTGTCGTCAGTCCATAAAAACTTGCATCTGTATCTTTTCCCAATACAGCAATCGTATTGTTGTCACTTTTCAGGAAATAGGAATCGGTATGATCAAATAATGAAGTATCTACAGCATATTCATCTACGATCTGATCATCTACTGTTCCGTCCGATCCGTAAACTCCTACATAAATGTTCGTTGCACCACTCTTTTCTGCATCTGATTCTGTCACATTCAGACCTTTCAGTTCTGCAGTCTCTTCAAGTCGTGCTTTTGTTGCATCGTCAATATCCTCATCATAAATGACATTGACATTCTTTTTCAGGATGTAGCTTCCATCCTGATACGTCATTTCCTGAGGATTCGGATAAAGCTTATATGTAACTTCTTCCGCTTCCTCAGCCTTTGCCGGTATTGCAGTCATCGGCAGAACCATTGCCACCGCCAGCACTGCTGCAAGTACCTTTTGGACTCTTCTTCCTTTCATGCTTTTTCCTCCCTTGCAAAATTTAATTTTATTTAACTATCAAATAAAATTACGCAAGTATACAAATCTATTATAACATTACAAGATTTTTTTTCCTTGTCATTACTGTTACTATTCTTCCTTATTTTTGTCTAATATGGAACTAAAAATCACCGGATTTTCAGATACTTCTCTTTAAAATCCGGTGGTTTTCTCCATCTTGAAACTATTCTTTTAATATTCAAATACAGCAACGCCATAAGCAGGGAGCGGATATGCAAAAGAATATTTCTGACCGTCGCACTCTTTCTTCACCGGCTTATAGATCTCTTTTCTCTTTTCTCCAGAACCTCCATACTCTTTCTCGTCGCTGTTCAGTACCAGCTTACACTGCCTCTTCGTCGGCACTCCAACCCGGTAATCTTCTCTTGCTACCGGAGTAAAGTTGCACACAAACAAAAGATTCTTTTTCTTTCCCTTTGAATGTCTGACAAAACTGAAGATACTTCTGAAAATATCATCTTTATTGATCCATTCAAATCCGGCCGGATCATTATCCAGCTCATACAGTGCAGGATTCTTCTTATATAAATGCAGAAGATCTCTGTACCAGTTCTGGATCTGCTGATGTGGTTCTTCTGAAAGAAGGAACCAGTCCAGTTCTCTCTCCTCGCTCCACTCACGCAGTTGTGCAAACTCCTGTCCCATAAAAAGAAGCTTCTTTCCCGGATGTCCTGTCATAAATGCATATGCTGCCTTGAGATTAGCATATTTGTCAAAGCCTTCTCCCGGCATCTTATTCAGCATGGAGCATTTCAAATGAACGACTTCATCATGCGAAAGAACAAGGATATAGTTCTCCGAATATGCATACTCCATGGAAAATGTCATCATATGATGTGCATTTTTCCTGAAATACGGATCCAACTTCATATACTCTGTAAAATCATGCATCCATCCCATATTCCACTTCAGGCTGAATCCCAGTCCGTCATCCTCCGGGTTTCCTGTAACCTTTGGCCATGCAGTGGATTCTTCTGCGATCATCATCGTCCCCGGATTTCTTCCAAGTACAACAGAATTAAGATGCTTGAAAAACTCAATCGCCTCAAGATTCTGATTGCCACCATACTTGTTTGGGACCCACTGTCCGTCCTGCTTTCCATAATCAAGATAAAGCATGGATGCCACTGCATCGACACGCAGTCCGTCCACATGGAAATGCTCGATCCAGAACAATGCATTTGCAATCAGGAAATTCCGTACCTGCGGCTTTTCATAATCAAAGATCTTCGTTCCCCAGTCAGGATGCTCTCCCTTTCTCGGATCTGCATACTCAAAAGTCGGTGTTCCGTCAAAATCAGCCAGTCCGTGAACATCCTTCGGGAAATGTGCCGGAACCCAGTCAAGAATCACACCAATCCCATTCCGGTGCAGATAATTGATCATATAAGCAAAATCTTCCGGTGTTCCATATCTGGAAGTCGGTGCATAATAACCGGTTACCTGATATCCCCATGAGCCATCAAATGGATGCTCCGCGATTCCCATCAGTTCTACATGCGTATACCCCATCTTTTTCACATATTTTGTAATCGCTTCTGCAAATTCACGATAAGTATAAAATCCCTCATCTTCCCTTCCCGGATGCCTCATCCAGGAACCCATATGCACTTCATAGATGGATAACGGATTTTCTTTATTATCCCATTTTTTTCTGCTTTCCATCCAACGGTCATCCGTCCATTTTAAATGAGAAACGTCCGTAATCCTGGAAGCAGTTCCCGGCCGAAGCTCTGCATAATTGGCAAATGGATCTGCCTTATAGATCAGCTCTCCGCTCTCTGTCTCAATACAGTATTTGTACATCTGTCCGTCTTTCGCTTCCGGTACAAAAACTGTATAGATTCCTAATGGCTCCTGCCGCTCCATCCTGTCCGCTGCAGCATCCCATCCATTAAACTCTCCGATCACTGAAACACTCTTTGCATGTGGAGCCCATACTGCGAAATAAACACCCTTTTTGCCTGCTGTCACTTCATGTGCACCAAGCTTCTTATAAATCTCATAATGATTCCCCTGCCCGAAAAGGTAGTGATCCAGTTCTCCTATCTCATAAGGCTGCAGTTTTTTCACTGCCTTCTTCTTTGTAACCATAAATCCACCTCACTGCTCGAATTCTTTCATTGCTTGGGATTTTGCTCCCAACATCATAGCATCATTATACTTGATGTACCTGAAAAAAGAAAGAGAAAACATATTTTTGCACAAAAATAGACAGCCTTTCCCAAGACTGTCTATTAATTCTGACTAAATTTTGTCGTTAAATGTTGAAATCTCGTTCGGAAAGAATAATTCTGTCCGACGAATCTGTATTTCTTCCGAATACTCTCTTCACCAGCTTCTTGGCTGAAGCTTTCTGTGAATGTGCGATTGCCTTATCCATTACTTCTTTTACTTCCGCAACAGTTACTGAATGATCTTCTCTCTGAAGAGAATCAATGCAACTGTAAAGAGCAAGAATACCCATTTCATCAATCTTGTAACCATTCTCCTGGGCATAAGTCTGACCAAATGTTACAAGCTCATCATTAATGAAGATCGGCACTTCCAGACGGGAAGTAAACTTTCTCCTGAACTCACGGTTGGAGGAAAGCAGACGATCTAACGGCTTTCTCTGTTCCTCAAGCACGATCAGAAGTTCTCCTGTATCACGCTCCATTGCCCTGTTCAGCTTGGCGACTGTCTTTTCATTCATCTTTCCTGCTTTTTCAATGATCAAAGCACCACCGTATAATTTATCGAAAATATCTCCGATCTTTTTCTTATTCAGGGACTCTCCTGTCACGATTGCTACCTTACCCTGACGGATCTCTCTCTGCTTCTGGATTGCTTTAACTACATCTACTGCAAGAACAGTCTTGCCATTTCCTTTATCTCCAATAATCAGGAGATTTCCTGTCTTCGACGTTCCCTTCCGGTTTGTACAGTTCTTATCCTGCTCCAGAACATCTACTAACTGTTCGCTCATGCCACGCACAGGAACAAAATAAGAGAATAATTTCTTCTGTTCTTCTGTCAGGCCGGCTCTTGTACCGATTCCGCTCTGAGTTTCCAGATCATATCTTCCATGTACTACAAATCCTGTATCCATGGATAATGCATCTGAAATTTCATCCAGTGGCAACGGAGAAGTCTTACCTGTAGCGATCAGCTTTGCAGTTTCCTTTCTGCTCAACGGTGTCGTAGCCGACATGATATCAATTCCATCATCTTCGTCCGGAATCTCCCGATCATCCGGCTCTTCACTGTGCTTCGGATCTACCTTGAATTCATCTTCAAAATCAGGTGCATCTTCCTCGTCCGGTTCTTCGTCCGGTTCTTCTTCGTCTTCATAGTAGAATTCCTCATCATCTGCTAACTCATCATCATCCGATTCTTCATAATAAGCTTCATCGTCATCTTCATATTCGTCATCATAGATTTCATCTTCATACTCATCTTCATCATAGGATGTATATTCATCTTCTGAATCGTCGTCTTCGTAAGATTCATACTCATCTTCTTCTGAATCGTCGTCTTCGTAAGATTCATACTCATCTTCTTCTGAATCGCCATCTTCGTAAGATTCATACTCATCTTCTTCTGAATCGTCGTCTTCATAGGACTCGTACTCATCCTCTTCATCCTCTGACTCTAAGAAGTCTTCATCTTCAAATAAATCTTCGTCTTCCTCCGGCAGATCATCTAAACGGAGAGATTCTGTCACTTCTCCCATATTTTCATGCGGTTCTTCCGGTGCTTTTTCTATCTCTTTTTCTTCTGGCAAAGACTCCTCTGCCGGAACTACGCCTTCAATTTCATCAATCATCCGCTGAATATCAGGAGACAGGATTGGAGTATCTTCCGTAACCTCGTCTTCCGGCTCTTCTTCGTATATTTCCTCAGCATCCGCCTCAACGACATCTTCTGCTGATTCTTCAATCGGCTCTTCCTCGGCACCTTCTAATATATCTTCTGCTTCGTCTTCGTCCGGTTCTTCATTCGGCTCTTCGTCCGGTTCTTCCTCGTACGTCTCTTCTACCGACTCATCATATACTTCTTCCTCGGCATCCTCAAGCAACGCCTCTGCTTCTTCCGAATCCCAGTCAGATAAAATCTCTTCAAAACTCAGCTCCTCTGCATCCGCTTCTTCAAAGGATTCTGTATCATCTTCCCAATCCTCAGCAGGTGAATCCTCCAGGAAGTCTTCCGCTTCTTCCATATCGAAGATCTCTTCTTCCGGTTCAGCCGGTTCTGCATCAGCAATTTTTTGCAGTTCTTCTTCTATTGTCCCTGTCTGTGTTTCTTCAACCGGCTCTGCCTCTTTGACTTCTTCCGCCTCTTCTTCAACCGGCTCTGCTTCTTCGACTTCTTCCGCCTCTTCTTCAACCGGCTCTGCCTCTTCAACTTCTTCCGGCAGCTCTTCTGCCACCAGATCTTCAAGATCCAGCTCTTCTGCGTCATCTTCCGTAATATCTGTTGTGATTTCTACAGGGATCCGCTCTGTCTTATCTGCCGCTTCTTCTGATACTTCTCCAGGAATAAGTTCCTTCATTCCGATTGGCACATCACCTGTATGCTTTTCCTGTGAAATCTGATTTACCATATCAAGATCCACGACCGACTCAATATCACCGATCGCACTCTCAAGATCAGAAATATCCGGCTCTTCATCCTCTGCCGCAGATACTTCCGGCTTGCGATGCAGTAACTGCTCCAATGCCTCATCCAGCCGCATTGTATCACCGATCTTTTTCTTTTCCGGCTTACGGACTGGTTTCTCTGAACTTTCTTCTTTTCCTGTATCCTGCTGTCCAATACTCTCAGGAATATCCTCAACCGGCTCTTCTGAAACAGCCTCTGAATGCTCCGTTGCTGCTTCATCCAAATGATCTTCCGGCTCTTCATTTTCTGCAACATACGTCTCAAGATCCGGAATCTCTTCCGTCTCACCGCCATTTTTTTCAAATCTGCGATTATACTTTTCCTGCTGCGAAGGTGTCAGTGGCTTATACTGCATCTTCAATTCCATTGCTTTATATACATATTTGCCTTCACTGAACCACAGGATCAGATCATCACATTCTTCCAGACATTCTGCCGTCATACCTGCTTCCTGATAAAGCTTTGCAAGTTCAAACGCCCATTCTTCAATATATTCTGCCTTCTTAAACTCTTCCAGTGCTTCAATCTGCTGCTCTAACGGAGCCCGCTGTGCCCGTAAGATCTGGTATCTCAGAATATGTCTGTTCGGATCTTTTGGTGCTAACTGCACAAACTCATCATAAAAATCTATTGCTTCATCTACATTCCCCGTCTTCAGTGCAAGAGAACTCAGACGATACAATACCTTCCGGCTTCCTTCTGCCCGATGATAAGCAATCTGCAAAATATCATAGCTTTTCTGATATTCACCGGTCTTTTCATAAATATCACTTACATTCGCAAGCATCATGGCATTGCGAACCCTTCTCCAGTCAATGGAGTCAGCAATCTCCTTTGCTTCCCCGTATTCTTCATTTTGCATAAGCTCTATCATTCGCTCTGACAGTTGCTTATATTCATATTTGTCCACCGCATTCACCTCATTATATTAATGTTTATTCGGTAACTCAAGATCTCTTCATGTCAATTTAACATAAGGCGATACTCTTTCATTAGTGTACCATACCATCTTCCCAATGTCAAAAAAATGCACCTCCAACTACCCTTGAAGATGCATTTTTTATAATATTTAATTTCTGTCTCTTATACACATCTGACGCTGCCGACGAATA
>ENA-OYWT01000455-OYWT01000455.1-human-gut-metagenome-genome-assembly--contig:-NODE-455-length-17636-cov-31.663045_pt1 | contig 17636 bp, 14 predicted proteins | sample MGYA00244171_ERZ653399 | MGnify/ENA primary metagenome ERZ653399 (study PRJEB26926, sample SAMN06164987) | human gut metagenome | biome: ENVO:00009003; feature: ENVO:2100002; material: ENVO:00002003... | reverse complement strand
TTAGACTTGAACTCAAAACTAATTGGAGATTTATTTTTAATAATAAATGTTTTTTCGTTCTCTTTGAAAGAACAGACAAGTTTTAGAACGGAAATAACTGTTCCTCAAATACATATTTATACTTTAAAAGCTATTATACAGAAAGTTATCCTGTACTACATATCAAAAAGATAACCAATCTCCAGCCAGATCAGCATTCTTTATAGCAACAGGCCAGATACTTTCCGTAGAAGGAATTATTATGGAAGAAATTTCAGGAACAGGAACTACAGAAAATTCTTCAGTTTCCAAACAAGCTGCGAGAAACCGCAAAGTAATAAAATACAGAAAGAGAACTTATCTTTTTCATCTTCCCAACCATAATTCCGGATTAAGTTTAGCCGTTTCCTTACGAAGTTGAAAATGCAAGACCGTATTACCCGAACTATCTGTATGGATAGTACCAAGAACGGTACGTGTATTGACTTTGCTGCCTTTAGAAACCGATACGGAAGAAAGGTTGCAATAGACAGAGATGTAATTACCATGACGCACCAGTATATTGTTCAAACCATTATACTGGAAAATAGCCGAAACTTCTCCATTGAAAACGGCACGTGCCTGCGCTCCCGGTTTGCCCTTGATATCAATCCCTTTATTATCCAGTTTCACATTACGCAAACCATCTACGGCATACTGTCCGTAATGGCTGACAATCACGTATGGACCGGTAATGGGAACCGGCAAAATACCCCGGTTACGTTCAAAACTGCCCGACAGCTGGCGGTCCTCATTATTCAGACTGAACTTCTCCACCGGAGCGACCTTCTTTGTAGACTCATTTTTTTCCGTAGATTTAGAACGGGACGCCCCTCCCGTAGTTTCACGCTCCGCTTTCTTAGCTGCTGCCGCCTTTGCGGCAGCCTCAGCAGCGGCTTTCCTACGAGCTTCCTCCTCTGCACGCTTTCTAGCTTTCTCTATTTCAATTTCAATCAAACGGTCAATCTGGGCATTCAATTGCTCAGCCGAACGTTTTTTCTTCCTTATCTCACTTTGTATACCTTTCTGCTTCTTTTGCAAATTCGCCAAAAGAGTCTGGCGCTCCTTTTCCTGAATCTCCAGTTTGGCCTTTTCAACCTCACCCTGTTTTAAAAGATTCTGTTTGGCATGCTTAGTTTGTTCCACTTCTCTTTTTTTAGCGGCAATTTGCTTCTGCTTACGTTCTATCTCCATTCCTTGAAGGCGCTGGAAGTTTGCATATTCCTGCACATAACGCATACGACGGTAAGTCTGACTCAAATTCTCGGCAGAAAAAATAAACATTAATTTCTCTTGAACAGACTTGTTACGATACATGTATTGCACCGAAGTTTCATACTTCCGCTTCTTGTCTTTCAAATCACGCTGAAGTTTATTCAGTTGTTTCTGTAAAGAAGCGATCTCACTTGTCAATGTATGAACATCACTCTCTATGGTATTGATATATTTTCTTCTCTCCTCAATCTGACCTGTCAGCAAAGCAAGGTTGTCCAACTGGCTTTTCACATCCTTTTTGGTAGATTGCAACAAAGTTTCAGACTCGGCAATCTGCTGGTGAAGTTCCTTCCGTTTGGCTTCAAGCTCCCTTATTTTCCGAGTACTTTGCGCTGAAATAGTACTTAAAAAGCAGCAGGCTATGAGTAGTAAGAAGATACGTTTCATTATTTAATAAGCTGTTTTAGCAAATCTTGCAATTCTATTCTTTCGTATTTTCCGGGCACTTCGGTATGAGCTTCCCAATCCTTATTGGTAGAAAGGCGGGAAAGTTCAAATACAGCCGTAACCGGTTTGGCAGCCCCTTCAAAAGAAACCGTCATAGTTCCCGGAAACTGTCTCTGCTCCAACGGACGAAACTTATCATAACGCCAATTTATCCCGTACTGGGTACCGGACAAGCCGATATGACTTTCTTTCAGCAGCCCATCATTTGTATTGGTACGAAAACGGTAGGCGAAATGTTTGCCGTTCTTAACTTCTATTAATGCATTTTCGTTTTCAGGACGCACAGCAAAGGACGAAATATCACGGACAGTCAGCACCTTTTTTCCCGGAAGAAAAATTTCATTCATAAACAAGGCCTGCAAAGTATGAAAATCCAAATCAGCCTTTGCCAGATTCTTCAATTCATCAAAAGGAACTTGTACATAACGTTTGTTCATGCGATCCATCACTAAAACTCCGTCCGGAGATATTTCAGCACGTGCCACTTCAATACCCAAAAATGGAGCGATAGAAAGCTGGATTACTTCATCACGTTTCATGCGCAACGTACCATTTACTTTAGTCGGTCCTTTACCGTTCAAGTCAACGGCCAATGACATTTTCGCAGTAATTGCATCCCATCCCGGAGAACGGCTAATCAGCTCTTCCATATATTCCGACTCGGATAAATTGCCAATAGATACCCCTTTCTTCATACTCCGGGTAGATGAACATGAAGAAATAAATATAATCAGCAAAGCGCTAAACAAATAAAAACAGACACGTTTCATCATTCTGCAAAGTATTTCTTTTGTACAATTTTCTTTCTCAACAAGTTCAATTCCTTTTCACTACGTTCTTCACTACCTTCTTGAGGAGGCTCCTTGGATAATTTTTCCGCTTGTTGCCAATATTCCAAAGCCTTTTCACGATCTCCATTCATATAGTAAATATCTCCACAATGCTCTACAACAACGGAACTTTTACTTCCATCATTCTGCATAGCCTGGTCAATGTAAATTTTTGCTTCTACATATTTACCTTTCTCAAAAAGTATCCAGGCATAGGTATCCAGATACGTACCATTGGTAGGTTCGGCCTTTACGGTACGGTAACTCATTTCTTCCGCTTTATCCAGGTTTTTACGCTCTACAGACAGGTAATAGGCATAATTATTCAAGGCCCCTATATTGTTTTCCTTATAAACCAAAGCGGAATCGTATGCGGCATATGCCTCCACATTCATCTTCTTTATATGATAAAGATCCCCCATAATGGCATAGAAATCAGAAACGATATCCTTATTGCTTTTATCTGTTACTTGATTCACTCCTTTTTTAAAAACCTCCAATGCCTCGTCTGTTTTCTCTTTCTGATGATAGGCCAATCCCATATAATAATAGAATTCCAATACATCCGGAGTATATTCTAAAGCTGGAGCACACAATTTGATTACTTCATCCATATTCTGCTCACGAATGGCAAAACTCAATAGCTGCAAGCGTGCCGGCGTATTTTCCGGATCAATTTCAAGCACTTGGTGCAAAACAGGGGTTGCCTCTTTATCCATCTTTTTCGTCAGAAGATATTGGGCCGCCAACATAGCAATATCTGCATTCTCTTGTTTTTCCTTCAATATAGAAGTAAACAGGCCTGCTATTTTCGTACTGTCCTTGTTCGTTTGCTCGGAACGCAGAATAAGCTGGCGCATAATGTTCATCTTTGTATCGCTATCCACATTATCATTCAGCAAAATAGTATCCAACTGTACCTGATACAAACTATCCTGCCCTTTTTTCTCGTAATAAGAAGCCATGGAAAGCAACGCCGGCGCATAGCCCGGTTCTTCCTTCAATACTTTCTGATAAGTTTCGTATGCTTCTTCTTCCTTACCGTTGTTCAGATAGACATCTCCCAAAATGGTAAGATAACGCATGTCATATGGATATTCTTTTGCCAAATTCTCAATCTCCGTAAATGCCTGCTGGTCATTGTTCATGGCCAGATACATACGGAATTTCTCCATGCTGATTTGTTCAGACTTCCCATCCAAGGCTTCAAGGCGGTTCAATGTATTAACTACCTGCTGATAGTCCTTGGTACGGGTATAGAGATCAATCAAAGCCATCAACGGTTCCAGACGTGAGGGGAACTGGCTCGCCATATCCTCATAAACATAAATGGCTTTCGGGTAATTTCCCTTACCTTGATAATAGGCTGCCAAAGTTTGCTTATACCAAAAACTCTTAGGATCGGCATCCACTGCCTTCTTCAAAGCTTCCTCCCCTTTTTCCGGCTGATTGAGAAACATATGGAAGCGGGAAATTTCGAACAAAGTAGCGGCTCCTTGCGGATAAATGTCCAAACAGTGACTATACATTTCGAAAGCCGCATCCAAGTCACCTTTTTCCTTCATCCGAAGCGCTTCCAAAAAGAAATAGTCGTATTTACGGCGCTGCTCCGGAGTAAGCGGATCCTTTTCCTCCACAACAGCTTTATTTCCGGACAAGCCGGAAGCTCTCTTCACCGTACCGCATGAAACAAGCATGCCTATCAGACATACACATAGCATGGGCACATATTTCAATCTTCTATTCATTGTTTCCTTTTACTTTTTTCCGGTATGTCCAAAGCCACCTGCACCACGTTCCGTTTCGTCCAACACCTCCACTTCCTGCCATTCGGCATGTTCGTGACGGGCTACAACCATTTGCGCAATGCGCTCCCCATCTTCTATCATAAAATCCTCAGATGACAAATTGACCAGGATAATACAAATTTCACCACGATAATCGGCATCAATTGTGCCCGGAGAATTCAGGACTCCGATGCCTTTCTTAATAGCCAGCCCGCTACGTGGACGGATTTGCGCTTCAAAACCTTCAGGCAATGCGATATAAAGTCCCGTAGGAACCAAACAACGTTGCAAGGGTTTCAGCACAATCGGTTCGTCAAGATTAGCACGGATATCCATCCCTGCCGATTGCCCGGTAGCATACTCGGGTAAAGCATGTTTTGATTTATTGATTACCTGTATTTTCATAATTTTAATAATTTATCAATATGCTTATATGGCAATGTGCTAATAATTTGCAGACAACAAACACAGTCCAGACATGATACAGCCCATTGGCATATTGACGAATCAACACATTGCCACATGATTAATAAGGTGCGAATTTACACATTTAGATGGATTTATCTAAACGTTTACAGTTTTTTAAACGGAAGTTTCTTACTTTTGCAAACAGATAAAGCCTGAATTATGAACTGGAAACAATTAATATCAAATAAACGCTTCGGCATGGAAGAACTACACGAGGCCCGTAAAGATGACCGTACCGAATTCCAACGCGATTATGACCGTCTCATCTTCTCAGCACCTTTCCGTCGTTTGCAAAACAAAACTCAAGTATTTCCTTTACCGGGTAGCGTATTTGTACACAACCGGTTGACTCACAGCCTTGAGGTTTCTTGTGTGGGGCGTTCTTTAGGAAACGATGTCGCCAGCCAGCTTCTGAAGAAGCACCCAGCCTTGGCCGACTCCCATATATCGGAAATAGGTTCCATCGTTTCAGCCGCATGTCTGGCACACGATCTGGGAAATCCTCCTTTCGGTCATTCGGGAGAAAAAGCCATTTCAACTTACTTCTCGGAAGGACAAGGAATGGCATTGAAAAAAGAACTTTCACCGATGGAATGGGATGATTTAACCCACTTCGAAGGAAATGCCAATGCATTCCGAATCCTCACCCACCAGTTTGAAGGAAGACGGAAAGGAGGGTTCGTGATGACCTACTCCACACTGGCGTCCATCGTAAAATACCCTTTTTCCTCACAATTGGCAGGAAAGAAATCAAAATTCGGCTTCTTCTTAAGCGAAGAGGCTGATTATCAGAAAATAGCCGGAGAATTAGGAATTATCCGGCTCAGCAAACCGGATGAGCCTTTACGCTACGCACGCCATCCGTTGGTCTACCTGGTAGAAGCCGCAGATGATATTTGTTATCAGATGATGGACATAGAAGACGCACATAAATTAAAACTTCTGACACATGATGAAACCAAAGAACTGTATATGCAGTTCTTTGATGAGAAAAGAAGAAAACGCATTGAAGAAGTTTGCCGGATTGTAACAGACGTCAATGAACAGATAGCTTATTTACGTTCTTCGGTCATAGGCGCACTGATAAAGGAATGCACACGAGTATTCACTGAAAATGAAGAAAAGATATTGACCGGGGAATTTGAAGGCACCCTGATAATGCACATTTGCAGTCCATTGAAAGAGGCCTATGACAATTGTTCTGCAATTGCCTTTCAAAGAATATATCGTTCCAGCGATGTGCTGGACATAGAATTGGCAGGATTCAGGGTTATCAGTACCTTGATTGACCTGATGATTAATGCAGTGCGCTCTCCGGAAAAAGCGTATTCACAACTACTTATCAACCGCATATCCGGACAGTACAATGTCAACGCACCTACTTTATATGGAAAAATTCAAGCCGTGCTGGATTACATATCGGGCATGACAGACGTATATGCGCTCGACCTCTACCGGAAAATCAAAGGCAACAGTCTGCCGGCAGTATAATAAAAACATTGTCAGATGCGAGCAAGATGAATCCTGTAAATTTTATCTGCACCTGACAATGTTTCCCCAAATATTACTATTAGTCCGATTATTTGGTCAGTATGGGATGAGCGCCTGAAGTTATTTTCATAGCTTCAGGATGTTGCTTTACAAACGATTCGATATGACGTACCCGTTTGTCTTCCAGAATTTCATTGACTGCAATCAGAATTCCGGTTTCCTCCACATCTCCGAATCCATAATTAATCGCTGTTCCAAACATACGCATTGTAGGAGACAGACTCATATATGCATTGACCAAAGGAGGAATATTATACCCCAGCTTACGCACTTCCGTATTCAAGATCTTGTAATCTTCTTTAAAGGAATCATAACAGAAAAGATTTTCCAACATTTTCTTATCTGTTTCTATTTCCAGCGGTTTCATCGGAGTTATCAATTTATCTTTATCACCGAAATGTTTATTCAGGAAGTATAATATCATGTCACGCCCCTGACGATGATAACTAGGATACATAGTCATCTTACCAAAAAAATATTTCACATTAGGCTTAATCACGGTTAATGCGCCCAAACCATCCCACAAATTATCCAAAGCAAACAATCCCTTGGAACCGGCACGGGTTGACTGATATTCCAATGTAACAAATGAGCGTCCCAACTCCACCGTGTAAGGCAAATATTCTTTCAAAAAAACTTCCGAGAAATTAAACATGTGAGCAGTAGCCAGCACAGGCTTCCCATGTTCATCAAATTGCACCTCATCCCCCAAAAGATAACGATAACCTCCCAAAATCTCCTCCGCTTCAGGATTCCATACAACTAATTGCTTATATGGATTTTCCATCACGTCATATTCATCGATATCCATCGCCTTTCCTGTTCCGCCACCTGCAGCACGAAAGGCTATTTCTCTCAACCGGCCAATCTCCTTCATCACATTGGGCGAATCCTGATACGTTATGACGTAAATTTCATTATGACTTTTATTCGTAAACCTCAGGCGTTTATCCTCGGAAAGTTCCGCCTTCAGAATCTCTTTGCTAATCGGTGCAATAATTTCTTCCATATCTTTTTTCTCTCTTTTGTCTATTATAGCTTGTAGACTACATCTTTTACAAACTGCGCCCACTGAGCCGGGGTCTTTGTCTTGTCGAAAGTTTGCCAAGGAATGGGTTTTCCAATGGTCAAGGTAAAGGTTTTATGACGATTTTTCAACATTTCATCTGCCAAGTAAAGCATAGCAATATTAAACTTAATGCCAAGTGCCTTACATATATTTGCCAAATTATAAAAAAAGTCTGAGTTCCGGCCCTCAAAGTGCAAAGGTACCACATCACGATGCGTTTCAATACTTTTAGTGACAAATGTCTTTTTCCATTCCAAATCCTTGATTTCCCCACCCTGTCTACGGGAACATAACCCCGCAGGAAACATAATGATATGATTATCCGAGGCAAACCCTGCCTCTACCATCTTCGGGAAATCCCTGGATTGCGAGCCTGTTTTATTGATAGGAATACATAAAGGAGCCAAACCATGCAAATTCATCAACAAATCATTGACCAAATAGCGTACATTACCATTGTAATGTTTTCCCAATATATACCCCAAAGCAACTCCATCCTGTCCCCCCAGCGGGTGATTGCTGACAAAAGTGCATTTACCGTTTTCAGGCAAGTTTTCCAAACCTTTTATCTCCACTTTTGCATCCAGGAACTCCATACAAGCTTCCAGAAAGTCAACTCCGACTTTATTTTTGGAGTCTTTTAAAAAGACATTCAGTTCATCCTGATGCACGATATGCTTCAGGTACGAAACGACAAAACGGGGAATATATTTATATTTTTTCCCGGCTTTCGTTTTCAATATCTTTTCTATGTCGATTAAAAATATAGAGTCGTCAGTCATTTTGCAAACGTTCTTTTCCATGCAAAAGTAACTTATCTTTTTTTATATTGGCAATTTATGACAGAAAAAACTCTTAATCTCTAAAGAAATTAAGAGTTTTTGTGTATGAAACTATACAAATTCTTTCATTTTTGCGCAAAACAAAAACGAATGTGCAATAGTTTGGTTTCGTTTTTCAACCTCCGAGAAGCTGCCCTTTCCATTATTTTTTATCATAAAATTATTAATTTTAAACCTCCTGTTTACCAAGCTACTAGCTACATTAACAGCCTGTTGAAAACTTCTCGAAATATTTTCTTAAAATATTGTGGGGAATTGTGGGGAATTGTGTAATTTTACACCTTGAACAATATAATAAGGTGTAAACATGCGATTTCTTGGGAATTCTGAAGCAAAGACGGATGCAAAAGGCAGAGTGTTCCTGCCTGCCGTATTCAGGAAGCAGCTACAAGCTGCCTCCCAGGAGTGCCTGATTTTACGCAAAGACACCTACCAAGACTGCCTGGTACTTTACCCTGAAAATGTGTGGAACGAACAAATGAACGAACTACGTTGCAAACTCAATCGCTGGAATTCCAGACACCAAATGATTTTCCGTCAGTTCGTTTCGGATGTAGAAGTTATCACATTGGATGGAAACGGGCGCTTTCTGATTCCAAAACGATATTTGAAATTAGCTAAAATACAGCAAGATGTACGTTTTATCGGATTGGACGACACTATAGAAATCTGGTCTAAAGAAATAGCAGACAAACCCTTCATCACACCGGAGGACTTTGGAAAAGAATTGGAAGAAATTATGGGAACTAATAACAACGTAGAAATAGAATGAGTGAAGCAAAACAGATATATCATGTACCGGTATTATTAAACGAGAGCGTAGACGGAATGAACATCCAACCCGGAGGTATTTATGTAGATGCCACTTTCGGCGGCGGAGGACATTCCAAGGAAATTCTAAGCCGGCTGGATAGCACCGCGCATCTATATAGTTTTGACCAAGATGAAGATGCCGAGAAGAATATTGTAAGCGACAGCCGCTTCACTTTTGTGCGTAGTAACTTCCGCTATCTTCCCAACTTCCTACGTTATTATGGCGTGGAAGGGGTGGATGCCATTTTGGCCGATCTGGGCGTTTCCTCACATCACTTTGACGACTCCGAACGTGGATTCTCATTCCGCTTCGAGGGCAAATTAGACATGCGGATGAACAAACGCGCAGGTATGACAGCTGCTGATGTAGTGAACACCTATGACGAAGAACGTTTGGCTAATATTTTCTATTTATATGGTGAATTGAAGAACAGCCGCAAACTGGCATCAGCCATCGTTAAAGCACGAGGTGTAAAACAAATTGTCACCATCGGTGATTTCCTCGAAGTCATCAAACCGCTTTTCGGACGGGAACGTGAAAAGAAAGAGCTCGCAAAGGTGTTCCAAGCTTTACGCATAGAGGTAAATCAGGAAATGGAAGCATTGAAAGAAATGCTTTATGCAGCAACCAAGGCACTGAAACCGGGAGGCAGACTGGTAGTAATCACCTATCACTCTTTAGAAGACCGCATGGTAAAGAATATCATGAAAACCGGAAACATAGAAGGCAAGGCCGAACAAGATTTCTTTGGTAATGTACAGACACCTTTCAAACTAGTCAACAACAAAGTTATTGTTGCCGGCAACGAAGAAGTGACACGCAATCCGCGCTCCCGAAGCGCCAAGTTGAGAATTGCAGAAAAGAGATAACGAGATGGAAGAAGAACTGAAACAAAATACACAACAACCCAAAGACGGACAATCTGCTTCGCCCAAGCATATGTCTATCCGCAGCATATTAGGAGGAGATATCCTTGCGAACGACTTTTTCAAAAGACAGACCCGTTTGCTGATTCTCATCATAATCCTGACTGTACTATACATAGACAACCGTTATAGCAGCCAACAGGAACTCATTGAAATTGACAAGTTGAAAAAAGATTTGATCGATATCAAATACGATGCATTGACACGCTCTTCCGAACTGATGGAAAAGAGCCGCCAGTCACGTATTGAAGAATATATTTCGACGGAAGACAGCCCCTTGCAAACGGCTACCAACCGTCCTTATTTAATAAAGAAAGACTAAGCCCATGATGCCCAACCAAAAAAACATAATGCTCCGCTTCTCCTTCATCATCCTGGTCATGGTGTTGATAGGCATTGCCATTATCTGCAAAGCCGGCGTCATCATGTTTGCCGAGCGTCAATACTGGAAAGACGTAGCCGACCGTTTTGTAAAAGAAAACGTCACCGTACGTCCTACCCGTGGCAACATCATCTCATCCGACGGCCAGCTGATGGCAAGCAGCCTTCCCGAATATAAGATTTACATGGACTTCATGATAAATAAAAGGAAGGGCGAAACCGAAGAAGAGGAAAAGACACGGCTGAAGCTACAACATATCAAAGACTCAGTTCTTTATGCAAACCTTGACACAATCTGCAAAGGGTTACATGAAATATTCCCTGATAAAAGTGCCGCCTTTTTCAAACAGCACATCAAAAACGGAAGAAAAAAAGAGAGCCGCAGTTGGTTGCTCTACCCCAAACGCATTTCTTATATACAATATAAAGAAGCAAAACGTCTGCCCGTATTTAACCTGAACAAATACAAAGGCGGATTCCATGAACAGGCATTCAATCAACGGAAAAAGCCTTTTGGCTCACTGGCAATGCGTACATTGGGAGATATGTATCCAGATATAGAACAAGGTGCAAAGAACGGGTTGGAACTTTCATACGATTCCATATTAAAAGGCAGAAACGGTATCACTCACCGTCAAAAGGTAATGAACAAATACCTGAACATTGTAGATATTCCTCCTGTAGATGGCTGTGATATCATTACGACCATTGATGTAGGTATGCAAGACATCGCAGAAAAAGCATTGGTGGATGAATTGAAAGAAATCAACGCTACTGTAGGCGTTGCCATTCTGATGGAAGTGCAGACGGGAGACATCAAAGCTATCGTCAACATGACCAAATGCAATGACGGCATTTACAGAGAAATACGCAATAACGCTATCTCAGACATGATGGAACCAGGCTCTACTTTCAAAACCGCATCCATACTGGTAGCGCTGGACGACGGAGTCATCACTCCGGAAACGGTGGTGGAAACCGGTAACGGGGTCTATATGATGCACGGCCGCTATATGAAAGATCATAACTGGCATCGTGGAGGCTACGGCACTATCAACACAACAAAATCATTGATGGTGTCCTCAAACATCGGTGTATCGCGGTTGATCGATGATCATTATCATGATAATCCGGAAAAGTTTGTACGCGGACTGCATCGAGTAGGCATTGCCACTCCGTTAGATCTCGATATTCCCGGTGCCGGCAAGCCGAACATCCGCATCCCCAACAAAGACTTGAGCAATTGGTCACGTACTGCACTGGCATGGATGTCTATTGGCTATGAAACCCAAATTCCCCCCATCAATACACTGGCATTTTATAATGCTATAGCCAATAACGGAGTAATGGTCAAGCCCCGTTTTGTGAAATCAATAGTCAAAGACGGGCAGGTAGTGGAAGATATTGCTCCTGAAATACTCAACCCGGCCATCGCTTCCCCCAAGGCTATCAGCGAGATACAAACGATTTTGGAAAAAGTCGTCAGCGAAGGAGTGGGAAAGAAAGCAGGATCCAAGCAATTCCATGTATCCGGGAAAACCGGTACTGCACAGGTTTCACAAGGGAAAGCCGGGTACACGAATGGCACACGCCGTTATTTGGTAAGTTTCTGTGGATATTTTCCTTCAGAAGCGCCTAAATACAGTTGCATTGTAGCCATCCAGAAACCTGGACTCCCCGCCTCGGGTGGTCTGATGGCCGGCAGCGTGTTCAGTAAAATTGCCGAACGCGTATTTGCCAAACATCTGGCACAAGATTTGAAAGAAGCAAAAGACTCAACTTCTATCCTTATTCCGGATGTGAAAAACGGGGATATAAGTGCGGCGCATTATGTACTGAACCGGATAAATGTAAATTCATCCGGAGTTTCGGAACAATCAACCGAAGGCAAACCGGTATGGGGAAATGTGACTAGTAATCCGGACAATGTATTATTCAACAAAAAAGACATTAACAATAAACTTGTACCAAGTGTTATTGGTATGGGCGCAAAGGATGCTGTCTATCTGCTTGAAAGCATGGGATTGAAAGCCCGCATTACCGGCATCGGTAAAGTGAAGTCACAAAGTATCCCGGCCGGCAACACTTTGCGCAAAGGACAAACCATACAATTACGATTAAATTAACAGTGTAACAGGAAGAATATGAAACTGGAAAAGATTATTAAAGGAATAACAGTCAATGAAATCATAGGTGATGCATCCCAAGAAATTTCGGGAATAAACATGGACTCGCGCCTGATAGAGCCTGGTCATATTTTCGTTGCTGTAAAAGGAACGCAGACTGACGGACACACTTATATTCAAAAAGCAATAGAAAAAGGAGCCCGTACAGTGGTATGTGAAAATCTTCCTGAGACATTGATTGAGAATGTTACCTACATCAAAGTGAACGATACGGAAGACGTTGTCGGGAAACTGGCAACTACGTTTTACGGCGACCCCACCTCGAAATTGGAACTGGTCGGTGTTACAGGCACCAACGGAAAAACGACTATTGCCACCTTATTATATAATATGTTCCGTAAATTCGGATATAAGACAGGACTCATTTCCACTGTATGCAATTATATAGATGAGGAAGCCATTCCAACTGACCATACCACCCCTGACCCTATTACACTAAACAAACTGCTGGGGCGCATGGCAGATGAAGGATGCAAATATGCCTTTATGGAAGTAAGCTCACATTCTGTAGCACAAAAACGGATCGGTGGTTTAAAATTCGCAGGCGGTATATTTACCAACCTTACCCGTGACCATCTGGACTACCATAAAACTGTAGAGAACTATCTGAAAGCCAAAAAAGCATTCTTTGACGGTCTGCCTAAAACAGCCTTTGCCTTAACCAATCTGGATGACAAAAACGGATTGGTCATGACTCAAAATACCAAAGCAAAGGTACACACCTATTCGCTGCGCAGCTTGAGTGATTTTAAAGGAAAAGTGCTGGAAGATGGATTCGAAGGAATGCTGCTTGATATAAATAATGTGGAAGTCAATGTACAGTTCATCGGACGTTTCAATGCTTCCAACCTGCTGGCAGTCTATGGAGCAGCCTGCCTGCTGGGGAAAAAGACAGAAGAGGTATTGCTGGCATTGAGTACTCTTCGCCCCGTTGCCGGGCGTTTTGACTCACTGCGCTCACCCAAGGGATACACCGCCATTGTGGACTATGCCCATACTCCGGATGCCTTGGAAAATGTGCTGAATGCCATTCACGAGGTCCTGAATGGCAAAGGTCATGTAATTACGGTAGTAGGCGCCGGCGGCAACCGCGATAAAGGCAAACGCCCCTTGATGGCACAAGAAGCGGTAAAGCAAAGCGATAAGGTCATTATCACCTCTGACAATCCCCGTTTTGAAGAGCCGCAGGAAATCATCAATGATATGCTGGCAGGGCTGACTAAAGAGGATATGCATAAAGTGATAAGCATAGCTGACCGTAAAGAAGCGATCCGTACAGCTTGTATGCTGGCCCAAGCTAAGGATGTCATTTTAGTTGCCGGGAAAGGACACGAAAATTATCAGGAAATCAAAGGTATAAAGCACCATTTCGACGATAAAGAAGTATTAAGAGATATTTTTGCTAATGAATAAACCAACCAAAAGATGTTATATTATTTATTTCAATATTTAGAAAAGTTCGATTTTCCCGGAGCCGGTATGTTCGGTTACGTTTCATTCCGTTCATTGATGGCAATCATTTTATCATTGTTGATCTCAGCTATCTTCGGTGAATATTTCATCAACCTGCTCAAACGTAAACAAATAACCGAAACCCAACGTGACGCATCCATAGACCCTTTTAATGTGAAAAAAGTTGGTGTGCCGACGATGGGAGGTATAATTATTATTGTCGCAATTCTCATACCTTGCCTCTTGTTGGGGAAGCTGCATAATATTTACATGATATTAATGTTGATTACCACCATTTGGCTGGGTACGTTAGGCTTTTTGGACGACTATATCAAGGTCTTCCGTAAAGACAAAGAAGGGTTGCACGGCAAATTCAAGATCATCGGCCAAGTAGGTTTGGGACTCATTGTGGGACTCACCTTATATTTAAGTCCGAGCGTGGTTATCCGTGAGAACGTAGAAATACAAAGAGGAGGAGAAATTGTGGAAGTGGTGCACAAGGAACAAGATCAGAAGTCCACCAAAACTACGATTCCTTTCTTCAAGAACAACAATTTGGATTATGCTGATTTCGTAGGTTTTCTGGGAGACAATGCCCAGGCTGTAGGTTGGATTATTTTCGTATTAGTTACCATCTTCGTAGTTACTGCCGTATCTAACGGTGCCAACCTGAATGACGGGATGGACGGGATGGCAGCCGGAAATTCTGCTATCATCGGTCTTACCTTAGGCATATTGGCATACGTATCCAGCCACATCGAATATGCAGGATACCTTAATATCATGTACATTCCCGGCAGTGAAGAACTGGTAATCTTTATCTGCTCCTTCATCGGCGCACTGATCGGTTTCCTTTGGTACAATGCTTTTCCCGCCCAAGTATTTATGGGCGATACCGGCAGCTTGACCATTGGTGGTATCATAGCGGTATTTGCAATCATCATTCATAAAGAGTTGCTTATACCTATTCTCTGTGGAATCTTCTTGGTAGAAAACCTTTCGGTCATTCTACAGGTGAGATATTTCAAAAGCGGAAAAAAGAAAGGACATTTGCAACGCGTATTCAAACGTGCCCCTATCCACGACCATTTCCGCACTACATTAGCACAGTTAGACCCCAATTGCAGTTATCTGTTCATGAAACCCAACAGCGTATTCCATGAATCAAAAATCACGGTACGCTTCTGGATTGTCACCATCGTACTCGCTGCAATTACGATTATTACATTAAAGATAAGATAAGATAAACGAAGATTATGGCTAAAAGAATTGTCATACTAGGAGCCGGAGAAAGCGGTGCGGGAGCAGCCGTTCTGGCAAAGAAACAAGGTTTCGACACCTTCGTTTCAGACATGTCCACGATTAAGGACATATACAAAAACATACTGAACGAGCGAGGCATCGAATGGGAAGAAGGCAAACATACCGAATCTCTCATTCTGAATGCGGATGAAGTAATCAAAAGTCCGGGTATTCCGAATGATGCCCCGATGATTCTTAAGTTAAAGTCACAAGGCACCCCTATCATCTCCGAAATAGAATTTGCGGGACGTTATACCAATGCCAAAATGATTTGCATTACAGGAAGTAATGGAAAAACAACAACTACTTCGCTGATTTATCATATCTTCAAGAAAGCAGGTATGAATGTGGGACTAGCCGGAAATATCGGCCAAAGTCTGGCATATCAGGTAGCAGAATGCAACTATGATTATTATGTGATCGAGTTAAGCAGTTTCCAATTGGACAACATGTACAAGTTCCATGCCAACATTGCCGTATTGATGAACATCACGCCGGATCATCTGGACCGTTACGACCACCAGATGCAAAACTATGTGGATGCAAAATTCCGCATTATCCAGAACCAGACCCCGGACGATGCCTTCATCTTCTGGAACGATGACCCCATCATCCAGCGTGAATTACACAAATATGGCATTCATGGCCATTACTACCCTTTTGCCGAAAGGAAAGAGGAAGGAACCGCCGCATATGTGGAACAGGACAAGGTTTATTTTACAGAACCAATCGCTTTCAACATGGAACAGGAGGAACTGGCGCTGACCGGAACCCATAATCTGTTCAACTCCATGGCGGCCGGTATCTCTGCCAACCTGGCGGGTATCCGCAAAGAGTGTATCCGCGAGGCCTTGGGTGATTTCAAGGGAGTGGAACACCGCCTTGAAAAAGTCTGCCGGGTAAGAGGGGTGGATTATATCAATGACTCCAAGGCTACCAATGTGAATTCCTGCTGGTATGCTTTGCAAAGCATGAAAACCAAAACCATCCTGATATTAGGCGGGAAAGACAAAGGCAACGACTATAACGAAATTGCCGACTTGGTAAAAGAAAAATGTACCGGATTGATCTACATGGGATTGCACAATGAGAAATTGCATGATTTCTTTGACAAGTTCGGCCTGCCTGTAGCCGATGTACAAAGCATGAAGGATGCCGTAGACGCTGCTTACCGGATGGCCAAGAAAGGCGAAACCGTATTATTAAGTCCATGCTGCGCCAGCTTCGACCTTTTCAAAAGTTACGAAGACCGTGGCGAGCAGTTCAAGGAATGTGTAAGAAACCTGTAATATAGTATTAAGGTATATAGATAATGGATCTGATAAAAGACTTGTTCAAGGGCGACAAAGTAATCTGGATTATTTTCCTGTTTCTTTGTCTGATCTCTATCGTCGAGGTATTTAGTGCCGCCAGCACGCTTACCTACAAAAGTGGGGATCATTGGGGACCTATCACCCAGCACAGTGTCATCCTGATGGTAGGTGTGTGCATTGTGGTACTGGTACATAACATTCCCTACAAATATTTCCGTGTGTTTCCCGTCTTCCTGCTACCCCTATCGACATTATTGCTGATATTTGTAATGGGTATGGGATTGATTACCGGAGACCGTGTCAATGGTGCAGCCCGTTGGATGACTTTCTTCGGTATCCAGTTCCAGCCTTCCGAACTGGCAAAAATGGCCGTGATTATTGTCACCGCATTTATTCTATCCAAATTTCAGGAAGAAGACAATGCCAATCCGAAAGCATTTAAATATATCATGTGGATCACCGGAATTGTTTTCATTCTGATTGCTCCCGAAAACGGCTCTACCGCAGCACTGCTTTTCGGAGTAGTCTTTTTAATGATGGTGATCGGCCGGGTACCCTGGAAGCAATTGGCCAAGTTAATGGGAATAGCCGGAGTTATGGTGGCTTTTTTTGTAGGCATAGTGATGATTATGCCCACACACAAACTGAACAAAGTCCCCATGATGCACCGTGTAGAAACCTGGCAGAACCGTATAAAAGGCTTCTTTGAGGACAAAGAAGCCGTTCCCGCCGCCAAATATGATATAGACAAGGACGCCCAGATAGCACACGCCAATATTGCTATCGCCTCCAGCAACATCATAGGAAAGATGCCGGGTAACAGTGTGCAGCGGGATTTCCTGTCACAAGCATTCTCGGACTTCATCTTTGCTATAATCATAGAAGAGCTGGGGTTGCTGGGAGGCGCCTTTGTAGTGATTCTCTACATCTGGCTGTTGATGCGGGCGGGTAAAATAGCCCGAAGAAGTGAAAAAA
>ENA-OYWT01000435-OYWT01000435.1-human-gut-metagenome-genome-assembly--contig:-NODE-435-length-17962-cov-41.488859_pt1 | contig 17962 bp, 15 predicted proteins | sample MGYA00244171_ERZ653399 | MGnify/ENA primary metagenome ERZ653399 (study PRJEB26926, sample SAMN06164987) | human gut metagenome | biome: ENVO:00009003; feature: ENVO:2100002; material: ENVO:00002003... | reverse complement strand
ATCATAGAGAATCGTCATGCGCCTGCCTACATACTCTTTTGGAACACTGTAATGGTGCTTGAACAAGGAAACGTAAGAGTTCTTTCCCACGGTCATCAGTTTCCTTTCTTTCATTACGTAGCGTTTCACGGGAAGCGGACGAAGATAATCCTTCTCTCCATGAAGGAATATTTCCTTGCGTGACATCTCCCGTCCGGCCATCACCTTTTCATTGAAATCAAGCAAGGAAATATGGATGGCGGTATTGAGTTCCTCCAAACTGGAAAATGTCATTCCCTCTATATCAAGATAAATGGAACGGTAGAGGAGCTTTACGGCATTTTCTACCAAAGCCTTGTCCTTGGGGTGACGCACACGAGCAGGATAGACCACACAGCCGTAATATTCGGCAAAAGCGGCGAAATCATCATTGATGACAGGTTCGTTGCGGTCGCTTCGTGTGACGGCAGCCTTCAGATTGTCGGGGACGATAGCCGCAGGAACACCTTCAAAATATTGAATGGCATTCTCGCATGCCTTTATCAGGTCTTCCTTGCGTTGCGACCATACGGCTTCGCAGTAGGTATAATGGCTGAACGGAAGGATGGCAACAAATACCTCGGCTTTCTTCGTCTCGCCCGTCATTTCATCAACAACTTCAAGTCTGTCACCGGCAAAGTCAATATACATCTGCTCTGCGGCATAGTGCTCTACATGACCGACAACCTTAATGTGAAACCTGTATTCGCTGACAATCCGTTTGAAGGAAGACAACTGATAGCCGTCCGGATATTCGGTATGGTACTCCTTGAACAGTTTTCGGACACTCATACCTTTGCGTGACAGACGAGATACATATCCGGGAAGCAAGGCCTCCAATTCAATCCTTTTGGATGAAGGCTCCCGATGCCGGGTATCCGTGCAGCCGAACAGTTCATCCAACTGTCCATTGGGCAGGGAAAGAAGCTGTTCAATACTCTTGCCGCTTGAAAGGAATAAGCGGACATATTTGCGGACTGTATTACGGGAAATATGAAACGTAAATGCCGTTTCCTTGATTCCTATGCCAGCCGCATAACATCTTAAAATATTTTTGATTCGTTTATTCATTTGTATAGATTTTATTTTCTCCCCCGTTACACCAGGACAAGGGTACTCAAATCTACACAAAAAAACTATAATTATAGGTGAAGCAAGTGGGCAACACTATTTTAGCCAAAGGGGGCAATCATATTTTAGCAAAAAGGGATAATTCTGCGTGGCCAAAAGGGTCAAAGTTGAGTGGCTTTTCCAGGTGGGAATCTTCCGGCCTTTTCCATTCTGCGGATGATTCCGTTGACCTTTTCCGTTTCCCTGGAGGTTATCCCGTATAGGGTATCGTAAGCGGCGTTCAGGCTTCTGAGCGTTTCTTCCGTGTAATAGTTACCGTATTCCATATTCCCTCCTGTTTTTGGTATACAACTCCACCTGTGCGGCTATCATGTCACAGAATTTTTGTCCGTTTTCTCCCTCTCCCTTGAAATAGGCGATCATATCCCAGAGGTTCCGGTTGAAATATCCGGTCCATTTTTCGTAATAGTGCTTTCCGTCAACCGGTCCGAAAGTTTTTTGGAACAGTCCGGAAGTCAGTCCCTCGTCCGGGTGGTGGTTGTATTGCCACAGGGACAGGGAGAGCATGAGCTTGTAATCCAGTGTAACCATATGCTTCATTTTTTAGTCAGACATCGGCCTACCTTGGTAGGCATTTTTATTTCTTGCTGTCCTTGCAGCCTGTTTGCCGGGGATTGCGGCAAGGCTTGGCGGGAAAAAATACCGGAGCGGAGCGAGGATGATTTTTTCCCGCCAACCAGCCCGCAGGGCCGCCTTGCGCAATCAGCCCGGCAAACGGCTATCTTTACGGCAAGAAATGAAAAAGCGGACCTCATCCGTGGAATTTCTGAGGTCTGCCTGCGGGTTGGTGTGCCGGGTGTTCCGGAAGATCCCGTTATGCATTCGTCAGTCTTTGTTTTCTCCATATTCCGGCCAGAGTTGTCTGTGTTCCCCGTATATCCTTTCGTAGTCTTCCAGGCTGAAATGCGGGAAGTTGGTGGAATACATGTCATACAGGTCCTGGGGTGTCAGGGCAGGGTCGCAGGCAAGTATGTCGTGAATCTCATCCTCGTCCTCGTAGCGGGATACGTATTCCGTCGCCCGGGTATGGGGATAGACATCCGTACACCCCTCTATGACATGCTCCACGAAGGATAGGCATTTTTGCAGGTCTTTCTTGACGGTTATCTCCTCGTCCGAATGAGGGTTGTAATAGCCGCAGCTCAGGTTGATACAGCTGACACTGAGGCTGTTCTCTTTCAATGCCAGCACATCGGTCATCATTCCGTTCTGTTCGGAATATCCCCATTTTTCCGGTTCCGCCGCTTCAAGGAACTCTTCCGAGCAGAGCTCCGAACAGCCTATGTTCGTAATCAGGTCGGAATGCCCCTTCCGGTCCGGCTGGATGACAAAGCGCACATTGTCAAAAAAAGGCATGTACGCTTCCGTACTGCCCCTGCATCCTGTTTCCTCTTCCCTGAAAAATACGACTTTGAGCGCATCGTATTTTTTCAGGCATTCCAGACAGATGAATATGCCGTTCTTGTCATCCGCCCCCAGGTTTTCGAACCGCTTTTTCCCGGGTGAGAAGCCGAAAATGATGTCCCTTGTCTCGACGGCCCTGAAATCCTTTGAGCGGTTGCAGTGCGCCACCTGGTCGATATGGCTCACCAGGCAGGGATAGGTGTCACTTTCCCCCTTTGCCGCATACAGGTTTCCGTAGCGGTCCTGTGTGAGGGCTACCCGGCCGGGAAGTGTCCTGATATAGGCGGAAAGAAACTTTATCATTTCCTGTTCCTTTCCGCTCGGGCTGTAGATGTTATACAGCCGCTTCAACAGTTGCGTATTCATTCTGTGTCACTTTTATAAGTTTGTAACCGTACGGAAGATTTGTGGCCGTATCTATCTCGTTGAAGACGGCATTGTCAAACTCCCAGGCTTCTTCATCTTTCAGCAGGCCGCATAGCGTGTCCACAGCGATGGTCTTCTCTTCGTACTTCTTGGTCAATGTATTCCATATATGAATCCGGGTCACATCCGTACCGTCTTCATACCATTTGTCATCGTACTCCGAATAATGCCAGTTCTTCTGTCTGAATTCATCCTCGGCTTTCTCCTGACATTGTTCACTGCAATAGTACTGTCCGGTTATGTCCGAATACCTTGCATCGTTGTCAAGGACGGACGCTCCGCATTTGTCACAGCGTGTGCAGTCGTCCTCGTGGTGGTACTCGTCCAGCAGGCCTATGTAGATGAAACCTTCCAGATTGTTTGAGTCCACATTTATTTCCCTGCCGTGCAGGTGGCAGAGCGTGGTTTCCCTGCAATAGCACCGGTGGTATTCGTCCCATTCCTGCTCCTCGTCCTCGTCATCTTCATCACTGTCCCCGTAAAGGTTAAGGTCCGTTGTGTCAAGTTCGTAGGTATATTCCGCATGGGGATAATTGTATGCCTTGTCCCGGTTGTAGCAATACCATTTGAAGGAGTCCTGATAGGAAAGTGTGTCTTTCTCACCCAGAATGCAGTCTATTTCGAACTGTCTGTCGGAAAGCGAGCTTCCGTCAATGGCTACAAACGCATTCGCCTCGTTGCATGAGGCACCCACAATCTTATAGCCGTCGATATGTCCGCCTTGGATCAGTTTGTCAACAAGCAGCCATTTGAGGACATCGTTTCCATCGGAGGAATACTGCCTTTCCAACAGTCTCCATTTTTTGCCGTCCTGGTCTGTGACGTCGGTGAACAGTATGGCCCTTGCCAGTATGTATCCCTGCTTGTCCGTGATATAGGCGGCTTTGGCCTTTACCGCATCCCGGTAGAATATGTCTCTTTCCCTGTCTGTCATGCATGAGTTGAAGTTTCCCCTGCATTCATTGCTGCTGTAGATTTTCCTGAAGTTATCGTTCACATAAAGTTCGGCCACGTCGGGTGTGTGTCCGTAGGTATAGGTGCACCACCGTTGTGTGAACACGTCCCCTGAAATCCAGTTCAATACGCTTGGTGACAGGATTTTTCCTATCCTGGTTTCGAGTATGAGTTCCCTCATGAATTTTCCGGACTTCATTTTGAATACCCGGTTTCTTTCCACGTTGACATAGCGGACAGAATTCTTGTCTAGGTCATCGCATATCCCTTTGGATTCGTCCGTCCTGTACCTGGCTGACCTGTAAACCTCTCCGATGAGTTCGACCTCATTGGAAAGCCGGTCATCCTCCATACCGGATTTCCTGACCGCTTCGGCTACTTTCTTCTGCAAGTCGGCCATATCCTCTACGTACAACAGGGTATAGTCGTTCTGTTTCACGCAATAATCGAGCAGGAGCGGATTTTTCAGGTGTCCGAGCAGGATTCTGTTTTTCCTGACCGTCGTGCCGTTGTTTCTGCTTTCAAGTCCGAAACGGTGCTTGAAGTCTTCATAACCGTTCAATTTATAGTATAGCATGACATTATGTTTTTTGATTGTTAATTTATATATCTGCCGGTTATAGCCCGAATGTGGGGATGGGACCGGCTTGAAGTCCTCCTTGCCTATGACTTCACAATAGAGTCATATAGCATGAAAATGGAGATGGTAGTCCAGATTATGAGGAACAGTCTGTGAATTTTCAAAAGATAACCGTCCAGTATGGGATACACCTCATTCCAGAAGCGGTGTTTTGGGGATGGGACGGCTATGCCTTTCCGTACCTTGTTTTTGTACATCCTGTGGAAAATATTTCCGACAATACCTGTTGTCGAGGTGATGGTCACTATGATTGCTGCCATCAGATATAAAGATTTTATGTCCATATTTTTTTAAATTTGATGTATGTACTGTTGTGGATACGATACTGTCTGTCCGGTTTATCGGGGGCAGATAGTCAATGATGGTGGAAAGATGCCCGGCAAAGACCTCTTCCGGTTGGAATCTTGCTTCTTCTCCATATTCTTTTTCGACCCCGCATAGTTTCAGCATGCCTTTTCGGATATATACCTTGTAGATTCTCACATCAGCCGGAGCCGGTATGATGCCGTTCAGGTTGACGGCGATGACAGGATGTTCCGGATTTCGTAGATCCCATTCATAAATTCCTCCGTGCAGTTCCACCGCGGCTTGCAGTTCTTTGTATTCTTCGGTTTTGATGGCCCTTATCCGGGCGAAAAAATCTGTATGTTGCATGGAATTATGTTTTATGATTTCTGGAATTTGTTAAAACAGGAAATATCTTCCTGTCGTGCAGGGATTATGACATCAGCCTGTTTGATTTTACCGGGTATGAGGTCATCCATATAGGCCCAGCGTTTGACTTTGAATGCTTTGACCGTATCGTACCATTTTTCAGGATGAAACTTTACGGTCCGGCATCTGCCGGTTGCATCTTCTGCCAGTATGTCCTTTTCCATGGCAGGAGGTTCTTTTACATCATGCCACAACAGGGATATGGCATCATTCAGACCGTCCTTGTACGCATCAATGGCGATTCCGATTGCAGTGTCATCATATTCTCTCATTTTTTCATCAATAAGATATATTGCATACTTTTGTATGCTTTCTTCGTATTCTTTTTTCATGACAGGCGTGGATTGTTGTTCTGAATATTGTCCGTTGATTCTCTCTATCAGTTCGGTATCGGTGAGGGAGTGCAGCTCTTGTCCGGAACAGAAAAGGCAGATGCTTTCCAGCAGTTCGTTTGCTGTGGCATCCAGATTCCTGACGCCTTCTTCCAGCGCTTTTTCCAGTCTTTCGGTTGCTATAAGGTATTTACCGTGGTCATTCCTGATGATGCGTAATGGAAACCGCTCTTCACGGTAAACGAATTCTTTTATCGTATGCTCCTGCCCGGTGGAGTTTAGGGATATGCTTCCGAATTGTTCCGGCGAAAGCTCTTTGAGACGTTCCGGGTTGAACCTAAACATCCTGAAGCCTTGATATTCGTGTCCTGTAGGTTCGGCAATCCTGTTACGGACAAGGAAGTCATACACATGCCTGTTGCAGTCCCGGCTGTCCACATACGCATGGAATGATGGCAGGGCATTGCAGTTGACGGTGATGTCCGTATAGGTTTCCCAACATTCAGGAGATTCACCGGAAATCTTTTCCAGTCCTACATATAGGTTGTCATTATCCGCATAGGTGGCAAGGACCAGTCTGACCACGATGTTTTCCACCGGTTCGGTGGCGGTTTTCCAGTACAGTTTGTTGTCTTTCTTCATGATATCTTATATTTTTAAGTGGGGAATATGGAGGAACTTGTCTCCGTATTCCCTGGTTGGACTTATGATTTGATGTTTGCGGTTTCCCGTGTGGACTCCCTCTTTACCGTCCTCAGTCTTTTCAGAAGATATAGAAAGTATTCACGGTCATAGATGCGGAAGAGAAACTCCCCGGCCGTTTCCTTTATCCGTCCGACAAAGGTGACTGATTCCCTGTTCCGGGGGTATTGGAAGAAATGTTCATCGGAAATCAGGGTAAGTTTGTTACGGGGGACCTCTGTGAACAATTCCTCGGGTGTCTCATACTTTCCTTTTCCTTTAAAAAACAGGTAATGGTTTTTACGGAGGCTTTTTAATGTACAAGCCATGTCCGTCCTTGCCTGCCTGCTGTCGGATCCGATGATGAGGTTGCAGATGAAGACCGGCTGTTTTCCTTCCAGTGAGAAGTAATAGGGTGTTAATCCTGCATTGTCCGGTCTGTCTTTCAGGATTGCAGCTTTCCGGTTGACGGTTTCCATGTGCCGGGCAATCTGTCTGTCCAGTTCTGTCCGGGAAGTATATTCGGAACGCAGTCCTTTGAAATATCTGCCTTTTCTTGTAAAACAGAATGTATATACTTCTCCATAATATGGTTCTCCGACGAAAAAGGAGTCTTTCTCCAAACGTATGGGAGGCAGGACATCCATCAGGTCATGGTATTCTTCTTTTGTGATTTCACTGAACGGTGCGGACAGTGCCTGAAGGTAAAGGTGCAGCATCTTGTCAATCCTTTGACGGGTGACGGATGTCAGGTACGGGTTGTTTTCCCGTACACGCATCTCTTCGAGTGTTTCTCCACCAAAATCGCTTCGGAATCCGTCTGTCATGAAGGTCAGGCATGTCCCGTCGAAGTAACGTGAATCGACAATATATCTGGATTGGTCATTCATGGCTGTAAGGTTTGAAGGTTCAACACTCTTTTGGCGGCAGACAGGGCATGAGGTGTCAGCTGGCGCTGCCATGCCTTGTTTTTGGGTGACCACCGGAAACCGGAGGTTTTCAGCTCTTTCCGTTTGTCGTCTTCCGGAATCCTGTCAAAAAGTATTTGCAGCCGGTTTTTCCCGTAATTCCAGACCAGCGTTCCTCCCTCAAAGGCAAGCTCCCTGTTTTCCTGCCTTTTGACAATATTCAGTTTTTCCCTTATCTCCCGTGCCGTTTCCGGCAGGGTGAAGAATTTGTTCCGTGGAGTGATGATGGGCTTCTTCACCCTTGTGTTGTATTCGGAAATGAACTCCACGGCTTTCTGTACGATTTCCACTTCTCCGTGACCGGCATAGGTACTGACCTTGTTGAGGATGCTGCTGACGAAAAGGGCGCGGTTGTATCCTCTGCATTTGCCCGTGTCAAGTTCATGGATGGTATCCGCACTGCTTTCAATGTCCCGCTTCAGGGAAAGCCAGGCCTTTTCCTGTTTCTCTTCCTCGGGAAGCTTTTCTTCCTTTGTACGTTCCATCGTTTTCAAAATCCTGTCCCGCCAGCTCCGCAGTTCCTCGTATCTGTTCTGGTAAGTCCGGTTGGCTTTCTCATGTTTGTATACATTGAATTCGCTTCTTCCGGTAACCATCGGGCTGGCGCACCGGGCAAGGGCGGAAAGCTGTGCGGCAAATTTCTGTTTATAGGCGGCGATGTATTCCTCATGCCTTTCTGCCGGTATTCTCTTCAGGTCATCGTGAATCTCTTTCTCGTAAATCATGATGTCCGATTCTCCCCGTATGTCCGGATCGAAGGAACTCCATCTGTAGGCGTTACAGGCGGCTTCCCACAGGTCTTCCAGATAGCCGGGATATTTGAACTCCGTCACTTCCCAGTCCTTGAAGTCTGCCGGCCGCAGTTCTTTTTCATCTTCCGGCTTTCCTGAAAAATGTACGAAACTTGTCATGCCGAGGTGCTTTTTCCTGAAATGGAAAGGAACGGGCGGCTCCGTACTTTCCTTTTTGCGAATCATGGCAACCCGGTGCGCATTCTTTACTGTCAGTGGTTGGGATTCCACCAATTGCATGTCTCTTTCTGTCTGAGTCATAATCTTAATCTTTTGATTAAACATGACCGGCTCTATGAGCCGGTATTTCTATTTCTTACATGCTTTCAAATTGCCTTCTGCCTTGATTGCGCAAGGCTTGGCGGAAAAAAATACCGGAGCGAAGCGAGGATGATTTTTTTCCAGCCAACCGCCCAAAGGGCGGTCGCCTTGCCCAATCAAAGGCGGAAGGCTACCTTTGCAAGTAAGAAGTAGAAATATCTTTTTCACAGAAAAAAAGCTATCCCGTTATAAACGGAATAGCTTTAATCAATTGGTTGTACCTGAATTACTGCGCCAGTGCATTTTTCACATTGTCCATGGCCTCTTTCAAACTGGGGTTCAGTACCCGTGCATAGTGTTGCGTCATTCTTGTTGAGGCATGTCCCAGCATGACTGACACGTCTTGTAGCGGAACCTTATTTGCCAGCGTAATGGTGGTTGCGAATGTGTGCCTTGCCGTGTGTGTGGTCAGGTTCTTTCTGATATTGCACAGGTCAGCGATTTCCTTCAAATAACTGTTCATGCGTTGATTGCATATGACAGGCAGGCAGAGGCTTTTTTTCCGGCATATGGGATGTTCCTCGTATTTTTTGAGGATGGCAAGCGGAACCGGCAGCAGGGGGATGTTGCAGACAGAAGATGCCCGGTGTCTGCGCTCCAGTTTTACACGTCCTTTTCTGATCCACCAGTCACCGTTGTTGTCCTGTACGAGGTTGTCTTTTGTCAGTGTGGATACATCGGCGAAGGCCAGCCCGGTGAAGGCGGCGAAGACAAAGATGTCGCGTACCAGTGCCAGTCGGGGGATGGTGAATTCTTTCTCCATGATGCTTTTCAGTTCCGGATAGGTCAGGAATACGGGATCGGTTTCGTCCTGTGCCATCTTGTATCCGTAGAACGGATCCTTGCGCATCCATTCTTTGGCCAGGGCCATGTTTGTAATACGCTTGAAGCATTTCATATAACGGACAATGGTGTTCCGGCAAAGGCCGGCTTCCGTTTTTAGGAAAAGGTCAAACGTGGCAATAAAATCGGAATTCAATTCATGGAACGTAATGTCTTCTTTTCCGTAAAAGTCAGGAATGGCCTTTTGCAGCTTTTTCATCACGTTGATGTAACGGTTGATGGTTACAGGCGCGTAATCTATGTTTACTGCCTTTTTCATTTTTTCTATTTCTTCGTTCATTGTACCGAGCAGGGTACGCATTTCCGTCTCTTTTCCGAATACCCGTTTCAGAAGAAGTTTGGGCGTGATCAGTGCAAGTTCGAGCATCAGTTCCTTGTGCTTCTGTAAAGCCAGAGCACTGAGTTCTGCGATGTAGGCGTTCAGTTCTTTGGCAGTCCTGTCCTTTCCCTTGCTGCATCCTTTGGCGGAATCCCATTGTTTTGGCAGAACGCTTCGCTGTATTCTGGCCTCTTCGTAATGCCCGTCAATGGTTATACGCATAAGAATGGGTGCCTCACCGTTTTTCAGAAGTTTTGTCTTCAGAATGAAGAACAGGATGTTCATTGTTCCTTGTTTCATACTCGTTTCCTTTTAGTTGTTGGACATGTTTTACTTTGTCAACCGGAAAGGGGTGGAAGGGACGTCTTTTCGGTGGTTTTTTTATTTGAAGGATATGAAAACCACCGAATTTTTCCGGGAAAACCATCGGAATAGGAAAAACGGAACTTCCTTTGGAAATTTATATTTCCGGGATACGGCGTTTTTTTCTTTTCGTCCGATCTCTTTTTCACCACATTCAAGCAGGTCTGCAAAAGTACTCTTTAGCGCCTGAAAGATGATTGTGTAAATAGTTGAAAATAAGTGAAGTATAAAGCTGGTGGTGGTTTTTTAAAAGGGGGTGTGAAAAACCACCGAATGGGACATTTTTAAATTCTTAAATCTGCATTTTTTTGTAGGTGACAGAAATAAAAAAATCCCCCGAAATTGCTGAATTTCAGAGGATTTCAAGAGTGAAAAGTTCTTTCGAGTGGTGCCACCAGGAATCGAACCGGGGACACAAGGATTTTCAGTCCTTTGCTCTACCAACTGAGCTATGGCACCAAAATGGTTATCGGTAGAGCTTTTCACTTTGTAATAGAAGACCTCTCAGAAACTATTGTTTCTTGTTTGCGGTTGCAAAGGTAGGCATATTTTTTGATTCTACAAATTTTTTGCAAATTTTCTATGAAATTCTTTTTGATTTCAAAAAAATGCTTTACCTTTGCACTCGCAAAACAGAAACGGAATGTAGCGCAGTTGGTAGCGCACTACGTTCGGGACGTAGGGGTCGGGCGTTCGAGTCGCCTCATTCCGACATTGTAAAGGATAAGCCACTGAACTTCAGTGGCTTATCTCATTTTTAGCAAATCCGCCGGGACGAAATCGGGACACCCTATTTTATGGGTCAAATTCTATTCTCGGATTATGATGCTAACATCCTACCAGCCGAATATTTTTTGTGAAAGTATATAGGGAGGTAAGAGTTTTTCGTTATCTTTGCTCCCTACATGATAAAACTGATTTTATTTTCCTGTTAACCATTAGGATCATAAGATATACCTTCTTGATGATTTCTTTAAGTAAAAAATGAGAATTAATGAATATGAGAAATTTGTTTTTGACTTTAGCTTTCGGTCTATGTTCCGGCGTATTCGCCCAAAATACGACTGTTTTTGAATCTCCTATTATGGGGTGGAGCTCATGGAATACCTATCGGGTTCATATCAATGACACCTTAATAATAAGGCAAGCGGATGCTATGGTGCAAAAAGGACTGAAAGAAGTGGGCTATTCCTATGTGAATATAGATGACGGTTTTTTTGGATGGCGGGATGAAAAAGGAGTGATGCAAACACATCCCGAGCGTTTCCCGAACGGATTGAAGGGAGTGGCGGATCATATTCATTCTTTAGGATTGAAAGCCGGTATTTATTCGGATGCGGGAAGCAATACTTGCGGTTCCATCTGGGATAAAGATATGAACGGCATAGGTTCCGGTTTGTATGGACATGAATTTCAGGATGCCACGTTGTATTTTAAAGAGTGGGGATTTGATTTTATCAAGATTGATTATTGCGGAGCCGGTCAGGAATTGAATCTGGAAGAAGAAAAACGATATACCGAAATACGCCAGGCTATAGATAATCTGGGTTGCGGACATGTTTCTATTAATATCTGTCGATGGGCTTTCCCGGGTACTTGGGCTAGAAACCTTGCTCGTTCATGGCGAATCAGTGCGGATATCCGCCCGGAGTGGGGATCAGTAAAATATATCATCGATAAAAATCTTTATCTGTCTGCCTATGCGGGAGAAGGTCATTATAATGATATGGATATGTTGGAGATAGGTCGAGGGCTAAAACCTGAAGAGGAAGAGGTACATTTTGGAATGTGGTGTATCATGAGTTCACCTTTGTTGATAGGATGTGATCTGACAACCATTCCGGAGACGTCATTAAAACTGTTGAAAAATAAAGAACTGATAGCTTTGAACCAAGACCCTTTAGGATTGCAGGCATACGTAGTTCAGCATGAAAATGAAGGGTATGTGTTGGTGAAGGATATAGAACGAAAGCGTGGTAATGTACGTGCGGTTGCTTTATACAATCCTTCGGATACGATTTGTAGCTTTACAGTTCCGATGAATATTTTGGAATTAGGAGGAAAGGTTAAGGCACGCGATCTGGTGAAACACCAGGATTTACCGGAGATAAAAGGGGGTGTTCTGAATCGAGAATTACCTCCCCATAGTGTGCTGATTTTACGTATGGAGTCCGAGAAGAGATTGGAAGCGACTGTTTATGAAGCGGAATGGGCTTATCTGCCTTGTTTCAATGATTTGGGAAAGACTCCGAAAAGCATCGTATATGCTCCGTTACATGAAGCATCCGGAGGCATGAAGGTAAGTTATCTGGGAGGGCGGAAAGAGAATTTTGCAGAATGGAAAGAGGTGTACAGCGAGCAGGGCGGTGAATATGAAATGACTATCCGCTATGTGCCTAAAGCAGACCGTAAGCTGGAAGTCTGTGTGAATAATGAAAAAAGGATTCTTCTTGATTCGCTGTCGGCGGATGAGACTCAAAAGATAGCTTCGATTACTGTTCCGGTGCATTTGAAGGCAGGGAATAATAAGATACGTATGGGAAGCTCATTTTGCTGGGCTCCAGATATAGACTGTTTTACTTTGAAAAAAGTAAGTGAGTAGGCTGATAAGATCTATCTTCTTGAAGTACCACTTTGATAAAAAGTAAGAATATGAGTGTAACAAATGTCACCCGTGAGGAATTGTGGGCAAAGCAACATTTGTCTTGCAAAAACATGGATTATGCGGTATGGGAACGGGATAAATCCATGCTCCAGAAGTTGTCCAGAATCAATGGCGGCTGTTCTTTCGTGGTGGATGTATATAAAGGATGTTATGCGTATGCTTCTACGGGTTTTGTCGATTGGTTGGGGTATGACAGGCACAAGATAGAAACATTGGAAAAACAGGGTGATTATCTGGAGTCACGTATTCATCCGCATGATCGTTCCCAATTGGAAGACTTGCAAGTCAGGCTGGGGAAGTTCATTTATAACCAGCCTTTTGAACATCGGAATGACTATTGTAATGTGTATAGTTTCCGTATACTCAATGCTCGTGGAAACTATGTGCGTGTAACAAGCAGGCATCAAGTTTTGGAACAGAGCCATGACGGAAAAGCATGGCTCATTATAGGGAATATGAGTATGGCTCCCGGTCAGAAAGAATCAGAACAGGTGGAATGTACTGTGCTGAATCTGAGAAATGGAGAAATGTTTTCACCCGGTGTTGTGATAATGAATCCGGCTTTCGGTCTTACCGGACGTGAAATGGAGATATTACGCCTCATCCAACGAGGATTCTTAAGCAAAGAAATTGCCGATAAATTATGTATCAGTATTCATACCGTCCATATTCACCGGCAAAATCTGTTGCGTAAGCTGGGAGTACAAAACTCTTTGGAGGCAATACGCCTAGGACAGGAGTCGGGGCTGTTAAGCTGATGCCCGATTTCATCGGGTCAAGGCATCCATTCTACTACTCCTGTAACAGGATGCTGCTTTCTCCATTCCTTAAATCCGCTATAATCCCGCACCCCATCCCGGATGACTGCCTGATAATACTCCACTCCGATGATTTTCTCGGTTTCCGGTGTTTCATATTTTAATCTTAGAATAGTTTCCCGTATTTCATCGGTCATAATTTCCGAAATGCGTTGGGCTACCTTTTCAAAATAACCGTCATAACGTGAACCTTCCCGGATGTGAATCATATCCATCTGCCAAAGTTCATTTTCTTCATTTTGATACCATGCATGCCATTCGATACAGGCTTCGGCAGTATGCAGCAGATTAGCGCATTCTATTCTTTTGATGGACGGATTCTCAGCTAGTCTGGCCATTGCCTGAAAGCTGTCCGTCAGGTTTAAGGGTGATGAATAAATATGGAAATCAATGTCCCTATGTTTCATCAGCAGCCCTGTTCTGAGTGAACCTACCAGATTAATTTTTGCACCGGCATCTTCCCATATCTGGATAATGTTCGTGTTTTTGATAACTTGCCAGGCTTTTTCCTGATTCTGTTTGGCAATGTCGAAAATATTCATACGCTGTCTTTTATAGTTGGTTTGCAAAAGTAGAGAAAAGCTTTCAAACTGAAGATAGTTATAAATAACTATTTATTGCCGGAATGAATCGGGAGAAAGGGGGTAACAAGGAACTTAGTAATGTTTCCTTTTCAAGTAAATGACAGATTGTATTCCCAACATGATGACAAACAGATATTCGGTTGTCATATATACCGCTAAAGGTGCATGTACACAGTGGCTCAGCCAGTAAAGATAAAGAAGATATACCATAATGGTAACCACTTGGAAGATAAAGGCAATTTTTGTCTTTCCGGTTCCGGTGACGGCACTGATGTAGACATATCCGGGTACTGCGAATATATAATTGAACAGCATGACGATGAAAGGGGGGACAGTGTGTTGCACCAGTGTTTCGTTGTTGGTGTAAAATCCGATAATCCAATAATCACAAAACAATGCGACTCCTACCAGCGGAAAACCGATGGCATATCCCATTTTGATGATTTTGTGGCAGATAGGAAAAACACCTTTTTGTTGTCCGGCTCCTAAAAGATTGCTTACCAAGGAACCGTTGGTGGCTCCTAAAGAACTGACAATCACAAAAAAGAGGGTGGAAACGCTGCGGGTAATGTTGGAAACGGCCAGTTCCATCTTTCCTAAATGTTCGATGGCGATGAAGAACAGGAACCACGGCGCCATACTGATAAAAGAATGCAGCATGCTCCATACGGACAGGTAAAACAGTCTTTTCAATAGCTTTCCATCAAATATCGGTTGCAGTCCATACTTGTTTTTATCAATCTTTCTCCACATATGGATAAGGAGAATGATTAACGATCCCATTTCTGCTAGCGTTGAGGCTATTGCCGATCCTGCTATCCCAAATTTTAAGGTAAATATTAACAGGTAATTGAAAGGGATGTTGATAAGTACGGCTGCTATTGCGGCCCAAGATAAGGACCTGGTCTTTATTATTCCCACAAAGAAAGCCCGGAGTGCCAGAAAGGGAAATGAAAATAAAAGTCCGAAACTGCGCCAGTCCAGATAGTCCGTTACAGCCTGATAGATTTCCGGTGAGGTAATTAATTGTTTCAAGAGGAAGGGGGAAAGGCCCTGTATCAACAAACATAAAGAGAGTGCTAGTCCGGAAAGGAAAAATAGTCCTTGAAAGAAGGTACGTCCTGTTTCTGCATAGTCCTGTTCTCCATTCCTGCGGGCAATCATGACTTGTAGTCCTATGCTGAAACCGAAGCCTAGCATATAAGTTGCCAGATAATATATTCCTGCCAAGGCAGATGCGCCAAGTTCCACTTCACCGACATGGCCCAGAAAGACGGCATCGGTAATGTTGATTAATTGCTCCATTAAAACGCTCATCATTACAGGAAGGTTGATGAGCCATATTTGTTTATATGTATAATTCATTGTTTAACTTAATGTATAACCATGCTTATGCACTTATCGGTTTAGGGATGGTGCACAATCTGTGTGGATTAATAATAAGGGTATAAAACTCTGTAACAAATCTTATTTAAGATCCGTCAAAATAGCCAAATAGTTTGGATTGGTAGTGCTATTCGTTGAATGTAGCTATATACAGAGTTGATGTTTCATTAGTTAAACAATTGTGTTTTGCAGGTTAAATCAAATCTCCTGGTTCGGCATAAATTTTGTATTCGCTCTCTAGTCCCTTGAAATCTTTTCTGAGGAGTACAATTTTAGCTTTGGGGGTAAGCCAAATGTTTAGTGGAATGGCATTCTCCTCTTGAAATGAAAATATAGTGCTGAATTCTTTTCTCAAAGACTCGTCTGAGGTTGCGGTATAATTAGGGAGTGAGAAAAATGAATTTATGTAGTTATACAGTATTTGTTTGCTTTTCATAGATCCCCCTTTTTCATATTTCTCATTTTTGGCATACAGCATAACAGATGGGACACCTTGATGGATATGGGTTTGCGTACTCAGATAATATCCGTCCAGATTATTTGCATAGCCTGTGGTAAAATCGGAGTCAGTTACGTCTTTCCAATTGAAAGCAAGGAAATCTTTTTTATTTGTGATATCAATGGATATTGTATCACTACTATAGATTATTTCATTGTTTTTGTAACCTAGCAGATAAGTCTTGTATGTGCCGGGTGAATAATAAACATGTGCCCATTTGAAAAATGTTGTTTCCACATATCTGGCATAATTTGAATGACTGAATACTTTAAAGCTATTTGGGGAATGAGATGATTTCCACACTATGGAATCATACACTTCGCTTAGACAAGGTGCATCTTTACCAAAATCAAAAGATTGGTAGAATACAATAGGAGCAAATATGTTTTGAGAACTTGTTTCTGCTTCTAATATAATTTTGATCTCTTTATTTTCTGTTTCTTTATTTTGGCTACCATCCATATCGGCCTCTTCTTTGGAGCAAGACAAGACAAAGAAGGTAAGTAGTAAAAAACAGTAGAATATCTTTTTCATGTTTGTTTTTGAGTTGGGTAAATAGCTCTGTTTGTAATGTCGAAAACAAAGCTAGCAAATATATTTGATAATCTCAGCTTTGTATCCTATATTTTATTTTTGACTGATGATTTGATAATCAAAATCGGTAAACAAAGACTTTACAGAGATTCAAGAGGTTCCTGCACATACCTCATATACTCCTCATAGTCTATATACCTTCCACCCATTGACTTTAAGTGTGGGGTTTCAAACTGACAATCAATCAAGGTTCCTCCCAACTCCTGAAATGTTTGTGCCAGATAGATAAGCGCCAGTTTCGATGCATTGGGGACTAGAGAAAACATGCTTTCGCCGAAAAAACACTTTCCCAAAGTGACTCCATAGAGTCCGCCGACCAGACAAGATTCTTCCCATACTTCCACGCTGGTCGCGAAACCTTGCTCATGCAGGCGGATGTAGGCTTTCATGATATCTTTGCCCAACCATGCTCCCGTTTCTTCCATCCGCAGATTGCCGCAGGTTTGAATCACTTCATGGAATGCCTGGTTAAAACTGACTCCATATTGTTCTTTGTTCATAAAAGTACGCATGGAGTGAGAAATGTGAATCTCGTTAGGGAAAATCACAAACCGTTTCAGGGGACACCACCATTGTATCTGTTTTTCACGGAAAGCATACCAAGGGAATATGCCATTGGAATAGGCAAGGAGGAGACGGTCTACGGAGAGGTCGCCGCCCACTGCCAATAGTCCGTCCGGTTCGCCATAGTGAGGGTCGGGAAAAACAAGTTTTTGAGTTAGTTGAAAGACCATATTGTTTTTTATTTATTGGATTCATATAATATCTTCTGTAGGAACTTCTCCGTATCTCTGCCTCTGCGGAGAAGTTGCCGATTCATTTAAAGGTATTACTCTTTGAGTACTTGCAAGCTCAATTCTCCGTTTCCTGCTGTCACTCTTACTTTACCTCCTGTTTTTAATGTTCCGAATAGGATTTCACGCATAAGCAGTGGCTTCAGCTGCGAAGTAATTACCCTGTCCATTTCCCTGGCACCATATTCTTTGGTGAAACCTAGTTTCAGCAGATGCTTATAGGCTTCCGGGCTGAGTTCCATTCCTACATGACGTGCAGACAGTTTGTTTTTCAGTTCGTTGAGTTTTTTGTTCAGGATGAGAGAAGCCATTCCGTAATCCATATCATGGAAGACGACTGTTGCAGACAACCGGTTGATGAATTCAGGTTTGAAAGTTTTCTTAACCTGTTTCAACATTGCCTCTCCGGCAGTAATTTGTCCGCTGAAACCTATAGAAGCTTGGTGCGCGAATTGTGCTCCGGCATTGGAGGTCATGATAAGTATAACATGGCGGCAGTCCGCTTTCCGTCCTTTGTTATCCGTCAGTACGGCATAGTCCATGACTTGCAGCAGGATATTGAATATATCAGGATGCGCTTTTTCTATTTCGTCAAGCAGTAACACACAGTTGGGAGTTTTGCGGATAGCATCTGTCAGCAGTCCGCCGTCTTCATAACCTATATATCCGGCAGGTGAGCCGATGAGTTTGGCCACTGTATGCTTTTCCGTATATTCG
>ENA-OYWT01000411-OYWT01000411.1-human-gut-metagenome-genome-assembly--contig:-NODE-411-length-18286-cov-4.481542_pt1 | contig 18286 bp, 18 predicted proteins | sample MGYA00244171_ERZ653399 | MGnify/ENA primary metagenome ERZ653399 (study PRJEB26926, sample SAMN06164987) | human gut metagenome | biome: ENVO:00009003; feature: ENVO:2100002; material: ENVO:00002003... | reverse complement strand
CGAGATTAGCTGCAGTCTCGTGGGCTCGGAGATGTGTATAAGAGACAGGCAGGGGACAGCTTTTTGACTGTGCCTTTGATCGCGCTGCCTTTGGTGGCAGTGAGCACTGTTTTCCATTTTTTGCTCTTGCTGTCATACCGGCGAATGCGGTAGCCGCTGGCACCTTTCACTTTACTCCAGCTTAGGCGGACGGTGCTTGCAGAGCAGCCGGTCATAGAGAACCTGGCTACATTGCCGGGTGCAGAAGCCGCCAGCGCCACCTCACCCGGGAACACCATGGTTAGCACCAAAAAAACGCTGAGAAGGGCACACAAAGCACGTTTATATGCAGATTTTTTCAAGCTGATCTCGCTCCTTAGAATTTTCATCGTGTGTCTATCTTTTTTTGCAGTAGATCAAAATAGGTCCAACCCAGCGCCCGGGCGGCACTCCTGGTCTAACCGATGGGGCCGTACTGCGCCGGTACGATTCGGTTTGAAGTTATAAATATTTCCGCGGCCTCTCATCTCTTCCTTACGCCCTCATAGTAACACAAACCTTTTCATTTGTAAATAAGTAGACAAAAATATTCATGATCGTCTGATAACGGTGGCAAATGGCAGTTGCCATTGGACGAATTTGGTAGTATAATAGCGGGGAAGTTTTAAGACAGGACGAGGGTATATGAAAGAACAAATCACCATAGAGGAGCTGCTGGCACTGGAGCCGGGCAGCTACCTGCTTTATGATATGCGGGACCGCTATTCCTTTGATTACGGCGCCATTCCCGGTGCAGAGCATAAAGAACAGGCGGCGATCTTGGAAGCGGCGGACAGCCTGCCGAAGGATATGCCGGTCATCATCTGCTGCAAAAGTGGTCTGCTTAGTGATGCGGTGGCTGAGGAACTGCGCACCCATGGGTTGCAGGCCATGAATTTACAGGGCGGCTACTACGGCTACCTGATGCAAAGCCTGCACTTTGAGGCGGATAAAGCGAAACAAGTGCAGCACAGTATTCACAAGAAGTTTCATAAAGAAATTTGGAGCCGTTTTACTGCTGCTTTGGACGAATACAGACTGTTGCAGCCGGGTGATAAGGTGGCCGTTTGTATCAGCGGCGGCAAGGACAGTATGCTGATGGCGCTGCTGTTCCAGGAACTTCAAAAGCACAGTCGCTTTCCCTTTGAAGTGGTGTATCTGGTGATGGATCCGGGTTACAGCCCCAAGAACCGGGAGGTGATTGAGCGCAACGCCCGCACCTTAGGACTGCCCATTACCGTGTTTGAGACAGATATTTTCTCATCCGTTTTGCATATTGAAAAGTCGCCCTGCTATATCTGCGCTCGTATGCGCCGTGGGCATTTGTATAACAAGGCCAAGGAGCTGGGCTGCAACAAGATCGCCCTGGGTCACCATTACGACGATGTAATCGAGACGATTTTAATGGGCATGCTGTACGGCGGTCAGGTGCAAACCATGATGCCCAAGCTGCACAGTACCAACTTTGCCGGTATGGAACTGATCCGCCCGCTGTACTTGGTGCGGGAAAGCAGCATTGAGCACTGGCGGGATTATAACGGCCTGCACTTTATCCAGTGCGCCTGCAAGTTTACGGACACCTGCACCTCTTGCAACCCGGACAATACTTCCAAGCGTAAGCGTACCAAGGAACTGATCCAAATGCTGCATGCAGAAAGTCCGCAGGTGGAAAGCAACATTTTCCGCAGTGTGGAGCATGTGAATATTGACACAGTGATCGGCTACAAGCAACATGGTCAGCTTCATTCGTTCCTGGACAGTTATGATGAAACCGAGTAAGCTTAAATAAAATGAACCCCGGAGTACAAACTCCGGGGCTTTTTGTATCTGATTTGGTTTTAGAAGTTCAGCAGACCTGCGCCGCCGTTGACTGCCATAAAGGCAGAGGAGAACACCAAAGACACAATGGTCATCAGCTTAATAAGAATGTTGATAGACGGGCCAGAGGTGTCCTTAAAGGGATCGCCTACGGTGTCGCCAACCACGGCAGCCTTATGGGCTTCAGAGCCTTTGCCGCCGTCTTTCAGACCCTCAATATATTTTTTGGCATTGTCCCAGGCACCGCCGCTATTGGCCATAAAGATTGCCATCATAACGCCGCTGACCAGCGCACCTGCCAGCAGACCGCCCAGGCTCTCAACGCCCAGTAGGAAGCCTACCAGTAAGGGAGCCACCACTGCCATAATGCCGGGCAAAATCATCTCTTTCAACGCTGCGGTAGTGGAGATGGACACGCACTTGGTGTAGTCCGGCTTTTCCGTGCCCTTTAAGATGCCGGGTTTCTCCCGGAACTGGCGGCGCACTTCCTCGATCATCTTGTTCGCAGCCTTGCCAACGGAACTCATGGTAAAGGCAGAGAACAGGAAGGGGAGCATACCGCCCAGGAACAAGCCTACCACAACTTTGGCATCCAAAATGCTCATACCGCCTTTGGTGATATTCGTAGTTTCTGCAAAGGAGGCGAACAGCGCCAGCGCCGTCAAGGCGGCAGAACCGATGGCAAAGCCTTTGCCTACTGCGGCTGTGGTGTTACCTACGCTGTCCAGCTTATCGGTGATCTTGCGCACAGAGCCATCCAGTTCACTCATCTCGGCAATACCGCCGGCATTGTCTGCAATCGGACCGTAAGCGTCCACCGCCACGGTGATCCCGGTGGTAGACAGCATACCTACGGCAGCAAGTGCGATACCGTAAAGACCTAAGAATTTGTAAGACAGCAGTATACCCACAGCGATAAACAGCACCGGAATGGCTGTGGAACGCATGCCCACGCTCATACCGCTGATAATGTTGGTTGCAGCGCCGGTTTTGGAGCTTTCTGCAATTTCTTTTACAGATTTATAGTGATCGGAAGTATAAATTTCCGTCAGCTTACCGATGGCAGTGCCCACGATCAGGCCGCACAGCACACACCAAAAGCCGTTCATGGTGCCCAGCATAAAGTGGCTCAGCACCCCGGCGGCAAGGATTACCAGCGCCGTTGCCGTATATTCGCCCCGGTTCAAGGCGCGCTGGGGGTCAGTGCCGTCCTTGGCGCGTACAAAGAATGTGGCGATCACGGAACCGAGAATGCCCACGCCGCACAGCACCAGCGGGAAGACAGCCGCATACAGCCGACTGCTGACGGCGGTAGCTGCAAATGCCAAGGTGATGGCAGAGATAATGGAGCCAACATAGCTTTCAAACAAATCGGCGCCCATACCGGCTACATCGCCCACATTGTCGCCCACATTGTCTGCAATGGTTGCCGGGTTGCGGGGATCGTCCTCCGGAATACCGGCCTCCACTTTGCCCACCAGATCGGCGCCCACATCCGCAGCCTTGGTATAAATACCGCCGCCGACACGGGCAAACAGAGCGATAGAAGACGCACCCAAACTAAAGCCTGTGAGAATATTCAGAGCAGAGGCATTGCTCACCAGATCGTACTTACTGTTCAGGAACAGGAAGATTAAACCCACGCCGATGACGCCCAGGCCGACCACAGACAAGCCCATCACAGCACCGCCGCTAAAGGCAATCTTTAGTGCTTTATTCATGCCTCGCTCCCGGGCAGCATTGGCGGTGCGCACATTGGCTTTCGTGGCCACGGTCATACCAAAGAACCCGGCCAGGGTAGAGAACAGAGCGCCCAGCACAAAGCAAACGGCAGTGAGCCAGTTGATCACCAAGCCGATCACTAAAAACAGTACCGCGGCAAAAACAATCAGAATTCGATACTCGGCAAACAAAAAGGCGCGAGCGCCGGTGGCGATGGCGTCGGCAATCTCTTTCATCTTTGCCGTGCCGGCGTCTTTCTTACCGATGTAGCGTGCAGTGAACAGGGCGAACAGCAGCGCCACCAAACCGCACACAGGTACAAGGTACAATAACTTTTCCATAAATTAACCACTCCCGGTCCGAATTCCGGCAAAGCCGAGAATTCTTATACTTTAATCTATTTTTACCATACTTGCAAGAAAAAGTCAACAAACAAAATAGCCGTCGTTTATTAATAATTGTCTATGTTAGACAAAAATATGCAAAAAAGGCGATATAAGTGCATAAGATTTCGTATACCGGCCAAAAACAGTCCGGCGTGTGCATAAAAAAACAGTACGGCAGAACCGTACTGTTTTTATCGTTATAAAATAGTATGTAAAACTTAGTCGGCAGTTTTTTCGTTCTGCTCTGCCAAACGGGCAGCGCGCTTCTCCGCCAGTTCCACGATCATCTGCTGCTGCAGGTCACCGTGAATGTTGTAGAACAGGAAAGACAGACCGTAAAGGCCACGGGCCAAACCGGGCAGGATACAGAACACCGCCCAAATACCGGACAGAATACCGGGATCCGTTTGAGGCACAGCGTTGCCCAGGGAGTCGGTGAGGGGAATGTAGTTAATCCAGGTTAGTACCATACCGGACATCCAAGAAGTAATAGAAGTTGCCAGTTTCTGAAAGTAGCCCTGTACGGTTGTTACCAGCGCTTCGTTACGCAGACCGTGCTTCCATTCCATATAGTCCAGAGCTTCTGCGGTCAAAATGGGGTTAACCACCTGAATGACTTTATTGGGCAGGCCGCAAATGGTCAGACCGAAGACCACCCAAATGAAGTTGAGAATTCTGTGGTCGCCGAAAGTCTGGCCAAAGGGGTGGTAACCGATAAAGAACAGGGTAAAGTAAGCCACACCGCCAAACACACCGGCCAAGATTGCCGTTACGCGAGCACCCAGCCTCTTAACCAGTTTGGCAGCCATAGGCACCATCAGGTAGTTGGGAATACCGGTAAATAGACCGCAGATGGTCTGGTTCATAATGGCGCCGGTATTGTTTAGCCAGAAGTACTGCTCGGAGGAGCCGCCTACGGCCTTAAAGTTGTTAAAGAAATCCGACAGAATGATGGCAAACAGGGGACGGTTGGAGAAGATCTCCTTAATGGACTGGAGAACAGAGGTCTCGTTCATCTCCTCGCGGCTCATGAGCGGCACCCGCTCACGCATATTGAAGAACCCGAACACCGAGAACCCGGCGCAAAGGATCAACATACAGTAGGCGAAGCCGGAGTACACACCCTGCATGGTAATGTTCTTATTGACCTTTGGCAGCAGCTGTACAAACACAGGAACCAGTGAGGGCAGCCAGGTGCCGAACAGCTCAAAAAACTTGGTGGTGGTAATTAAGTTATTTCGCTCGTCGTTATTCGGCGTTATGTTATAAACAAGCAGCCAGTAGGCGCCAAAGTAGCTCATACCCAGACCGTACAGTAATATGCCTATGGCGGACCAAACGATCTTTTGTGTGGAATTCAGATCCGGAGCGGTAAACATCATATAACCGCCGATGAGCCACATAGGCAGGGACAGAATCAAGAACGGCCGAATACGCCCCCAACGGGTACGGGTACGGTCAATGATCAGTCCGCTGATGGTATCGTCCGCCGCATCATAAATGGAGGCAAACAGGTTGATGTTTGCGTACGCGGTGGTGTTCAGCTTTAAAAACTGGATCATAAAGAATTCCTTGAACGCACTGGTAAACTGGTCCAAGTTCTTCTTACCGAAGTTCACCAGCACAAAGGCGGCGATCTCCTTCGGTGACAAGTAGCGCTTTTTGGTATAAGCCAGCCTTTCCAATTCTTCCAGTTCAGAATCGTTCAGCTGCTGAGACTCAACTTTTTCTGCCAAAACATTCCCTCATTTCAGGGCCGTAGCCCTACAAAGTAATAACGATATAATTTTAGCATAAGAAGTAGAGCAAATCAACACTTTTTTCTGTACAAAAGTAACAAGATAATGCACGATGAGAAACGTTGTGTAACATTTCTCCCGGCTTTTGATTTTTGCCGGCAATTCTATTGACAACCGGCGCCAAACATTATAAAATATTTTGGTGAATATGATGGCTGTAACGGACTGATATTCGTTTCCATATTCATTTTCATTGATAACAGAACCAGCGCCACGGCGCCGAAAGGATGTAGACTATGGCATCGACCTGCCCCAACTGCGGCAAAAAATTACATTTTTGGAACATTAAGGCGGAGTGCTCCGCCTGCGGTGTGAGCATTCCTAATTTTGATTGGGAGGCCAGACTGGAGGAGGATAACCGCAATGCGGAAAAAGCCTTCGGCGTGTTTAACCGCACCCTCAGTCGTATGGCGTATTCCATGTGGGGCACCAAGCTGCGCATTGCTCGCCTGGTGCTGACCTTTTTGCCGGCTGTGGGTTTCATTTTACCTTGGTCCAATATCAAAGGCACTGGCTCCAGCTTTGTGCTGAGTATTCTCGCTTTTGACGGTAGCAAGTCACTGATTGACTTTTTCAAGGCGTTTTTTGGCGATGTAGGACTGTTTACCACAACTATGGGTATGGAGGGCTACGGCGGTCCGGTGACCCTTGGTGTGATTGGCTACTTCCTGTTCTTACTCAGCGCTTTATTTATTGTGATTGCATTCTTTATGGTACTGATCCGCTGCAAGAATTCCAAGACCAAGACGACCATTGTTTTTGATGTACTGTCTGTTGCGGCTTCTGTCGCCGCCGTAATCTGCTTTACCGTTGGCGGTCAGCGGGGCGCGGATCTGGGCGCATTCAGCTTTGGCGGCAACGCGGCACTGGCACCCAGCGGTTCCATCGGTTGGGGCTACTTTGTGGCACTGCTTTTGCTGCTGGTTGCCACCGGCATGAACATTGCCGTTGTTAAAGCGCCGGCCAAGTCTGACGAGCAGTTGGAGAATGAACGCCTGGCGCGGGTGGCTGCGAAAGAAGAAAAAGAGCGCCTGGCAGAAGAAAAGCGGGAACTGGAGCGCGTACAGGCTGCCAAGAAAGCCCAGGAAGAAGAAAAAGCCAAGGTGGAAGAAGCCAAGCGAAAGCTGGCTGCCAAAGCGGAAAAGCGTAAGAACAAGAAATAAACCAAAAGGAGCGGCACAGCTGCGGCAAATCGCCGAGCCTGCGGCTCCTCTTTTTGTTGCCTTGACCGGCAAGGCCGGTTTTGGTATAATGTAAAAGAGATTATTCGACTATTCGACAACTGGAGTGATATGATGGCAGAGGATAAACAAGAGTTGACCCCAACAGTGGAAAAGAAAGCAAAGAAGAAGCTCAGTGGCAAACAAAAAGGCTTAATCGCCGGCATTGTGGTGGCCGTAGTGATACTGCTGGTGGGCATTGCCGGTTACGTGGTGACCCATGTGAACAGCTACGCCTTTTACAATAAAGTCGTGATCGCGTTGGCGCCGGATAAGATAGAGGACTACGGCAAGACCTTTTACCTTAAGACCAACCCGAACTATGACCAGAAGAAGGCACCCAACGAGCCGATGTTCATCTGCTACTATAAAGATGCAAGCGGCAAGGAAGTAGATCTGCCCGGCGGCACCTATAAAGAGGATGGCAATAACGGCCAGGTGCTCATCGCATTTTTGGGCAAAGCCGCCGAGAAAGTGGTTGCCATTCAAAAGACCATAACCATTATCTTTTGGGTGTTGGTGGCCGTGGCCGTTTGCGTGCTGATCTATATTTGGTATCGGCTGGACGCCCGCTATGAGGAGCGCCAAATGCTGGCTGCCCACGGTGGCAGAGAGAAAGATAAAAAGAAACACAAGAATTAAGTCTGCGATGGCAGTGCGAGGTTTGCTTATGAACTACGATTTATTGTTTTCTCCCGCCAAAATCGGCAATGTGACGGTAAAGAACCGCATTATTATGGAGCCGATGTGCCTTGGCTTCGGTCAATTTGACGGTCGGGCCACGGATACCATGATGGACTATTACGAAGAGCGGGCCAAGGGCGGCGTAGGGCTGATCTTTACGGAGATTACCCGTGTCAACGATATGACCGGTGCGTCCTCCTTTGGTCAACTGGGCATGAGTCATGATTACCAAATTGATTCCCTGCGCACCATGGCACAACGGGTACACCGTCACGGCACCAAATTGATGGTGGAGCTGCACCATCCGGGGCGGCAAAATCTGGGGCTGATGGTGGGCACACTGCCTATTTGCGTAGCCGGCGACCGCTTTCTCGGGTCCGCTTATGCCAAGCTGCTGTACGGCAGTGTAATCCCTCCCGGTAAGAAGTTGCAGGACAAGGACATTGTGCCCCGCACCGTGGCACCCAGCCGATGCGAAAAAAGCAAAATGAGCGAAAGCGTCAACCGTGGTCTGTCCCACCGGGGTGTGCAGCGGCTGATCATGCAGTTTATTGAAGCTGCACAAAGAGTAAAGAAAGCCGGCTGTGACGGTGTGGAACTGCACGCCGCCCATGGCTATCTCATTCAGCAATTCTTATCACCGAATACCAACCGGAGAACGGACGAATACGGCGGTTCTTTGGAGAACAGAATGCGTTTTTTGACGGAGATCATTGACGGCATTCGCATCACCTGCGGTCGGGATTTCCCCATTGTGGTGCGTCTGTCAGTAGATGAGATGTACGACCGCATCGGCCAACCCGGCAAGGGCTACGGCTTGGAAGAGGGCCTGCAAATGGCCAAAATTCTGTCTGACAAGCGCATTGACGCCATTGACGTATCTTCTGCGTGCTACGATACATTCAATTACTGGCTGGAGCCGGTAACTTTCCCTTGCGGTTGGCGCAAGCACCTGGCCCAGGCAGTCAAAGAAGTGGTGAACATTCCTGTGATTGCCGCCAATTTGATTCGCACCCCGGAGCAAGCGGAAGAACAGCTTGCACAAGGTATTCAGGACTTTGTAGGCCTTGGCCGCCCCCTGATTGCTGATCCCTACTGGGCAGACAAGGCAGAGCAGGGGAAGGCAAACGAAATTCGCCACTGTATCAACTGCCTATACTGCTTTGAGAGTATGATGGAGGGTGCCTATAAAGGCGAGCACGGTCATTGCTCCGTGAACCCGTTTGTAGGCCGAGAGCGCACAATGTTGGTGCAAAACGGCAATGGGCGCAAGGTGGTTATTGTCGGTGCCGGGCCTGCGGGCCTGACGGCAGCGGAACTGCTGGCTCGCCGTGGATTTGATGTGACCGTACTGGAAAAAGCCAAAACCCCCGGCGGTCAGGTACTGTTGGCAGCCAAGCCGCCCCATAAGGAGCGCATGACCTGGTGCACGGAGGATTTGACTACCCTTGCGCAGGCTGCGGGTGCAGAAATTCGCACCCAGGTAGAAGCGACAGAAGAAATCATAGCCGCTTATGACCCTTACGCTGTGATCTGTGCCACCGGCGGCAGCGCCGTACACCCAAAGGCTTTCAGCGGCGAAAATGTGTGCACGGTGACAGATATTCTCTCCGGCAATGTGAAAGTGAAAGACAAGCAGGTGGCGGTGATCGGCTCCGGCATGACCGGACTGGAAACCTCCGAGCTGCTGGTAAGTCAAGGCAATCATGTGACCATTGTGGAAATGGCGCCCCGCATTGCGCCCGGTGCATACTTCCAGCATGTGGACGATGCGCTACCTAAGTTACAGGCGGCACACACTGTCTTTATGGTGGGGCAAAAACTGCTGGCCGTTCATCAGGACAGCATTGAACTGGAAAATGTGGACACCGGTAGCAAAACCATGGTACCTTGCGACCTGGTGGTGCTCTCTTTGGGCGTGCGCCCGGAGAACGGATTGTATGAAAGCATTAAAAGCAGCTTCAGTCGCGTATATAACATCGGCGACAGCAACAAAATCGGCCGTATCCACAACGCCACAGAAGCCGCCTATCAATTGGCAATGTCCCTGTAAATCACATAAATAAATGACCCCGAACCACTCCGGTTCGGGGTTTTCTTCGCTTTACAGCACGATAAGTTTTTTGGTCACATTGGATAAGTTCTCTCGGCCGTGAGGGGACAGGTAGAGCACATCTTCAATGCGGATGCCGAATTTGTCCGGCAAGTAGATGCCAGGCTCCATAGAGGTCACATTGCCGGTTTGGTAAGCATCCCCGCTGCGGGGCGAGGCGTTATAACCCTCGTGTATTTCCAGCCCCACGCCGTGCCCCAGGGAGTGGCGGAAATATTGCGCCTTATCCTCCGCTGCCAGTACATCGTAGGCTGCTTGGTACACCTCTTTGCAGGGCACGCCGGTGCGCAGTGCCTGAATACCTGCCAGCTGGGCGCGGAGCACCAGGTCATAAGCTGCCTGCATTTCTGCTGTGGCGCTGCCCACGGCCACTGTGCGGGTCATATCCGAATGGTAGCCCCGGTAGGTGGCGCCAAAGTCAAACAGTACAAAGTCGCCCTTTTGCACTTCCCGATTCTCCGGCACACCGTGTGGCATGGAGGTATGGGCGCCGGTCAGGAGAATGGTGTCAAAACTGACGCCGTCCGAGCCGCCCAGCGCCATTAGATAGTCAAAGCGGGCAGCCAGTTCCTTTTCCGTTTTGCCGGGCTTTACATCGTTGAGCAGCTCTAAAAACGCCTTTTCCGCAATGCGGTTGGCGGTTTTCATTAGATCAATCTCCCACGGCTCTTTTACATTGCGCAGATCCATCACACCGTTGCCGACAGGGCGCAATTCGCCGCTGAAAATGCCTTGCAGCTGCGTGTACTGCCGGTAAGCAATGGTGCGATCCTCAAACAGCAAAATCTTGCAGTCGATTTTTGCCAGCAGGGCGTCCAGTTCGTCCCAAAAGCCGGTGGTAATCTCCGTCACCTGCACGCCGGTGTCCATCGCGTGGAGCCGGGCGGTCTCCGTATAGCGAGAGTCCACCAGTTGAAACACAGCCGTTGGCGTCACCAAGATCATGCCCTCGCTGGGGGAAAAGCCGCACACATAGTGCATATCGGCTTCATCCAGCAGCAGCAACGCGTCTGCACCGGCCGTTTTTACATAATTCATCATTTTTTCCGTATGCATAATATCACCTACACAATAGGATAGCACAGATTTTTTACTTGTCAATTCCAAATTTCTGTCTTATTTGTTTCTTTAGTATTGACAAGGCGGGCGGGGGTGTGCTATCGTTCCTTTGTAATAAAATCTTATCACTTCCGGGGGTAGTTATGGAAAAGTATTTGATCAATCCCAACCAGCGGATTGCCACCATCAACAAGGACATTTACGGCCATTTCAGCGAGCATCTGGGTCGCTGCATTTATGACGGCATATTTGTAGGCAAAGACTCTAAAATTCCCAATGCGAACGGTATGCGCACCGATGTGGTCACGGCACTGAAAGACATGGGCATTCCTGTGCTGCGCTGGCCCGGCGGCTGCTTTGCCGACGAGTACCACTGGACGGACGGTATCGGCGAACAGAAGGATCGTAAAAAGATGATCAACACCCACTGGGGTGGTGTGGTGGAGGACAACTCCTTTGGCACCCACGAGTATTTTGAGCTCATCCGCCAGCTGGGGTGTGACGCTTATGTAAACGGCAATGTAGGCTCCGGCTCCGTGCGGGAGATGAACGAGTGGGTCGAATATATGACCTTTGACGGCGTATCACCTATGGCGGACCTGCGGAAGAAGAATGGTGCCGATAAGCCCTGGAAGCTGCGCTACTTCGGCGTTGGCAACGAGAGCTGGGGCTGCGGCGGCCACATGAACGGCGATTACTATGCGGACGAGTTCCGCCGCTACAACACTTATGTGCGGGATTATACTGCCGGGGAGCATATTTACCGTGTAGCCTGCGGTCCCAATGCTTTTGACTTCAAATGGACGGAGCAAGTGATGCGCAAGGTGCCCGGCCAGGCGGACGGTCTGTCGCTCCACTACTACACCGTACCTTATAACTGGGATCACAAAGGCTCTGCCACGGAGTTTAATATAAAAGATTATGACCGTACGGTGGCCAAGGCCTACCGTATGGAGGAGTTGGTTCGCCGCCATACAGAGATTATGAATGCCCTGGACCCCCAAAAGCGAGTGGACCTGATTGTGGACGAGTGGGGTACCTGGTTTGATGTGGAACCGGGCACCAATCCGGGCTTTCTGTACCAGCTAAACACCATGCGGGACGCTATGGTGGCTGCGCTGACTTTGAATATTTTCAACAAGCACGCCGACCGGGTACAGATGGCGAATATTGCGCAGACAGTGAATGTACTGCAAGCAGTGATCCTAACCGAAGGGGACAAGATGGTGTTGACCCCCACATACCATGTGTTTAAGATGTATAAGGACCACCAACAAAACACGCTGATTGGCTCCTACCTGACCAACAGCAATACCGTAGAGTGCGAGGAGTGCAGTGCACCCCAGATGATCGAGTCCGCCTCTGTGGACGAGAACGGCACCATTTACGCCACGGTCACCAACATCAGCGCCACCAAAAAGGCCAAGATCAAGTGTCAGATCGCCGATACCAAAGTTTCAACCTTACGTGCTGAAATTCTTACCGGAGATATGCACGACAAAAATGACTTTTCCAATCCGGACGCGGTTCAGGTGCGCCCCTTTGACGGTGTACGCAAGCTGTCCGATGGTTTTGTAGCTGAACTGCCCCCTTGCAGTGTAGTAAAGTTCGTGATTAACGAAAAATAATGGAGGAGCTTTGCAAACGTTGTCTGCTGTATGAGGCAGGGGAACGAGCGGCCTATACACAGGTGCAAGCATATTTGGAAACAGTGCCACCGGAAGAACTGGCAAGTCCGACTGTGCGGAACAGTCGCCTAAGCCAATGCTGTCATTGCGACCAGCTGATCGCCGGTATGTGTCGCAAATGCGGCTGCTATGTGGAGGTACGCGCAGCACTGAAAGACAGTACTTGCCCACATACAGAGGGCAGAATGTGGTGATTTACGCCGACTTGAACGAATTCAGGTCGGCGTTTTCTATGGGCGGATTGTATGAAACGCCTTTTCCTTGACCATACTGTGGGTATGAGATTTTATGAGAAGAGCGGACGCTGGCTGCAGGCTCTGTGGGGCGCGTTCTGCATTGTGGCTGTCCTATTGGCTCTTTGCCAGTTGCTGCAGATCAGCGAGGATTTATGGAATCATCCATGGAGCAGCATAGCTGCAACCTTTGCCAGACAGGCGAAAAAAATGGCGCCTTATTTCATTGCCTTTGCTTTGCCGTATCATCTGTTACCAGGGAGTCGCACCAAGTGCGGGGTTTGGAGCGCCCTAAGTTACGGCCTGTTTACTGCTTTATTTACCGCTGTTACGAACAGCGATCCGGGATTGCTGTGGCCGATCCTGTTGGGGCTGGGAGCCGTGCTGTGCAAAGACAGAGTAGGGGAGAAGCAAGGAATGTTGCTGCTACCGATGCTCGCACTGTCACTTGCCGGTCTCTTGGGTGCAACGCACGGTTATTACGAAAGCGCACTGCTGTGGCTGCTGCGTAAGCTGGGCAACAATAACGCCGTTGCCGGCGTAGTCTTCGGCATCTTAAATACACTTTTGCGTCCGCTGTCCGCGGCGTTTGAACAACCGGTGTATCTGCACAGCGCCGGTGGTGCCGTGTGGTTGGACGGGCAAATTTTAACCGGCGCAAAGACCATTTTTGCCGCCAAACCGGATCGTTTGGCAACCGCGCTTTTTTTGTCCGGCAAAGGGCTGCAACTGTTCTTGTTACCCGGGTTTGCATGCACGCTGGCAGACTGTGGTAAGGCACGGAGCAAAGCCGCTCTGGCGTTATTTACCGTCGGGTGTGTACTCAGCGGCCATACGGAACTTTTTACCTTATTTTTAGCGCTGGAAAGTCCGTTTTTGCTGCTGGCCTTTGCCGGACTCACCGGCGGATGCTATTTGGTGTCTGTGCTGCTGGGTCTCCACTGGGGATTTTTGCAGAATGGGGGAATCGTGGAGTTTCTCCTGCACAACAGCAGCGGCGCACTGCCGTATCTTGTAGGCGTGACATTTTGCGTGCTGGCCTATTTTGTCAGCCGGTACGCCGTGGTACGCTATGGCATTGCGGAACACAGCTGCGTTTGGCTGCCGGAAGATCTGCGCCCACTGGTACAGGAACTGGGCGGTCTACAAAACATTCTTGCCATTGAAAATGACGGTGTGCAGGTGCGCAATAGCAAGCGAGTAAACACTTTGCTCCTGGAGGGAGAACTGAAGGAAGACCGTTTTATAACCGATGATCCGCAGATACAGACACTAAAAGAATATCTGCAGTAAAGAATTCGTTCTAAACAGAAAACAGCATATAAACGCCTTACGCACAGGAACAAGTGCTTTTCATTTGAAAGCTCAGTCGGTGGCAGAAGATTCATACGCAAAAAAGATAATCGAAAAAGGCACCGATGTGGTACCTTTTGCGATTTTAATATTGTTCAGAACAGGGGCTTGCATTTTGCTTTTGAATTTGCTATAATTATACAAAATTATTATTGTGTCCTCATAAAATGCGCAAAAGGGGAGAGCCTTGCGGCTCTGCCCCTCGTGTGTCAGCTGGTCGTTCACTTGAACAGGATTTCAAACTTCCAGCTGAGCTTTTTAATTGCCCTGCCTGCCAGCAGGGCTTTTATTATTGCCCGGAACATTTTTTTTACACCTCCTTGCAGTCCCAGGTAGCGAACTATTGATATTGGCAAGCGTGCGTGCGCTGTCGCTCGTCGCTTGCATAGTCCGTTGGAAGTAGGCCGGGTGCGGCAAGTCAAGGGAGAAAAGCAAAAAGTCTGCAACAAGGCATAAGGAAGAGTTTTTGCGTACCCTTTACTTGTCGTGCCTGGTCTGCTATATAACAGAAAAGCACCCCCTCCTGGGGGTGCTTTTTTTATTATTCGGTTGTTATTTTAATCGTGCGTAGCAAAATGCAGCTATTAGCATTGATATAAAAATCGCTAAAGCCTTCATTATTCACTTCCTTTCACTGTTTTCTCATATACCTGATGATTTCATCATCTGGTATCCCTAATACGGATATTGCTTTTTTTATAGTCTCTAATGTGGTCTTGTCCTCGTCTTTCTCTATTCGTTGGTACTGTCTTGCTGAAATGCCTATCATTTCTGCCGTCTGTTCTTGTGTGTATCCTTTGTTTTGTCTGTATTCCTTTAGCATTTTAATCACCGTATATATTCTCTCATATTGATTTAATGTGCACCACGACACTGTATGTCGTTTATTTTGAATTTTCTATTGACATTTGATGTCGTGTCTGTTAATAATGAATTGTAACGACACGATGTGTCGTACTGCTGGAGCGATCCAGTACATGACCGCCCCCGGGAAAGCCCCTATCTTCCCCGGGTGTGCGGCTTTGGAGGTGGTTTTATCCTTAGTCAGTACGATATAGAAACTGTAAAGGCGTTGCGTGATAGGGAGTGTTACCGTCTTGCACTTGATATGTGCATTGACTTGTATAGTGACCTTTCGGTTACGCATGAGGTGGCTTTTAAGTTTCTGAGTGATAACGGCTTGCTTACTCATTGTTATAGGGACTTTGAGTTAGTACAGTTACAAGATAATGCCGAAAAGTGGCAATCAATTCTTAATTCTTTCGATTTTGGAGGTTGTAAAAATGGTAGCAACGATTAAAGGACAGTTCCTGGAGCAGGGTACATTTAACCGAAAGACCGGCGAAACGGTCGCGTATAGTGAGGTTTTGTGTGAGGATAATACGGTGGTGCAAATCAACGACTATATCCCGCCTGCCGGTACAAAGAAGTTTGATCCGGTCAATATCCGGGTAAAAATTCATTCAACAAAATTCGGCTTGCTGATCCGTAACGCGGATAAGTAATATACCACCATAGTAAAGGAAGTGTCAGCAGTGAAACAGAAAGTAACCCCTTTCCTCTCCGTCCTGCTGGCACTTTCTTTTCTTATGCCTGCCGCTCTGTTTGCAAAGCCGATAAAAGCCCATGCGGCACAATTTTCTGTATCACCTACTTATGTTATGGTAAGTGATGATAATGCATACAATAAATCTACAAAATCATGGACGTTTGGCGGTGACGGCAATAACAACAACCCTATTTCTGTTAAGGATATAACATGGGGTCGGCAACAAAACTGCGCTATGGTATCTACGATTGCTTTTCGTGGCAATTCAATGAAGCAAGTGCAAGCGGGGGATAGCCTTACTATTACTGCTAATGTAGCCCTTTATGATTATGATAATTACGGCTACAACATGTATTTTTGTATCTTTGACAAGAATGGTAAGCAACTTATAAATCCTCGGCAGATGACTAAGCAAACCGCCTATAAATTTTCTTTTACATTTGAAGCTGCTAATGATATTGAGGGCTACTTTGGGTTTATCTCGGGTAAATTAAAATGCAATACCGCTTCGGAGTCCTCGCATGTTTTTACTGCGGCTATTACTGGGTGGACAGTAAACTGTAAACCTGGTGAAGTAGGCTTTTGGAACGCAGTAAAAGAAGCCCTTACCAATGTGCTTACCTGGCTTAAAGAAATTCGTGATAAGATTGTAAATGGCTTTAATGATCTTGGTAAAACGATTTCTAATCAGTTTTCCAACCTTGTTAAAAATGTACAGTCTATGATCGATAGTGTTAATAAGTGGCTGTCTGACACCTTGGATAATATCAAGCAGTTTATGTCCAATGTAGGCAAGTGGTTTACAAACCTTGGTAATTCTATATCCGGTTTCTTTGAAAAGCTGTGGAATAGGATATGGTGGGGCAATGAGAACGGAGAGAGCGAGTATGTAAAGCCGACGATCAGCAATAAGTTGCTTGATATTCTTGCCACTCTCCAGGACTACCAAGAGAAGCTAAAATCTACTATTGACACTATCGGCTCTGCTGCCAGTGATGTATCAAACTATATCTCTGCTGGTACTTCCTTTGTTAATGGCGTTGTGGGTGTAGCCGGTGCCGGATTTACTGCACTTATTGTCTTTGGTATCGTCTTTGTGCTGGTGCGAAAGGTGGTGGGTCGGTGAAGTATATTATTGATTATATTATCGTCTTTACGGACTGGCTTATTACCGCCATTAAAGATATTTTACTGCTCCTGTGGAATGTAATATTGATCGTGGTTGAAGCAGGGAAGTTTTTAATATCTGTGGTTACTTCACTTCCCGCTTTGGTTACTGTGCCTGCTGTGGCTTTGGTCGTTGCTTGTGTTCTGTATAAAGTCCTCGGTCGAGAGGGGGGAGAAGCAAGCTAATGGAAGATCTCGCAAGCCTGTTTGGTCAAGGTTTTTCGATACTGTGGAATGCAAAGCTTCTTGGTATGCCAATTATGTTTTGGTTTGTTCTCGTAGCCATATTTGGTATTATCGGTAGTTTTCTGAAAGGTAAGAAAGAATGAAAAAGAAAATTATTTTTATCGTATCTCTGCTGCTTGCACTGTCTATACCGTCAGTAGCTTACGCAGAGGAATACGGAAATACATATCCGGCTTATGTGCCGGTGTCGGGAGGTGCGTATATTGAGGTTCAGTGTGCCCTTGGGCGTGGGACGCTTGTCTTTGCGCGTGAGTACAAAGACGGTTATTTTGGCTTTTACGGCAGTGGGTATAGCCCTGCTAATATATCGCGTAGTACCATCAGTGGCACCTACTATACGGCAGCTGGTGCAAAATATAATGCAAGGGTAAATGCAATGGGTGAAGCCCAATATTATCGTGAGACAAGTACACGGTATGAATGGATAAACCTTAATGTCACTAAAATCTATAATACGAATGTGAAGTTTGAGGACTTTAAAGATGATCGTGCTAATATCATTGATTTGTTTTCTTATGATCCTGTTACTTATCTCTGGCTGGCTTGTACTGTCGTTATAATTCTGCTGCTGATGTATATTGCTTGGAGGAGTTCTTGTGATTGAGTATTTTACTAAATTGATAGGGGAGTGCCCCAGCTATCTTTATGGCGTGGTGTATGTTCTCTCTTTCTTCCTGGTCTGTTTTGGCCTGTATGTCATATTGACATTGATAAAAGTATTTTTTAGTCCGTTCTTTAAGGGTTAGTGAGGTGATGATATATGCCCTTGTCTGTGATTGCTATGGAAGTGACTTCCGCAGCTGACGCCATTACGGAATTTACTTCTGTTTTTACCAAAGCCTGGGCTTTTTTGACCAGTAATTGGTACTTTCTTGCTTTGATCTGTGTGCCCCTGGGTGCTCTGCTTCTGTCTACAATTCTTGGTTTTATTCGGAGTAGGACCTAATGGTTGCCGAATGTTTTAACAAAGCCATTGAATTTATAACAATAACGGCAGAAGCTTGGTTTTCTCTTGTTATTGATGAGTGGCCGTTTTTCCCTTGGTTCCTGCTTGGCTTTGCTGGGTTCTTGCTTTTGGTGGTACTTCGTTTCGTCCTCCGAAAGGTGTATAGATAATGTTATATAATACATTTGATGATACTATTATGGAGCCTATCGGCTGGCTGTTTGAAGTGCTTAGTGGCTGTCTCTTATACACATCTCCGAGCCCACGAGACTGCAGCTAATCTCG
>ENA-OYWT01000407-OYWT01000407.1-human-gut-metagenome-genome-assembly--contig:-NODE-407-length-18383-cov-5.109887_pt1 | contig 18383 bp, 20 predicted proteins | sample MGYA00244171_ERZ653399 | MGnify/ENA primary metagenome ERZ653399 (study PRJEB26926, sample SAMN06164987) | human gut metagenome | biome: ENVO:00009003; feature: ENVO:2100002; material: ENVO:00002003... | reverse complement strand
AGATTAGCTGCAGTCTCGTGGGCTCGGAGATGTGTATAAGAGACAGGTGTGGTAGAAAAGAAAGATTATGTTGTGGTGGAGGCAACACTCAGACTGAAAAAGGGCGATCAGGCAGCAATCCGTGAGGTGATGGATGATCTGAAGCAGCGGAGAGTGACAAAGCAGCCACTGGAATTTGGAAGTGCAGGCAGCACATTTAAGCGTCCGGAAGGCTATTTCGCAGGAAAGCTGATCGAGGATGCGGGACTGCGGGGATTCCGTATCGGGGACGCACAGGTTTCTGAAAAACACTGCGGATTTGTTATCAACAGAGGAAATGCGACAGCAGCCCAGGTCTGCGAGCTGATGCAGGAAGTTGTAAAGAAAGTGAAAGAGACTTCCGGAGTGACGCTGGAGCCGGAAGTGAAAAGGATAGGAGAGTTTTAGGATGCGTTTTGTTATCGTTACGGGAATGTCGGGAGCAGGAAAGTCTACGGCTCTGAAGATGCTTGAGGATATGGGATATTTTTGCGTGGACAATCTGCCGATCCCGCTTCTTCCGGGATTTGTCCAGATGTTGCAGAATACAGATACAGAGATGAAAAAAGTAGCTTTGGGACTGGATGTGAGAAGTGGACAGGATCTTTCCGGACTGAAGGAAAATCTGGAAGCAATGGATCGTGACCGGATCGGATATGAGATCCTTTTCCTTGATGCGAATGATGCAGTACTCGTGAAGCGTTACAAGGAGACGAGGAGGCAGCATCCTTTAAGCGGATCGGGAAGAGTGGATACCGGAATTGCGAAAGAAAGAGAAAAGATTCTTTTCCTTAAAATGAAGGCGACTTATATTTTAGATACCAGTAAAATGCTGACCAGAGAGCTTCGGATCGAGCTGGAAAAGATCTTTGTGGATGGACAGAGTTTCTGCAATCTTTATATTACGGTTATGTCGTTTGGGTTCAAATATGGGATTCCGCAGGATGCGGATCTTGTCTTTGATGTGCGTTTTCTGCCGAATCCGTATTATATTGATACATTGCGGGAGAAGACCGGGAATGAGGCGGAAGTGCAGGATTATGTGATGCAGAATGATAAAGGAAGGATTTTCCTTGATAAGCTGAAAGACATGATGGAATTTCTGATCCCCAATTATATTCTTGAGGGAAAGAATCAGCTTGTGATCGCAATCGGATGTACCGGAGGAAAGCACAGATCAGTTACACTGGCGAATGCACTTTACCAGCTTCTGGATCAGGAAGAAAGTTATGGGGTGCGTATCGAACATCGTGATATCGGGAAAGACAGCATCACGAAAAGAAAGTAAAAGGTGGGAAAAATGTCGTTTTCCGGTAAAGTAAAAGAAGAACTGGCAGGAAATATCAGTCCGGCAAGACATTGCCGGATCGCAGAACTGGCTGCGTTTATAGGAATGTGCGGAACGGTTGTGATCAATAGTTTTGACCGGTACAGTATAAAAATCCATACAGAAAATTTACTTGTGGCAAGAAAAGTCTTTACATTGATTGAAAAAACCTTTAATATAAAGGCTGATGCCTCTGTAAGAAGGAATATCAGTAAGCAGACTGTGTCCTATGCAGTTGTGATCCGCAGGCATGAAGATGCACTGAGGATTCTGCAGGCAACAAAGATGACAGAAGAATATGAGGATAATGGAGAGAGTATTCATGCGGTAGATCCGCTGATCGTACAGCAGACCTGTTGTAAGAGAGCATTTTTGAGAGGTGCCTTTCAGGCATCGGGCTCCATGAGTGATCCGAACAAGTCTTATCATTTTGAGATTGTCTGTTCTACAGAAGAGATGGGAAAGCAGGTCTGTACTCTGATGCGAAGTTTTTCAATGGATGCAAAGACGGTTCTGAGGAAGAAGTCTTATGTAGTTTATCTGAAAGAGGGGTCGCAGATCGTAGATATATTGAATATCATGGAAGCACACGTTTCTCTGATGGAACTTGAAAATGTCAGGATTTTAAAAGAGATGCGTAATACAGTAAACAGAAAAGTGAATTGTGAAACTGCCAATATTAATAAGACTGTATCAGCAGCAGTCAAGCAGGTTGAAGATATTACATATCTGAAAGAAACGATTGGTTTTGAAAATCTGCCGGAAGGACTTGTGGAGGCCGCTCTTGCCCGCCTTGCGAATCCTGATCTGACGTTAAAAGAGCTGGGAGCTGTTCTGAATCCCCCTGTTGGAAAGTCCGGTATCAACCATCGACTGCGGAAACTGAGTGAGTTGGCAGATAAAGTGAGGCAAGAACAAGGAGGATTATTATGATTAAAGAATCTGTTGTAGTAAAAGCTGACCCTGGATTTGATGGACGTCCAATCGCACTTCTTGTACAGGAAGCAAGCCAGTATGCAAGTACAGTGTATATTCAGGTTGGAGAAAAGCATATCAATGCGAAAAGTATTATGGGGATGATGAGTCTGAACCTGATCGGTGGTGAGGAGATCACTGTCGTAACAGAGGGTGAAGATGAAGAAAAAGCAGCAGAGGGAATCAAATCTTTTTTTGCGACGGTAGGATAAATTCCTGATAGAAGAGAAGTTAAGAGGGTTGTGCTGGAAAGTGCAGCCTTCTTTTATCTTAAATTTGGAGGTCTGTGAGTATGAAGAAGATGTTATTTATTTATAATCCCAATTCAGGCATGGGGCTTCTGAAACCGAAGCTCTCAGATGTGCTGGATATTTTTGTAAAGGGCGGATATGAGGTGACGGTCTATCCTACCCAGAAATATCATGATGCCGTAAGAAAGATGGGAGAATACGAGGAACAGTATGATCTCGTAGCATGCAGCGGAGGAGACGGAACGCTGGATGAAGTTGTTACGGGGATGATGAAGCGGGAGAAAAAAGTACCAATCGGATATATTCCGGCAGGAACAACGAATGATTTCGCAAGCAGTCTTCATATTTCAAAAAATATGCTGGAAGCTGCAGATACCGTTGTGAATGGAGTGCCGTTTGCGTGTGATGTGGGAGTGTTTAATCAGGATTACTTTGTCTATATTGCGGCATTTGGATTATTTACGGATGTTTCTTATGAGACGAAGCAGAGCATGAAAAATGTACTGGGACATCTGGCATACATATTAGAAGGAACGAAACGTATCTTTAATATTCCCTCTTACCGGATCAAAGTGACTCATGACGGAGAGACGATAGAAGATGAATTTATTTACGGAATGGTGACGAACTCCCGATCGGTGGGGGGATTTAAAGGAATTACAGGAAAGAATGTAGTCTTTGATGATGGGAAATTTGAAGTAACACTGTTCAAGACACCAAGGAATCCAATGGAACTGAACGAGATCCTGGGGGCGTTGGCACTGAGAAAGATCAACCCGAAGCGGATGTACTCTTTTAAGACAAATGAGGTTCATTTTGAGACAGAAGAGGAAATTCCATGGACGTTGGATGGTGAATTTGGCGGAGTGCATGAAGAAGTAGTGGTAAAAGACTGTCAGAAAGCACTTGAGATCATGGTAAAGCCGGAAGTCATTGAGGATGTCTCCGAGAAAAAAGGAACAGAATAAAGCAGAGGATAGTATCGAGCTGAAAAGGAAGAAATTTCAGAAAATATACCAATATAAACTGAATTGAAGAAATTTTTAAAAATATTAAAAAAAATGAAAAAAGTACTTGCATTTTAAAAAAAAGTACTATATAATCATACTTGCTTGTGACGAAAGAAAGTACAGGCAAGTAAATATGGCTCCGTGGTCAAGCGGTCAAGACGCTAGCCTCTCACGCTGGAATCAGGGGTTCGATTCCCCTCGGAGTCACTTAAGATCTGCAGAGTATTCTGCAGATCTTTTTGTTTCTGCGGAAACTATTTTCTTGTACAAAAAAAGACGGGAAAGTACTTATATTTTATGCAAAACATAAGATTGTCTTTTTCCATTGGATAAGCTATAATATAGGAAGATTCTAAATTAAATTATTTTCGGCAGTTTTCACAGAGTGTCGGGAAATGAAAGAATTGGAGGAAATGAATATGTTAGTATCAGCTACAGAAATGCTTCAGAAAGCAAAAGCAGGTCATTACGCAGTTGGCCAGTTCAACATCAACAACCTTGAGTGGACAAAGGCAATCCTGACAACAGCTCAGGAGCTTAACTCTCCGGTTATTCTTGGAGTATCAGAGGGTGCAGGAAAGTACATGACAGGTTATAAGACTGTTGTGGGAATGGTAAATGGAATGATGGAAGAACTTGGAATTACAGTTCCGGTTGCTCTTCATCTTGATCACGGCAGCTACGAAGGATGCCTGAAATGTGTAGAAGCAGGATTCTCATCCATCATGTTTGACGGATCTCATTATCCGATCGACGAGAACGTTGAGAAGACAAAAGAACTTGTAAAGATCGCTCATGAGCATGGAATGTCTATCGAGGCTGAGGTAGGTTCCATCGGTGGAGAAGAAGACGGAGTCATCGGAAAAGGTGAGTGTGCTGATCCAGAAGAGTGTAAGATGGTAGCTGATCTTGGAATTGACTTCCTTGCAGCAGGTATCGGTAACATCCACGGTAAATACCCGGCTAACTGGGAGGGATTAAGTTTTGAGACTCTGGATGCGATCCAGCAGCGTACAGGTATCATGCCGCTCGTACTTCACGGTGGTACAGGTATCCCGGACGATATGATCAAGAAAGCAATTTCTCTTGGAGTTGCTAAGATTAATGTAAATACAGAGTGTCAGCTTTCATTTGCAGATGCTACACGTAAGTACATCGAGGCAGGAAAAGATCTTGAGGGCAAAGGATTTGACCCACGTAAACTTCTGAAGCCAGGTACAGATGCAATTATGGCTACAGTAAAAGAAAAAATGGAGTTATTCGGATCTGTCGGAAAAGCCTGAGAAAAATTTTTCTAACTTTTACTTGCGTTTTAGGAAAAGTTGAGTTATACTGACTGACGTAGACAGAACAAGGGCGTTCCAATTTAAGATTGGAATGCCCTTTTTTATACATCAGGAAAGATTCTTTTGGTGATGTGTAAAATATGCAAAGCAGAAAGGGATTCTGTCATAGAGGAACCTGGATGCGACAAGAATCAATGAAAAGGAAGGGATATGTATGAGCACAGAAGTAATCAACGTAGCTGAAATCTTTGGAGAAAATGTATTTAATGATACAGTCATGCAGGAGCGTCTGCCAAAGAAAGTTTATAAGAACCTGAGAAAGACGATTGAAGAGGGAAAAGATCTTGACCTCGAAACAGCAGATGTAATTGCTCATGAGATGAAGGAATGGGCCATTGAGAAAGGTGCTACTCATTATACTCACTGGTTCTTGCCGCTGACAGGAGTTACGGCAGAGAAGCATGATTCATTTGTTTCTGCACCACTTCCGAGTGGTAAAGTCCTGATGAGCTTCTCAGGAAAAGAATTGATCAAAGGAGAGCCGGATGCTTCATCCTTCCCGTCAGGAGGACTGAGAGCGACATTTGAAGCAAGAGGATATACAGCATGGGATTGTACTTCACCGGCATTCGTAAGACAGGACGCAGGCGGAGCTACACTTTGCATTCCGACAGCATTCTGCTCTTATACAGGAGAGGCACTGGATCAGAAGACACCGCTGCTTCGTTCCATGGAAGCAATTAATAAAGAAGCATTAAGACTGCTCCGTTTATTTGGAAACACAACATCTAAGAAAGTAACTCCTTCTGTTGGAGCTGAGCAGGAGTACTTCCTCGTAGATGCAGAGAAGTTTGAACAGAGAAAAGACCTGATCTATACAGGACGTACCCTTTTCGGTGCAATGCCTCCGAAGGGACAGGAACTGGATGATCATTACTTTGGAACGATCCGTCAGAGGATCGCATCTTTCATGAGAGATGTAAATATCCAGTTGTGGAAAGTCGGCGTTACAGCAAAGACACAGCATAATGAAGTTGCTCCGGCACAGCACGAGCTTGCTCCGATCTATTCCGAAGCAAATATTGCAGTAGATCAGAACCAGCTCACAATGCAGACGTTGAAGAGAGTTGCATGCCAGCATGGAATGAAGTGCCTGCTTCATGAGAAACCATTTGCAGGAGTAAACGGTTCCGGTAAGCATAATAACTGGTCCATTACAACAGACGATGGAATCAATCTTCTTGAGCCAGGTAAGACACCTCATGAAAATACACAGTTCCTTCTGGTACTTGCCTGCATTCTGAAGGCAGTGAATGTACATGCAGATCTGCTTAGAGAATCCGCAGCAGATCCGGGAAATGACCACAGACTTGGAGCAAATGAAGCACCACCGGCGATTATTTCCATCTTCCTTGGCGAGCAGCTTGAGGATGTGGTAGATCAGCTGATCAGCACAGGAGAGGCTACGCACAGCCTGAATGGAGGAAAGCTGGATACAGGTGTCAGCACACTTCCGGAGCTTTCAAAAGATGCAACAGACAGAAACAGAACATCACCGTTCGCATTTACAGGAAATAAATTTGAGTTCCGTATGGTAGGATCAAGAGATTCCATCGCAAATCCGAACATTGTACTGAATACGATCGTTGCTGAAGCATTTGCAGATGCGTGTGATATTCTTGAGAAGGCAGATGACTTTGATCTTGCAGTACATGACCTGATCAAAGAATATCTGACAGACAATCAGAGAATTATCTTCAACGGAAATGGATATTCTGATGAGTGGGTTGCAGAGGCTGAGAGAAGAGGACTTCCGAACATCAAGTCCATGGTAGAAGCGATTCCTGCAATTACAACAGATAAGTCCATCAAGCTGTTTGAGAGATTTAGTGTATTTACAAAGGCAGAGCTTGAGTCCCGTGCAGAGATCCAGTATGAGGCATATGCAAAGGCAATTAATATCGAGGCGCGTACGATGATCGATATGGCAAGCAAGCAGTTCCTGCCTGCATTTATCAAATATACAAAGACACTGGCTGATACAGTTCTTGCTGTAAAAGAGGCAGGTGTGGATGCTGCAGTCCAGACTGAAGCATTGAAGGAAGTAAGTGCTCTTATGGCTGAGACAAAGGCAGCACTGGATGTCCTTGTGAAAGTAACAGATGAGGCAGCAGCAAAAGAAGAGGGAGAAGTGCAGGCGAACTTCTATCATTCAGATGTTGTTCCGGCTATGGAAGCACTTCGTGCTCCGGTCGACAAGCTTGAGATGATCGTTGACAAAGAGGCTTGGCCAATGCCATCTTACGGAGACCTGATCTTCGAGGTATAATATTCATAAAAGTTTTACTTATTATAAAAAGTTACTGTTCGGATGAAACGTCCGGGCAGTGACTTTTTTTATTTTTATAGTATAATGAAAAAGAAATATAAAAAGAAAGTGTGGAGAATAAAAATGCAGTCAGCAGCAGAATTGAAAAGTTTACTGAACCGGATCGACCATAAAGGCTATCCGGCTTATAAAGATACAAAAGGAATCTATCAGTTTCAGGGATATGAATTGTCTATTGACCATGTGCAGGGTGATCCATTTGCGTCACCGTCAAAGGTAAGTGTCCGTGTGCGGGGAAGACAGGCAGCATTTCCGAAAGAATTGTATAAAGAAAGACATCAGAGAGTTGCGTTGCAGGATGAACTGACGCGGCAGTTTGGAAGAAGGGCAGAACGCTTTGCATTTAAGGCAAAAGGATCGGGAAAAAGTGGCCTGATTTCAGTAAGCCGGTGTGGACAGGAAGTGCTGGAACGGACAGCGTGCCGGATTGATGAAAGGACGGGAGATGTGACGCTGAGAATGGAGATTGGATTTCCTGCAAATGGAAGAACGATCAATGCAAGAGAACTGGAAAAGATCCTGTTTGAATTTGTACCGGAATGTGTCAGATATTCACTTTTTTATAAAAATATGAATGAAGGAAAGCTCAGAGAGATCATTGACCTGGCGGAAGACCAGCATTATATAAGAGAAATGTTATCGGAGCTGGGACTCTGTGCCTTTGTGGCAAATGGAAGTATTCTTCCAAGAGAGTCGGGAATTTCAGCAAAACCGATGCGTGGCGGGGTGAAATTTATTTCTTCGAAGGAGCAGGAAGTGACTTTGGAATTACCGCATAAGGGAAAGCTTACAGGAATGGGGATTAAAAAAGGAATTACCCTGATCGTTGGCGGAGGCTATCATGGAAAGTCGACACTTTTGAAAGCGTTGGAACTGGGAGTGTATGACCATATTGCCGGTGATGGACGGGAGTATGTGATTACGGATGCATCTGCATTGAAATTACGTGCAGAAGATGGAAGAAGTATCCAAAAGACAGATATTTCCATGTTTATCAATGATCTTCCAAATGGAAAGGATACGGTCGGCTTCTGCACAGAAGATGCAAGTGGAAGTACTTCACAGGCGGCAAATGTGGTAGAGGGAATTGAAGCGGGAACAAAACTTCTTCTGATCGATGAGGATACAAGTGCTACGAATTTCATGATCCGTGATGAACTGATGCAGCGGGTGATTCACCGGGAAATGGAGCCGATCACTCCATTTATTGAACGCATCCGGGAGCTGTATGAAGAATACGATATTTCTACGGTGATCGTGGCGGGCAGTTCAGGAGCTTATTTCCATATAGCGGACAGCGTGATTCAGATGGACCGGTATATGCCGAAAGACATTACAGCTTTTGCAAAGAAAGAAGCAGAGACATTTCCGGCGATCAGTGTACCGGAAGTGGCTGCAAAGCGACCGGATTTCAGAAGATGTCCGACAGCAAACCGGGAATTAAAAAGCGGAGACCGTGTGAAAATGAAAGTGATGGGATGCGAGGCGGTGTCCATCAACCGGGACACGATCGATCTTCGCTATGTAGAACAATTGACAGACAGCGAGCAGCTTACTACACTTGGGTATTGTATCCGTTATGCACAGAAGCAGATCATAGATGGAAAAAAGACGCTGCAAGAGATTGTCGGGGAACTGGAAAAGACACTGGACAAAGGCGGGCTGGAGGCTCTGAGTGGAAGTGGTTCAAGTGTGCCATGTATGGCAATGCCGAGGAGACAGGAGATTTTCGCCTGCTTTAACCGGTACAGAGGGCTGAAACTGTAGAATAGAATTGGAAGATAATGGAAAAGGAGAGAAAGCATGGCAAAAAAAGTAATCCTTGCCTCCGGCTCGCCGAGAAGAAAAGAACTTTTAGAGCAGGTCGGAGTGGAGTTTGAGCAGAGAGTAAGCGGAAAAGAAGAACGGTATACAGCGACAGAACCAAAAGAGATTGTGAAGGAACTGGCACTGATGAAAGCCGAAAATGTTGCGTCAGATATAGAAGCAGAGAAAGGACTTCTGATAGATACAGTCGTGATCGGTGCAGATACGATCGTAGTTTTGGACGGGCAGATTCTTGGAAAGCCAAGGAATGAAGAACATGCATTTGAAATGCTTCAGAATCTCCAGGGAAGAAGCCATGAAGTTTATACAGGTGTGGCATTTCTTTCTTATAATAAAGAAGGAAAAAAAGAGGTAATCTCTCATGCAGTTGAGACGAAAGTTCATGTGCATGAAATGAGCGAAAAGGAAATCCGCGAATATGTTGCAACAAAAGACCCGATGGATAAGGCGGGCGGATACGGAATCCAGGGAGTGTTCGCTGCTTATATCGACGGGATCGAGGGAGACTATTATAACGTAGTGGGACTTCCGGTGTCGTATGTGTATCAGCAGTTGAAGGAGATATGTTTGATGTGCTAACGAAAGCATGGTTATAAGTATGCTTATTTATTTTGAAGTTGAAAAAGAGCGAAAACAATTTGAAATCAGATAAAATATCTGTTTATATTGAAAAAATTATTATTATTGTATAATAAAAACATAAGGCGTGCGTCACATAGAAAAAAGTAACTGATATTGTAATATGCTTTATGAAAGGAGCAAGTTTATGAAGTGTAAATTTTTTACAGCTTTCTTTTATTAAAATTTCCGGAGGCATAATAGATGATTTATTATTTTGACAGCGTTTATGTCATAGGCGGTTTAGCATTACTTTTTCTTATACTACTGGCTTTTTTGAAATTTATGAAAAGAAAAAGCAATATGTATTTATTATGCTTTTCTGTTATGTACATATACTTATGTGTTGTCCTTGATTTAACGCAATTCCCAATTTATGCATCGGAAGGAATGAAAGCAGCAATGGGTGGACAAAATGTTTGGAGAGAAATGAATTTGATTCCACTAAAGACGATAGTGACAGATTTTTCAATGGAGAGCGTTCTGAATATTATAGTGACAATTCCATTGGGATTTGGGTTATCGTTTCTGATGAGATGCTCTTGGCGACAAATTATGCTGAGTGGATTACTGGTGGGTGGATGTGCAGAGGCAGGGCAATTATTGACTGCGTTATGGGTTGGATTTACTTTCAGACATGTGAATATAGACGATATTCTTTTGAATATTATAGGAGTATTGGTAGGATATGGGTTATTTAAAATATTCCGTAATGTATTTCAGTGGGGATACAAAAAGTTAGAAACGAACTCAAATGCTTTTTTGTCCTATATTAAATGTGTGTGCGATGACAATTCTGATGCATTGTTAAAGTGATATATGAAAAATGCAGAGGGAAAAGATTTAAGATAAAGGGGAAAACATCCTGGCAGTTTTGACTGTCGGGATGTTTTGTTATGAAATCGGATGATCGGTTGATAAAAGGTTGAATAATTCTCATTTTATCCCCTTCGAATTCGAGGGGGAAATGGGGAAGGAGAAAATACATTAACAATTTCACCCAAGATCAGGAGACAGGAATTTATACACAATTCCACAATTTTTCCCCATTCTCTTTCAGCCATTTTTCCTGGACTTTGTAATCCGGCAGAACGGACGCAACTACATTATAAAAAGCTCTGGAGTGGTTCATTTCTTTCCGATGAGCCAGCTCATGAACGACAATATAATCAACCACTTCTTCGGGAGCGAAGATCAGACGCCAGTTAAAGTTAAGGTTTCCCTTGCTGCTGCAGCTTCCCCAGCGGGTCTTCTGCTCCCGGATAGAGATCCGGCCGTAAGTAACGCCTATAAGTCTTGCGTAGTAAGCAGCCTTTTGCGTAAAAATAGAACGGGCAGTCTCAATATACCGTTTGCGTTGTGCATCTGAGAGCGTGGGGCGGTCTTTTTTTAGTTGTACCTGTTTTTCGTAACGCTGCTTATTTTCGGCAGAATGTTTTACGATCCAGTCAGCTTTCTGATGGATGAAAGAATTGATAAAGGAACGGGGACAACCATAGGGAGCACGCACGATGACCTGTCCGTCAGGACGGATCTGAATTGCAACGGATTTCCGCTTACTGTAGATAATTTCGTAAGAAATGGGAAAACTCATACTTATTGTACCTCCGGTCTGTAATGATTAGGTCTGCATTTATTATAACTCAAAAGACAGAGATGAAAAATGAGAAAAATTTATTGTTTCTATACAAAGGATACAAATAAGCGAAATTGTTCCTATAGGAAGAACTACAAAAGTAGAGAAATTAAAGTGCGGAAAATTGTATAAATTGTTTGTGAAAAAATACAATCGTTATTTATTTAACGAAAACCACCTGAAAAAGCGATAAAAAATGGACAGAACGTAGAATAAAAAAAGAGCAAATTGAAGTAAAAATAGAGTGGTCTCGGTATTTTTCTGCGAGGTTTGTAAAATGTTGACAAAAGAATTTTTCGGGAGTACTATTCCATTAAATAAGAAGAAAAGGAGGGAGCAATACGGGAAATCTGGCAGACACTTTGATGGAAGAACTGAACTGTGAAACGGTGTTCACTCTTCCGATAGTAGGTGGGATTTCAGAATCAGTTGTTGTTACCTGGATTATTATGGCGGTGCTTGTTCTTGCATCGATCATCCTGGTAAGAAACCTGAAAGTAGAAAATCCCGGAAAGGTGCAGCTTGCTCTGGAGGCCGGTATCGGCTGGGCAGAGGATTTCTTTGAGGGAATTTTAGGAAAAGAGAACAAGGGATATATACCGTATCTGATCACGGTACTTCTTTATCTGGCTTGTTCTAATACGCTTGCACCGTTATTTGGCTTTAAGCCGCCGACGAAAGATCTGAACGTAACGGCAGCACTTGCGATCATGAGTATGTGCCTGATCGAGTTTTCGGGCATTAAGAAGAATGGAATGAAGCACTGGGTAAAACACTTTGCTGAGCCTATTCCGATCGTAGCACCGATTATGATTTTGGAGATCGTCATCCGGCCATTGTCGCTTTGTATGCGATTATTTGGAAATATGCTGGCAGGATTTGTGGTAATGGAGCTTCTGAAAGCTGTAGTTCCACTGATTGTACCGATTCCGGTCAGTTTTTATTTCGATATTTTCGATGGCCTTCTTCAGGCGTACGTATTTGTATTCCTGACATCTTTATTCATGATGGAAGAGATGGAGTAAATGTGATCCGCCTGGAGTATCAGACGGGGAAAATCCGGATCACGTGAACAATTTTTAATTAAGAAAAGGAGATTAAGATTATGTCAACACTTATTGCTATTGGAGCAGCTATTGCAGTATTTACAGGTATTGGAGCAGGTATTGGTATCGGACATGCTACAGGAAAGGCTGTAGAAGCGATCGCAAGACAGCCGGAAGCAGAAGGAAAGATCAGTAAGAACCTGATCCTTGGATGTGCACTTGCAGAGGCAACAGCTATTTACGGTTTCATCATCGGTATCCTGATCATCTTCTTCCTGAAATAAGAGCAGAAAAGAGATGGAGGCAGATAACAGGAAAGGCAGGTGTAAAAGGTGCTTTCAATAAATATGGGACTTGTTTGGACCATTATCAACCTTATTGTTCTCTTTCTTCTGTTGAGACATTTCCTGATCAATCCGGTAAGTAATATCATGGAGCAGCGTAGAAAGCTGATCGCAGATGGTCTTCAGAACGCACAGGATACGCAGGACGAAGCGAACCGGTTAAAAGCGGAATATGAGGAAGCACTGAGCGGAGCAAAGAAAGAATCCGCAGAGATTGTTGACAAAGCACGGATCGATGCCAGGGCAGAGTATGACCGCATTGTTGGTGAAGCCGGAGCGAAGGCGGGCAATATCATTGAGAATGCAAAAGAAAATGTGCGTATCGAGCGTGAACAGACAATGAAAGAGCTTCAGTCCCAGATCGCAGGACTTGCGATCGCTTCCGCAGAGAAGATCGTGGGTGACAAAGAGCAGAACATTTATGACCAGTTTTTGGGAGAAGTAGGTGGGACAGATGAAGATACAGACAAGTAAAAGTCAGATTTACTGCCCTGTGGCAGCAGTCAGATATGCACGGGTGCTGTATGAAGTCAATGTCCCGGCAGAAGCTGTGCAGAAGACACGAGAGATCTTCAGCGAAGTACCGCAGCTTCACGATATTTTCGTGAACCCTACCATTGATCTTAAGAAAAAAATGACAGTGATAGATAAGGTATTTCCGGAGGAGATCAGAAATTTCCTTAAAGTGGTTTGCAAATATCAGCGAATGGATCTGATCGAGGATATTTTCGCCGCATATGACAGGTACTGCGATGAACAGAACCAGGTTCTGAATGCTGTCCTGACATGTACTGTACCTCCGAGTGAGGAACAGAAAAAAGGAATGGAGGCGTTCCTTTGCAAAAAGTATGGAGCTAAAAAAGCAAAGATTGAAGTATGCCAGGATCAGGCACTGCTTGGCGGTTTTATTCTCCGCGTTGGCAGTGATGAGTATGACTGGAGTATGAAAGGACGCCTGAACAGATTAGAACAAAGATTGACCTGGAGGTGAACAAGGTGAGTTCAATCAATTCAGATGAGATTATTTCTATCCTGAAAGAGGAGATAGAAAATTTTGATACACTGAGCAAGGACAGTGAAGTTGGTACTGTTGTTGCTGTAGGTGACGGAATCGCCACGATTTATGGGATTGATCACGCCATGTACGGGGAGATCGTTACCTTCGAGACAGGCCTGAAAGGAATGGTACAGGATATCCGTAAGAATGAAATCGGATGTATTCTTTTCGGAAGCGATACAGGCATCCGCGAAGGCACGAAGGTAGCCCGTACAGGAAAGAAGGCAGGCGTTCCGGTTGGCGATGCTTATGTAGGAAGAGTTGTAAATGCACTCGGTGAACCGATCGACGGAAAAGGTGAGATTGCATCAGACGATTACCGCCCGATCGAGAATGAAGCACCGGGAATCGTAGATCGTAAATCAGTCAGTGTCCCGATGGAAACCGGTATTCTTTCCATCGATGCAATGTTTCCGATCGGTCGTGGACAGCGTGAGCTGATCATTGGAGACCGTCAGACGGGAAAGACATCCATTGCTTTGGACACAATTCTGAATCAGAAAGGCAAAGATGTAATCTGTGTCTATGTTGCAATCGGACAGAAAGCATCGACAGTTGCCAAAGTTGTAAATACATTGCAGACGCATGGAGCGATGGATTATACGATTATCGTATCTTCCACAGCAAGCGACTGTGCCCCACTTCAGTACATTGCACCATATGCAGGAACAGCAATGGCTGAATATTTCATGCACAAGGGAAAAGATGCCCTGATCATTTATGATGATCTTTCCAAGCACGCAGTTGCTTATCGTGCTTTATCCCTGTTGCTTGGACGTTCTCCGGGACGTGAGGCATATCCGGGAGATGTCTTTTATCTTCATTCAAGACTTCTGGAGAGATCCAGCCGCCTGAGTGAGGAACTTGGAGGAGGTTCTATTACGGCACTTCCAATTATTGAAACGCAGGCAGGAGATGTATCTGCATACATCCCGACCAACGTAATTTCCATTACAGACGGACAGATCTTCCTGGAGAGCGGACTTTTCGCATCAGGAATGAGACCGGCGGTTAATGTCGGACTTTCTGTATCCCGTGTAGGTGGTGCGGCACAGACGAAAGCAATGAAAAAGGCATCAGGAAGTATCCGTATCGATCTTGCACAGTATCGTGAAATGGAAGTGTTTACGCAGTTCAGTTCTGATCTGGATGCGGCAACCAAGGAACAACTGGAATATGGAAGTGGTCTGATGGAACTTCTGAAGCAGCCATTATATCATCCGCTTTCACTGCATGAGAAGGTAATCACACTCTGTGCAGCAACGCATAAAGTACTTCTTGGAGTAGAAAAGACAAAGATCAAATCATTCCAGGCAGATATGCTTCGTTATTTTGATACAGAGCATCCGGAGATCGGTCAGGAGATCGAGGACAAGAAAGTATTGTCAGAGGAATTGATCACAAAGATCGTAGAGACGGCAAAGGAATTTAAGAAGAGCAGGTGTTAATATGGCAAATATCAGAGAGATACAGAGCAGGATCAACAGTGTCAAGGACACGATGAAGATTACCAATGCAATGTATATGATCTCTTCTTCAAAGCTGACGCAGGCAAGGAGAAAGCTGGCAGATACAGAGCCGTATTTCTATGCACTTCAGGGTGAGATCAGCCGTATTCTCCGTCATATGCCGGAACTGCATCACAGTTATTTCAATCAGAGAGAAGAGATCCCGGCAGAAGAACGAAAGATCGGATCGATCGTGATCACGGCGGATAAGGGTCTCGCCGGAGCTTACAACCATAACATTGTAAAGTTGGAAGAAGAAATCCTGGCGAAGCCGGGACAGCATAAGCTGTTCATTGTCGGAGAACTCGGAAGACATTATTTTGCCAAACGTGATGTAGAGATTGATACAAACTTTAAATATACAGTTCAGAGACCGACCATGCATCGTGCGAGGGACATTTCGGGAGTGATCCTGGAGCAGTTCCGCAACAGGGAGCTGGATGAGGTTTACGTGGTTTACACGAGAATGGAAAATTCGGTGCAGGCTGAAGCGGAAGTCATGAAACTGCTTCCTTTGGAGAGAAGTGATTTCGGTGAGATGAAGATGCCACTGAATATGTACCGTGAGGAAATCGAACTGAATCCATCACCGATGGCGGTCATGAACAGTATTGTACCAAGCTATATCAACGGTATGATCTATGGTTGTCTGGTAGAGGCATATGCAAGTGAACACAATGCACGTATGATGGCGATGAAATCGGCAACGGACAGTGCCCAGGAGCTGATCAAGGAACTGTCGATCCTCTATAACAGAGCAAGGCAGGCAGCCATTACGCAGGAGATCACGGAAGTCTGCAGTGGTGCGAGAGCACAGCAGAAGAAGAGTTAAGGTAACTGTTTAGGACAGATACAGAAAGCGAGATAGAGACATGAATAAAGGACGAATTGTACAGGTTATGGGACCTGTCGTTGACGTAGTATTTGAGAACGGCGACCTTCCTTTTATCAAAGATGCTCTTGAAGTTGAAAATAACGGAAAGAAATGCATCATGGAGGTTGCACAGCACCTCGGAAATAATGAGGTACGCTGCCTGATGCTTGCCGCCAGCGAAGGACTTTGCAAGGATATGGAAGTCACAGCGACCGGAGCGGGTATTCAGGTACCTGTCGGTGAGCAGACACTGGGCAGACTGTTCAATGTACTCGGTGAGACAATCGACAATGGCGAGCCGATCACTGATTCAAAAAAATGGGTCATCCACAGAGAGCCACCAACATTTGAAGAGCAAAGTCCGGTTGTAGAGATTCTTGAGACAGGAATCAAGGTTATCGACCTTCTTGCACCTTATGCAAAAGGTGGTAAGATCGGTCTGTTCGGTGGAGCCGGTGTAGGTAAGACTGTATTGATTCAGGAGCTGATCCGTAACATTGCCACGGAGCATGGCGGATATTCCATCTTTACAGGAGTCGGAGAGCGTTCCCGTGAGGGAAATGACCTCTGGACAGAAATGAAGGCATCAGGAGTACTGGATAAGACAGCACTGGTATTCGGACAGATGAATGAGCCACCTGGAGCACGTATGCGTGTCGCTGAGACAGGACTGACGATGGCAGAATATTTCCGTGATGAGCAGCATCAGAACGTGCTTCTCTTCATTGACAATATTTTCCGTTTTACACAGGCAGGATCTGAGGTATCCGCACTTCTTGGCCGTATGCCTTCAGCCGTTGGTTATCAGCCGACACTGGCTACCGAGATGGGTGAGCTTCAGGAGCGTATCGCATCAACAAAGAACGGTTCAGTTACATCCGTTCAGGCGGTCTATGTACCTGCCGATGACCTGACTGACCCGGCCCCGGCAACAACATTTGCCCATCTGGATGCGACAACTGTACTTTCAAGAAAGATCGTTGAGCAGGGAATTTATCCGGCAGTAGATCCGCTGGAGTCCAGTTCCCGTATTCTGGAAGCAGATGTAGTTGGAGAAGAACATTATGAGGTTGCAAATAAAGTAATCGCAATTCTTCAGAAATATAAAGAATTGCAGGATATCATTGCCATCCTTGGTATGGAAGAGTTATCAGATGAGGATAAGGCAACTGTTATGCGTGCAAGAAAGATTCAGAGATTCCTTTCTCAGCCGTTCTTTGTAGCGGAGACATTTACGGGAATCCCGGGAAAATATGTACCGCTGAAAGAAACGATCCGTGGATTCAAGATGATCATTGACGGAGAGATGGATGAATATCCGGAAAGTGCATTCTTTAATGTTGGAACGATCGACGATGTCATTGCAAAGGCAAAAGCTGAAGCAGAAGAGGCACAGGCATAATAACGGGGTGAGTGCATATGGATACATTTGGTCTTAAAATCATAGCGAGTGACGGAGTGTTCTATGCAGGAAGATGTCAGAAACTGACTATTCCGGCACCGGATGGTGAGAAAGGAATACTTGCCCATCATGAGAATATGGTGATCGCGGTGACAGTCGGGATTGCCCGGATGAACGTTGACGGGACGGAATGGAAAGAGATTGCTGTAGGAACAGGATTTGCGGAGATTGTAAATAACCGTGTAACTCTGATCGTAGATACAGCGGAGAAGCCGGAAGATATTGATGTACGTCGTGCAAGAGAGCAGAAAGAGCGGGCAGAAGAACAGCTTCGTCAGAAGCAGAGTATTCAGCAGTATTATCATACGCAGGCTTCGCTGGCAAGAGCAATGAACCGACTGCGTCTGTCGCAGGATAAAAAATGGAACTTGTAAGCAAAGTGAAAATATAAGATTATATTTCTTAATGGAAGAGATGTGCATGGAAGGACAAAGGTCTGCAATGTACATCTCTTTTGTCGTACAAACCCAGGCAGGTGTCAGCCTGCCTGGGATCCCTTTTTTGTGATAAAGGAATCTTTTTTATTGCGTTTTCGTATGGATTATACTACAATTAATTATGTCTGAGTATGGGCAGAAGAACCATAGTAATAGAGACAAGGGGAGATATTTGTATGAGTGATAGAGATAATCCGCGTTCTCTCGTAGAGATTATGAATGATGTACTGAGTACGGTACGTGAACATTATGACTCCGAGTATGTATATTATATCTGTCTCTTATACACATCTGACGCTGCCGACGAATAGCCTTGTG
>ENA-OYWT01000386-OYWT01000386.1-human-gut-metagenome-genome-assembly--contig:-NODE-386-length-19041-cov-4.605709_pt1 | contig 19041 bp, 17 predicted proteins | sample MGYA00244171_ERZ653399 | MGnify/ENA primary metagenome ERZ653399 (study PRJEB26926, sample SAMN06164987) | human gut metagenome | biome: ENVO:00009003; feature: ENVO:2100002; material: ENVO:00002003... | reverse complement strand
CTATTCGTCGGCAGCGTCAGATGTGTATAAGAGACAGGGGCAAATTCATTGTATTTGAGGGACTGGACGGCAGCGGCAAGACCACCCAATTGGAGCGGCTGGGTGCTCGACTGACGGAAAAGCTGGGCACAAACGCCGTTTTCTGTACCCGGGAGCCGGGCGACAGCGCCCCGGGGATACTGTGTCAACAGTTCAGCCAAAAAAAGCTGGCCTTGGCGCCGGAGACAGTAGCGCTGCTGTATGCCGCCGACCGGGTGGAGCATATTGCAAAGGACCTGCTGCCGCGACTGGAGGCCGGCCAAACGGTGCTGTGCGATCGGTACTATTTTTCCAACTTCGCCTACCAGACCCTTACCTCTGATTTAGAGGATCTGCTGCGATACAACGCCTTTGCCCGGCGCACCCTGCGCCCGGACGCCGTAGTGTTTGTCGATGTGGACCCGGAGGAATGTGCCCGCCGGAGAGCGCACCGGGGCGGCGCCGCGGAATTCTATGAAAAAACAGAACTGGCTCGCCAAATTCGCACCGGGTACCAGCAGGTGTTTGACCGATTAAAAACGGAAGAGCACATTCTCATCGTGGACGGCAGCGGCCAGCCGGATCAGGTAGAGGCCCGCATTTGGTCCGCCTTGCAGGGATATTTTGAATAAGGGGTTATCGAAAAAGCGGGCAGCAATCCCTCCGTCAATGCCTAACGGCATTGCCACCTCCCTTTACAAGGGAGGCTGATCGGGTTACATTATCTTTGCCCCCCTTGCAAAGGGGGGAAGCGGCGTAGCCGCAGGGGGGATTGCGCCGGAGGCGACCGAAAATTAAAAAAGAGCACCCACATGGGTGCTCTTTTCTTTTTGCGTTTATTTATTCTTCCCCCACCGGGCGATTACATCTTGCAGCTTATCGTACTGCTTGGTGGTGATATTGTCCGGTTTTGCCACCAAAATGCGCTTCATGGTATCGCGCCGATCTACGGTCCAAACAGAGAGTTTGTACCCGTTCTTATGCAGGAAGTTGCTCAGCCGACCGCCCACATGCTTATAATTACAGTTCAGCCCGATGGCGCCGCTCTCTTCCAGTATTTTCAGCAGGCGCTGCTGGTAATCCGCAGAAAAAATCTGGAACCGGGAGGGAATATAATTGAGATAATAGGGCAGGTCACGGCAGGTGGAGGCTTTTACTGCGTTCATATTCCACACCTCCAGCCCGGTGAGAAACACCCGATCGTACAGGTTGTACTCCACCAACAGATCATGGAGCGCACCCAGCACTTTGGTCTCCTTAATATCCAAATTCAAGCGAATGGCAGTCGGCTCCAGCAGAGCAAAGGCGTCTGCCAGGGGCACGCCGTCGCTGTTTTTGACCACCAAGTCGTGGGCCATCACCAAAATACCGTTCGGCCGCTGGCGCACATCAATCTCCATCACCTCTACCTGATGGTCAATCGCCGCCTGCACAGCCTCCAGGCTGTTTTGGTTCGTATTGAACGCGCCGGTATGGGCCGTAATGGTAAATCCATCCACAAAAGTCAACTTCCTTTCGTCATACGAGCGAGTGATGGCATAATTGGCCACCCCAATCACCATAGCCACAGACACCAGGAAGCTGAACACCTGGTACGAAAAATGCTTGGCCCAGGTGGGGGTCATATTCCGTTTTAAGAATCTCTTAAACCGCACCCAGCGGCTTTGCGGCTGTGCCATAGACTCACCTCAAAAGCGGACAAATGCCGAGAAACGGCTGGATCTCGGCATTTGAAACATCATTTTCCTAAAATCAATCCTGGCGGCTGCCGGAGTAGTTGGGCGCCTCCTTGGTGATATACACATCGTGGGGGTGGCTCTCCACCAAACCTGCACCGGTGATCTTAATAAACTTGGCATTGGTGCGCAGCTCCGCAATGCTGTGGCAACCCACATAGCCCATGCCGGAGCGCAAACCGCCCATCATCTGGAACACGGTATCGCCTACCGGGCCCTTGTAAGGTACACGACCCTCTACGCCCTCCGGCACGAACTTCTTGGTGCCGTTTTGGAAGTAACGGTCGGCAGAACCCTTGTTCATGGCGCCCAAAGAGCCCATGCCGCGGTACACCTTAAACTGACGACCCTGGTAAATCTCCGTCTCACCGGGAGACTCCTCACAACCGGCCACCAAAGAGCCGACCATCACCACGGAACCGCCGGCCGCAATGGCCTTTACGATTTCGCCGCTGTACTTAATACCACCGTCTGCAATGATCGGGATACCGTACTTGTCGGCCATCTCTGCCGCGTCATAAATCGCTGTGATCTGGGGCACGCCGATACCGGCAACCACACGGGTGGTGCAGATAGAGCCGGGGCCGATACCTACCTTTACCGCATCTGCGCCGGCCTTGATCAAAGCCTCGGTGCCTTCTGCGGTGGCCACATTACCGGCAATCAGAGAGATCTGCGGGAACGCATTTTTCACCTGCTCCACTGCCTTCAAAATATTGGCGGAGTGACCGTGGGCAGAGTCCAAAATCAAGGCGTCTACCTGGGCGTTGACCAGCGCACCGGCACGATCCATAATATCCTTGGTTACACCGATAGCGGCAGCGCACAACAGGCGACCCTTCTCGTCGCGGGCGGTGTTGGGGTACTTAACGCTCTTTTCAATATCCTTAATGGTCACCAAGCCGGTGAGCTTGCCGTTCTTGTCTACCAGAGGCAGCTTCTCCACCTTGGAGCGCATCAGAATTTTCTTGGCCTCCTCCAGGGTGGTGCCGGCCATCGCGGTGACCAGCTTATCCTTGGGGGTCATCACAGTGGAGATGGGCACGGAGAAGTCCGTCATAAACCGCATATCCCGGTTGGTAAGGATACCCACCAGCGTGCCGTCCGCCTCGCAGATGGGCACACCGCTGATCTTGTATTTACGCATCAGATCCTCCGCGTCCTGGGCCAAGTGCCGGGGAGAGAGGAAAAACGGATTGGTAATGACGCCGTTCTCCGAGCGCTTTACCTTATCGACCTCCGTGGCCTGATCCTCAATGGTCATATTCTTGTGAATCACGCCGATACCGCCCTCACGGGCAATGGCGATGGCCATATTGGACTCGGTGACCGTGTCCATGGCAGAGGTCATCAAGGGGATATTCAGGGTAATATCCTTGGTCAACTTGGTGGACAAATCCACTTCGTTGGGCAACACATCGGACTCTGCCGGGATCAGCAGAACATCGTCAAAGGTCAGCCCTTCTTTTACAAACTTTGCGCCGTATTCGCTCATTACATTACCTCCGTTATCAATAAATTCCTATTCCGTGAAGAATATTTTTACTATAATAGCACTTTTTGCGCCGCCCTGCAAGTAGAAAATCCGACGCAAAAGGTGGTATTCATTTGGTAGAAATGCTCTTTTTACCGGACCAGGCGCCCCGATAGGTCACCGTTTTGCCGTCTGCGTTCTTGCGAGTCTTAACCGCCCGCACCTGCACATAATATTTTTTATGACGGGAGAGCTTGCTTAATTTCTTCTGCACCGTCTTGCCGGAGCTGATCTTCACCGTCTTGGCCTTTTTCATATCCGATCGGGTGGAATAGCGCACCTCATAACCGGAAGCGGTCACCTTCTTCCACTTCACCGTGACCGTACCCTTGCCGGCTGTCAGCTTAGGCGCCGCCGGAGTAAGCGGGGTGGTGCAGGTCACATAATTGCTGCCATCCGCACCGGCAATGCCGCCCTTGTAAGCCGTAACCCGGAAAGTGTAAGTGGTAGCCGGGGACAAACCGCCGATTTTGGCGCTGTTGCCGCTGACGGTCTTAACGGTGACCCACTTGCCATTTTTCTTTTGCTGCAAGCGGTAGGTGCTCGCCCCCACAGCCTTTTGCCAGCTGAAGGTCAGCGCCTTTGGCTCCCGCTTGGTGATCTTGATCTGCTGTACCTTAGCCGGTCGAATGGTGTAGGTGCGCCCGGTGCTGTCACCGCCGGTGCCCCGCAGGGTCACGGTGTACGTACCCGGATTGGTGGCGGTGCCGCCGCGGACAGTGTAGCCGCTAAAAGGCTGTCCGGCGTAGGTAGCCGTCAACTTGGGCCCCTGTGCCTTGCCGTTGTAAGTAAATTGGGTTTGGCTCAGGCGCACCACCACATTGCCCATATTAGGCAGCAGCGGCTCATAGCTGCGGGCGGCCACCCGGTCCACATAGTTGCGGGTCAAGTCCGCGTCTGCATACACGCCGTCGTCCAGCCGGTGCTCGTGGTAGTCGCTGTCCATCGCCTGCAAATCCGTGTAATTCTTTAAGAAGAAGTTGTAGACGATATTGCCTTCATGGTAGGTATCGTCCCAAGTGCAGTCCACATAATAGTATTTGCCGCCCACCTGTACCAAGTTCCAGGCGTGGCAGCCCTCGTGCGGATCCGAGTACACAAAGCGCACCGACAATCCCAACTCCCGACACAGCCGGTAGTACGCCAGCGCATACCCCTGGCACACGCAACGACCCACATACAAGCACCCATAGGCAGAGAAATCATAGTCGTCGTAGCGGCTGTCCATCTCCATATCATAGACCGTAGCACGACACACATCGTCGTGCACCTTCTTCGCCAGGTCATAATCGCTCATTTTGTTTCGGTCTACCCGGCGCACATACTTCTGCACATACCGATCCACCCACTGCTCCTCCGCGGCGGTGGTGTAATAACCCAAGCCGTAATAGATCACCCGGTAGTAATAGACCCCGTTTTTGCTGCCGTCCGCATACAACACACCGCTAACGGTGCCCAGCTGCCAGCGCAGATAGTCCCCATCCCGAGCAGAAACGGAGTTCCGCTGGGAGGTGGCGTCGTTAAGCAGGCCAAGAAACAGCTCCTCACGCGCTTGTGTGGCGCTGTTACTCCTGCCGGTCAACCCCCGCCGATCGGTGGCCAAGCGCAGCACCACCTGGTCGCTGCGCTTTACCATCTGGTCCCGCAGTTGGCGGCTCAGATCGGTTTGGCTGCCGTAGTAGGTGTTGCCGTTGACCTTGTAATTCTTCTCTAATTTATCCCGGAATTGCAGCTCCATCTTGGCGCTGCTGCCCAGGCGAAAACCGTAAGTGCTGTGAAACGCCGCCTTTTCAGGTTGGGCGGCAAAGCACTCTGCCGGCAGCGCGCCCAGCGTGCCAGTCAGCAGAGCCAGCGCCAGCAAAAAACTGGTGAGGGCAGAAAATCTCTTTTTTGCCTTTCTTCTCTTCTCCATTTCTTTCTCCTTTTATCGGGCGCAGCGGGCGATCTGCTGGGCGGTCTGTTCCACCGTGTTATTGTCGCACTTAATCACTGCATCTGCATACCGGCGATACAGGGGCAGCCGCTCCTTGTACATATCCTGCAAGGTGTAGCCCGCTTGCAGTACCACGCCTCGACTGTCCAAATTCTGAATACGGCGGCACATGGTCTCATACTCCAGATGCAGATAAATCACCTTGCCCATGCGGCGCAGGTGCTCCATGGCCGCCGGGGAATACACCACGGAGCCGCCGGTGGCGATCACCGTACCGGCAATATCCAGGGACAAAACGGCCTCCTCCTCTGCCCGGGCAAAGTAGTCCAGCCCTTTTTCGTCAATGATCTGTTGCAGGCGCTGACCCTCCCGATTTTGGATCAGCAGGTCCGTGTCAAAAAAATTCTTCAGCAGCAGCTTGGCTGCCACCACCCCGCAGGTGGATTTGCCGCTGCCGGGCATACCGATCAATATGATATTGCCGCTGTTTGCTTGCATTTTCTCGTCCTCAATTCTTCACTTTTTGGCAGCCACACCTACGCGGCGGCAAGTACCGTCTGCCAGGGGACACCTCTCGCACTTAGGGCTGCGGGCCGGGCAAATATCCCGCCCAAACAGCACAATGCGGTGGCAAAAATCCGACCCCATATCCGGGGGAATGATCTTCTTTAAGGCAAATTCGATCTGCTTGGGATCTTTCGTTGCCACCAGCCCCAGCCGATTGGCAATGCGGATCATGTGGGTGTCTACCACCACACTCTCCTTGCCGTACACATCACCCACGATCAGGTTGGCGGTTTTGCGTCCCACCCCGGGCAGGGTCAGCAGATCCTCAATGGTGTCCGGCACCCGACCATCGTAGTCGTCCCGTACTTTGCGTGCCATTTCTATAATATTCTCCGCCTTGGTCTTGTAAAACCCGCAGGAGTAAATCAGTCGCTCTATATCCGCCACATCGGCGTTGCAGTAGTCCTCTAATGTGGGGTACTTGGCAAACAGCGCCGGGGTCACCTGGTTCACCCGGGCATCCGTACACTGGGCAGACAGGCGCACCGCCACCAGCAGTTCAAAGGCGTTGCCGGAGAACAGAGAGCATCTGGCGTCCGGATACAGCTGCTCCAAGGCAGCCGCCACCCGCAAAAATCGTTCTTTCTTGGTCATATTTACAGTTTCCTCTTCTTCACCCGCTCCCAGTAGGCACGGGCGGCCTGCTCGGTCTTGTTGTCGCCAAAATGATAATACTGCGTACCCTTAAGCACATCCGGCAGGTACTGCTGCTCCACCCAGTGATTTTCATATTCATGGGGGTATTTGTAAAACTGCCCTTTCACCTTGGCGTCTGCACCGTCGTAGTGCTTGTTTTGCAGTCGGCGGGGAATGGGCGAGTAATTGCCCCGCTGCACATCCGCCATAGCCGCGTTAATGGCGTCATGGGCGGTATTGCTCTTGGGACTGGTGGCCACCAGCACCACCGCGTCCGCCAGGGGCAGCCGTGCCTCCGGCAGACCCAGCATTTGGGCCGCGTCCACCGCCGCTTTAACAATGGGAATGATCTGGGGATACGCCAGCCCCACATCCTCACAGGCGCAGACCATCAGCCGCCGACAGGCGGAGGGCAGGTCCCCCGCCTCCAGCAGCCGCGCCAAATAATGGAGTGCAGCGTCCGGGTCCGAGCCCCGCATAGATTTTTGGTAGGCAGAAATAATATCGTAATGCTCATCGCCCAGCCGATCATAGCGGGCGCCGCTTTTTTGGGTCAGCTGATCCACCAGCTCTGGGGTGATCCGCTTTTTACCGTCCGTCTCCTGGGCGGCAAAATAGCAGTTTTCCACCGCGCCCAGGGACTTGCGCACATCACCGCCGCCCCGCTCTGCCAGGGTGCGAGCCACACCGTCCGCCAACTCTGCCGGGGTGCCGTTCTCCTCCTCCAGCAAACGGAAGCCCCGCTCCACCGCGGGCACCACATCTGCCGGGGTGACGGATTTGAACTCAAACACCGTGCACCGGCTGAGCACTGCCGGATAAATATAAAAATACGGGTTCTCCGTAGTGCTGGCGATCAGGGTGATCTTGCCGTTTTCTATGTATTCCAGCAGGGACTGCTGCTGGCGTTTGTTAAAATACTGGATCTCATCCAAATACAGTAATATGCCGTTAGGCGCGGACAGGGTGTCCAGCTCTGCCACCAGTGCCCGAATATCCGCCGTAGAGGCGTTGGTGCCGTTAAGCCGCCGCAAGGCGCGATCCGTGCGCTTGGCAATAATGGACGCCACCGTGGTCTTACCCACCCCCGGCGGGCCGTAAAAAATTAAATTTGGAATATCGCCGCTCTCGATCAGCTGCCGCAGAGCCTTGCCGGGGCCCAGCAAGTGCTGCTGGCCCACCACCTGCTCCAGGCTTTCCGGGCGGATACGGTCTGCCAGGGGATTGGTCATACCGGTTTCTCCTTCTCTTGCTTAGAATACACACAGCCGCAGAAGTTTTGGCGATACAGGCCGTACTCCCGGGACAGCGCAATGGAGCGCTTGTACCGCTCCTGCTTCTTAAAATCCGAGGGCAACCAGGCCACCCCGTACTGCTCCCCTACGCTCTGCCCAATGGCATTGATCTTTTGGGTGTCCTTTAAGGGGCTGATGCTTAGGGTGGTGCAAAAATAGTCAAAGCCCATTTCCTTGGCCAGCGCCGCCGTCTTTTCCAGTCGTTGGCGATAGCAGCGCATACAGCGGGCGCCCCCCTCCGGGCAGTCCTCATACCCCTTGGCAACAGCCGCAAAGGCCGCCGGTTCGTAGTCCCCGGCGATCAGCTGCACCGGGTGCACTGCCGGCTGGTGCGCGATCAGCCGCCGCTGCTCCGCCAAGCGCTTTTGGAACTCTCCCTCCGGGGCAATATTCGGATTATAATAAAAGACCGTGATCTGAAAATACTGCGACAGCCACTCCAGCGTGGCGCTGGAACAGGGGGCGCAGCAGCTATGCAGCAGCAGGGTGGGTACTCGCCCTGCCGCCGTTTGCTGCCGGATCACGGCCATACACATACGATCGTAATTGATTTTGTTCATGTTATTTGCTCAAATAGTAAGTGGGGTTCACCCGTGTGCCATTCAACCGAATTTCAAAATGGCTGTGGGGCCCGGTGGAATTGCCGGTAGAACCGCTCTTGGCGATCTGCTGACCCTTCTTCACCGTTTGGCCGGTGCCCACTAAAATAGACGAATTGTGGGCGTACAGGGTCACCACGCTGCGGCCGTGGCTGTCTGTGCCGTGATAGATCATCACATAGTAGCCGTAGCTGTAATCCAGCCGCTTGACGGTAATCACCACCCCGGACTGGGCGGCCACAACCTTGGAGCCTACGCCGCAAGGAAAGTCCAGCCCACCGTGGTACTTGCCGCTGGAGTAATTGGGGAACCCGGCGCTGACAGTATAGTGCCCGGGCACCGGATAAGTCATATTCAGCGCCGCGTCCGAGTGACTGTAAACCCCTTGGGCCTTGCCCCCGGCGGTGTTGTTCTTAGAGGTGGTGTGCTCCTTGTCCTTTTTGGACAGGGTGGTCACCTCGTCTGCGTTCTTCAAACCGCTGATCAGGGCGTCGATCTCGCTTTCCACCTGCTGCTGCAGCTTTTCGTCCTCGTTACGGTACTCGGTGTACATTCGGTTCTGCGCTGTCAGCTGCGCCAAGAGTGCGTCGCTCTCCGCCCGATCCTGGGCCAGGGTCACCTTGCTGGCGGCAATGCCCTCCTGGTCCCGCTCAATGGCGGCCTGCTTGGCTTTTAAGGTTTTGTTTTTTTCGTCCAGATCTTTTTTGACCTTTTGGTACTGCGCTTTTTGCTGGTTCAGACCGTTTTGCTTGGAACAGATCTCCTCCATCTTGCCATTGACCTCTTGCAGCAGCTCCGTGTCGCTCTTGGACACGGCCTTGATCATCTCGTACCGGGTAAGGAAGCCGGAAATATCCTTGCACCCCAGCAGCGCGGTGATAATGCTGTACTCACCGCTTATGTACATCACCCGCAGCCGGTAGCAATAGGCCTGATAGGTGGCCTCAAACCGGTCGTTGAGCTTGTTCAGTTCCTTTTGGCCGGCGTCCACTTCCTTTTGCAGGGCGTCCAGCTGCTTTTTGTTGGCAGCAATCTGGGGCTTTAGCGTGTCAATGGCCTTTTGGCTCTCGTCCACCTGGGCTTGCAGCACCGTCAGTCGGTCGTTCATGGCGCCGATTTTTTGATCTAAAGTGTCCACATAATCCTGGGTCACCTTGGAGCTTTTGCCCAGCTCCGCCAGCTTCTTTTCGCTTTCTTCTATGCTTTTTTGCAGCTCTTTTTGCTGCTGCTCCAGGCTCTTTTTGGCCTGATCCTTTTTGGCGTTCTCCGCCGCCTTGTCCGTGGTGGTCTCCGCCGCCGTGGTACTCTCCGCGGTCTCCGCACCCCAGGCGCTGCCCCCGGGCAGGGCGCACAACAGGGCGCACGCCAGCACCAACGCCAGGAGCTTTTGACTGTATTTTTTCATATTCTGTTCCATCTCCTTGACGCATTAGGGCAAATAAATTTCCGGGTTCACGCAGTCGTTATACGACGCGGTGGGGGTGCGCACTTCAAAGTGGCAGTGCGGGCCGGTGGAGTTACCGGTGGAGCCGCTGTAAGCAATCAGCTGGCCACGGTGCACATGCGTGCCGGCAGATACCACCCGCCGACTGTTGTGGGCGTACAGGGTATACACCGAATTGCCGACGCTGTCCGTCTTGTCGTGGGCGATCACAATGTAGCGCCCGTAGCTGCGGTAGCTGCCGTCGCTGTTCGTCAGATCGGCCGACACGATCACCGTGCCGCTTTCTGCCGCCACAACGCGGGAGCCGCTGGCGCATGCAAAATCGCAGCCGGAGTGTCCGGCGTAGCCATGGAACGCGGTGGTAATGCGGGTTTGGCTGGGCACCGGATAGGTTAGGCGCAGCCGCTTGCTCTCCGTGGTGGTGTGCTTCTTTGTGGTGGAAGCAGTCGTGCCTGCGCTCTCGCCGTGCTTTGTCGTGGTATGCTTCTTTGTTGTGGTCGTGGTTGTGGTTGTGGTGGTTGTATATTTCTTTGCCGCTTCTTCAATTTGGCGGTCGATCTCATCCAGATCGTTTTGGGTCACATCCCGGTACTCGGTATAGGCCTTGGTCTTATCCGTCAACTGCTTAAGCAGCCGGTTGGCCTCTGTCTGCTGGCCGGTAAGCACCTGCCGCCGGGTGGTCAAATCTTTCTGATCCGCCTGCAAGGTGGTCACCGTCTGTTCCAGCTCCGTTTGGCTGGCGGCCAATGCCGTCTTTTTGGTTTGCAGGTCTTTTTGCCGGGCGGTCAAATCCGTTTTGGCCTGTTCCAGCCGGGTGCCCTCTGTCTGTACGGATCGGAGCAGCGCCGTGTCCTGCTTGGCAACCCTTGCCACCATCTCGTAGCGGGTGAGCAGCTGGCCAATGTCCGTGCTGCCCAGCAGGAACGCCAACACATTGGTCTCGCCGCTGATATACATGGCCCGCAGCCGCTGGCAGTAGCGCTGATAGTTCTGCTGAAACTGGGCGTCCAGCACAGTGATCTGCTGCTTGGTGTCTGTAATCTGCTGCTGCAGCGCCGCCTGATCCTGCCGATTTTTCTTCTGCTGCTTTTGCAGCACGGTAATGCGGTTCTCCGCCGTGTCCACCTTTTGCTCCGTCAGCTTTAACTGGCTGCGCAGGTAGCCGATCTTCTGATCCAGGGCGTCCAGGTACGCCTGGGTGTCCTTGCTTTGCTTGCCCAGGGTCTCCAAGGTTTTTTCCGTTTGGCGCAGCTTCATTTCCAGGTAGGATTGCTGCTCCTCCGGCGTCATTTGGCTGTTGAGCCCGGTGTCCGCTGCCGGCACAGCCGCCGGGGTGGAGAACACAGCAGGTAAAAACAGACAGAAAGCCAGCAAAACAGCCAAAACTTGTTTTCCATGTCTTTGCCGCTTCACTGGCTTCACTTCCTTTGTGGTCTATTCTTGTTGTATGGTACGGCGGCAGCCCACGGTGGGGCGCCATCGCCGTTTCTATTTACAGATAATTCAGCGGGTTCACTTGGGAGCCGTTGACGCGCACTTCAAAGTGGCAGTGCGGGCCGGTGGAGTTGCCGGTGGAGCCGCTCTTGGCCACCACCTGACCGGCGCTGACCTTCTCGCCCACGCTCACCAAAATTTGGCTGTTATGGGCATACAGGGTGGACAGGCCGTCCCCGTGGTCAATGATCAAATACCGACCGTAGCTGTAATTTAGGTACTTAACCAAAATCACCGTGCCGCTGGCGGCTGCATACACATTGGAGCCGGTGGATACCGGGAAGTCAATGCCCCCGTGGTAACGACCGCTGGAGTAGTTGGGATACCCGGCAGAAATGGAGCGACTGTCCGTAGGATAGCGCAACCGACCGTTGCCGGAGCCGTGAGAACCGCTGATGCTGCCGGAGCCGTGAGAACCGGCAGCGGCAATGGCGGCTCTGATATCATTTTGCACCTGCTGCAACTGCTTTTGATCCGTCTCAATGGCTTCCTGATACTCGGAGCTCTGCTTGGAGAGCTTGCGCATTTGGGCATTGCACTCTGCGGCCTCGCTGTCCAGATCCGCCTTGGTGGAAGAAATATCGTTAATATTCTTCTGAAGAGCGGCTTTGTCCGACTCCAGGCTCTTTTTGTCCGCGTTCAGCTGGTTGCGTTTTTCCTCCAGCTTCTGCTTTTGCGCCTCGATCTCCTCCATCTTCTTCATCAGGCTGTCCAAGGTGGCGCTGTCCTGCTGGGAGACGGACTTGATCATCTCCGACCGGGTCAAAAGACTGGACAGGTCAGAGCAGGTGAGCAGCACTTCCAAAGTGGAGGCGCTGCCGCTGATATACATAGCCCGCAGCCGCTGACAATACTCGGCGTATGTAGCGTCAAATTCCTTTTGCTTTTGGTCAATTTGACGCTGGGTCTCCTCAATATCCGCAGCGGTTTTTTCAATCTTCGCCTGGGTGGCGTCAATCTCCGATTGCAGGGCGGACTTGTCGCTCTCCAAATTGGAGATCTTGTCCTGCAACAGGCTTATTTTTTCCTGCAGGGTGTTGATATATTCCTGCGTATCTTTCTTTTGCTTGGACAAGCTGTTCAGCTTGCTTTGGGTGCTGTTGATTCGGGACTGAATTTTGCTTTTTTCGCTCTCCAGCTCCGAGCGGGACTTAGCCTCTGCCACAAAGGCGGAGCTTACCCCGGCGGTCAGCACCAACACAAGACTGCAAAGCAGGCAAAACAGCCGCCGCAACCAAATTTTGGATTTAGACTGCACTAATCTCACTACCTTCCTTATTCAGGTACTTGCGCATGGTGATCATGGAGCCGCCCACACCGCTAATAATACCGATGGCAACAAAGATGCCCAGCATTTGCAGCGCATAGGGGGCAAAGGGCAGCGCAGACAGGGACAGGCTTCTCAGCAGGTCGCCGAACTGGCGCACCGCCAGCTCGTACAGCCCCCATACCAGCCCCAGCGACACAGCGCCGGACACGATACCAAGGATCATACCCTCTACCACGAAGGGCAGGCGCACAAAACTGTTGGTGGCGCCCACGCTCTTCATAATGCTGATCTCCAACCGGCGGGAATACACCGTCAACTTAATGGTGTTGGAGATAATGAACAGAGAGATGGCAAACAGCACGCCGATGATCACAACGGAGATCACCGTAATGCCCTGCCGAATGGACACCAGCTTTTGCGCCAGGTCCTTGTTCTCTCGAATGGTGTCTACATTTTGCAGCCCCTTTAGCCCTTTGACCGTTTGATCAAACTTGCCAAGATCGGCTACCGTCACCTTGTAGGCATTGGGTAGCGGAATATCCGAACTGATCTGGGTAAAGAACTTGGCCTGGGCGTCCTCCATGGTTTCCAGCTGCTGTGCCCACGCCTTTTCCTTGGGCACATACTCCAGCTCCTTCACATTGCCCAGGGCCTTAATTTCCTGACCCATGGTGTCAATGGCGGCCTGGTTTGCGTCATCCTTAATATAGACCATGATCACATTCTCCTCCTCAATGCGGGAGAGCAGAGAGTCCATATTCAAAAAGATCATAGAAGCAGAGCCGATGAGCACCAAGCAGCTCATCAATACGCAAATGGACGCGATGGACATCATCCGATTGGTCCAGGTGTTGCGAAAGCCCTCTTTAATTAAATATCTTAAACTTGCGCCGGTCATTCTGCCGCACCTCCGTTCTCATCCTCCGGGGTGGCCGCTGCCTGCGCCGGGGTCTCGTCCGCCAGGGACTCTAAGTTGTCAAGCACATCCTCGTCCGTCCGGGCGTCTGCCGTCTTGGACAGGTCAATGGAAGTGCCCTCTTCGTAAAAGAACATATCCGTTTCTTTGCGGGGCTCGCTGCTCTCAAACCGGGCGTGGGTGGGATCCGGGGTGTCGGAGACCACTTCGCCGTTCTTGATCACGATTACCCGCCGCTGGAAAGAGCGCACCAGATCGTGCTCATGGGTCACCATGATCACGGTGGTGCCGGCGTTGTTAATCTTGGTAAGCAGCTCCACGATCTCGTGGCTCATCTCCGGGTCCACATTGCCGGTAGGCTCGTCCGCGATGATGACCTTGGGATTGTTCACCAACGCGCGCGCCAGGGACACACGCTGCTGCTCGCCGCCGGACAGCTCATTGGGCATGGAGCGCGCCTTTTGGCTCAGCCCCACCAGTTGAAGGATATAAGGCACCCGCTTGCGAATGTCCTTCTCCTTAGCGCCGATCACCCGCATGGCAAAGGCCACATTGTCATACACCGTCATCTTGGGGATCAGGCGGAAGTCCTGGAACACAATACCCATGGTGCGGCGGTAATAGGGCACCTGCCGCTTCTTCAAAGTGGCGGAGGAATACTCGTTAAAGATCACCTCGCCCTCCGTGGGCTTTTCCTCGTGCATAATGAGTTTTAAAAAGGTGGACTTGCCGGCGCCGGAGGAGCCTACCACAAACACGAACTCGCCGTCCTCAATCTTAATATTCACATGATTGAGGGCGTGGGTGTCCGTAGAGTCGTACACCTTAGATACATTTCTGAATTCAATCACAATTTTTACCTCTTTTAACTTGGTGCCGCAGGCTAAGGGTAACACTACGGCACTATATAGTTAATTATAATATATAGCAAATCAAGGGATAAATCAACCCCTTACTTGTTATTATTTTGTAAAAGATGTGACAGAATTGTTAAAATTTGGGCGAAACACACCGATCCGATCCACCGATATCGGCCCGCTTTTGTCCAAACAAAAAAGCGGCACCAAAAGGTGCCGCAAATGCCGTTAATATTTTATGGGACTGGAATCCAGATACTTATTGACCATCAGCGCCACTTTGAACACAATGGCGTCGTCAAACTCCCGCAGGTCCAAACCGGTGAGCTTTTTGATTTTCTCCAGTCGGTACACCAATGTATTTCGGTGGACAAACAGCTTTCTGGAAGTCTCAGACACATTCAGGTTGTTCTCAAAGAACTTTTGAATGGTAAAGAGGGTTTCCTGATCCAGACTGTCAATGGAGCCCCGCTTGAACACCTCTTTCAGGAACATATCGCACAAGGTGGTGGGCAGCTGGTAGATCAGCCGGGCAATACCCAAATTCTCGTAGCTGATAATGGACTTCTCCGTGTCAAACACCTTGCCCACTTCCAGCGCAACCTGGGCCTCCTTAAAGGAATGGGCCAAGTCCTTAATGCCGGTAACCCGGGTGCCAATACCCACAACGGCGTTGCAGTAAAACTCGGTGGAAAGGGTGTCGCAAATGGAGCGAGCCAGCTTTTCCAAATCCTTGCTGTCCACATTGGGGCGCACTTCCTTTACCAAGGCAATGTCCTTCTCGTTAATGTCGATAACCAGATCCTTGGTCTTGTCCGGGAAGAAGTTTTGAATCACATCATAGACGGACACATCCGTATCCTGCGTCACTCGAATGAGAAAGACCACTCGAGAAGCGTCATTATTGAAATGCAGCTCGCGGGATTTGATATAAATATCGCCGGGCAGGATATTGTCCAGGATCACGTTCTTTACAAAATTGGAACGATCGAATTTCTCGTCGTTATTCTGCTTGATTTGATCCAGCGACACGGCGATAATGTCCGCATAATGCTTGCTCATATCGTCCGTACCGTCCACAAATACCGCATAATCCGGGTGCACGGAGTTGCCAAAGGCCTTATATGTGCAGTTATCCACACAGATTTGTGCCCCGCTGAACACGCCGGCAGAGATAATGCCCTTGCGTGCCTCGCCGATCTGGCCCAGCTCACTGCAAGCGATCACGGTACCGCTCTCGTCCACCACACCGATGGTACGGTCCAGCACCTCACGCATTTGGTTTATAATGCCTTGAAACAGTCTGTTGGGCATCAGGATCCAACCCCTTTGTCAATTCTTTATCAAATAAAAGGGATAAAATTGCACAAATTCAATCACCCTTTATTGGTCATATTATACAATGCCTTTAATCAAATTGCAACCTTTCGACAAAAATTTTTATTATTTTTTGTGCGACTTGCATAAACGGCCGACTTTTTCACACCAAAACCACAATATGTTGTTGCCGCGCAGTTCTTAACACCTATTGTACGGTGTCTTTTGCCAACAGCGCCACCTCCGCCGGGGTCAATGCCCGACAGTCCCCCGGCGCCAGCGTTGGATCCAGTTCCAACGCGCCCATGGCGGTGCGGTGCAGGGCGGTGACGGTGCAGCCCACCCGGGCAAACATGCGCTTAACCTGATGATAAATACCCTGCCGCAGCACCACCTGCGCCCGGGGCGGATCGGTAGATAAAATCGTTAGCTGCGCCGGCTGCAGTACCTTGCCGTCCATCTCCATCCCTCCGGCAAAGGCCGCCGCAGCCGTAGGGGGCACCGGTTTGTCCAGGGTAGCGATATAGGTCTTTGGAATATGGCTACGGGGGCTGAGAATGCGGTGGGCAAAGGCGCCGTCGTCTGTCAGCAACACAAAGCCGGTGGTGTCCTTATCCAGCCGCCCGGCGGGGAACAGTCCTTTGCGCCTCAGTGCCGAAGGCACCAAATCCAGTACCGTCGGCTCTCCCTTGCCGTCCGTGGCAGAGAGCACCCCTGTGGGTTTGTTGAGCATCAAATACACAAAAGCCCGGCAGGCAATGGGTTCGCCTGCCAGACAAATCTCTTGGGTGTCCGGGTCTGCCTGCTGCCCGGCGCGAGCCACCACGCCGTCTACAGTCACCTGCCCCTTTTGCAGCAGCGTTTTGACCCGGCTGCGGGGCTCGTTCAACTCTCGGGCCAGTATTTTTTCGATCCGTTCGCTCATTTGCGTTTTTCCAATCCCAGCATAAAGCCGTCCTTGGCAGAGGTGTTGCACAGATCTGCACCGATCACTCTGCCGTTACTGACCAACAGATCCGCCACGATGCCTTGGTCGTAGCCGGTGTAGTTGGTGATCTCGTATGTATATAGCTGTACCTGCTTGCCCTTATAGGGGGTCAGGTCGTAGCCCTGCTGCTGTTGCAGAGCGTTGTACTCGGTATAGACCGCGTCCCAGTTGCGAGGCACGGTAATGGTCTTTTGGTTGCTGTCGCCTACTTGCCAACCCATATCGGTCAGCAGCCGGGCACCTGCCTGCACATCCGCACAGGTCAGTCCCGCAGGCTCTGCCGCAGAGGGTGCCGCGTCTCCGGTCTTGACATGATTGGCCAAAAAGGTGAGCAGCACCACCAGCACCCCGGCGGCTACTAAAATCAGGCCGAACACCGTCTTAGGGTTCAGCTTTACCGTCATCACTTTCATACTCTACCACCTCATAACAAAGTATGCGGCGGCAGGGCAAATTAGGACTGTTCTGTTAAATAAAATAGGGGCGCAGTTCTTCCAGAAGCGCCGCGACGACACGGTCACTGATGACCGCACCGCCCAGGCGGATGGATGACGAAGAGCTGGATTCTTTCATGGGCTGTTCCTCCGGTTCGCGGGCGGGGCAATGCCCGCCTGGACTTGGGAAAACCTGCCCTGCATCCCAAAAGCTGCGCCGGACAGATTTTCTTGCTTTCATTATAGCATGATTTGACTTTATTTTGAATGGTAATTATACTGGAATCCAGCAGAAAGTATGATTTTATTTTTGGAGGGTTCACAAAATGGAACTGATACTGCAAAAAGTGTGTGGCCGGCCTGCACAGCTTCCCATTCGCCTGCGCCGGTGCGGCCCTGCGGATGCCGCCGCATTCTTTGCTTTGCAGAACGAAGTGCGGGCCGCCATGCCCCACCCGGAGCAGTTTGTGCCGGACACACTGGAGAATATCACGGCCTACCTGAGGGAGGACCTGTGCATCGGGGCATACGACGGCGAACGGCTGGGGGCGTATTTTATTCTGCGCTACTGCGGCCGGAGCGCACACAACTATGCGGCCTTTCTGGGGGTGCCCCGGGAGGAGTGGGAGCACTGGGCCAATGCCGACAGTGCTATCGTCCACGCAGACTTTCGCGGCAACGGCCTGCAAAGGCTCATGCTGGGAGCAGCCTTGCCGCTCTTCCCGGGCAGGATCACCCACATCGGGGCCACCGTCAGCCCGGAAAACCAGTACAGCCTGAACAACGCCCTTGCATCGGGCTTTACCATCGTCTCCCGGCGTGAAATGTATGGCGGATACGACCGGTATCTGCTGAAAAAAGACTTGTAAAAAACAGGGCTGCGTCCCCAAATGGATGCAGCCCTGTTTTTCAGTCAATGGATAGTTTGAGCTTGTTTTTCATCTTGTGCCGCACCACAAGCAGACAGGCCAAATGCACGGCGGCGGTCAGCACCCAGCTGATGGGGTAGCTGATGTACAGCATGAACGGGGTGCGGTTCAGCTGGAAGATGGTGGCGATCCACACCAGACGCAGCAGGCAGCTGCCGATCAGGCTCACCACCATGGGCAGCACGCTGTAACCCAGGCCGCGCAGGCTGCTGGCCAGTGTGTCCATGATGCCGCACAGCAGGTAGGTGCCGCAGATGATCCACAGCCGCTCGTATCCGGCGGCGATCACGGCCTCGTCCGAGGAGTAGAAGTGCAGCAGCTGCCGACCAGCCAGTGCCGCACCGCCGCCCAAAAGAATGCCGGTGACCACGGCGCACAGCAGGCAGTTGCGCATCACGCGGTCCAGATTGTGATACTTGCGTGCACCCATGTTCTGGCTGGTAAAGGTCACGGCGGCCTGTGCAAAGGCGTTCATGGCCGTGTAGACGAAGCCTTCCAGATTGGACGATGCCGAGCTTCCGGCCACGACCGTGGAGCCGAAGGAATTGATGGCGGACTGGATCACCACATTGGACAGGCTGAACACGGTGCTCTGCAGGCCCGCCGGCAGGCCGATGAGCAAGATCTGCTTCAGGGTACCGGCGTGAAAGCCCAGCTTGTGCAGGTCCAGATGCAGCGCGCCCTTTTCCCGCACCAGCATGGCGGTGACCAGGCAGGCCGACACTGTCTCACTGATGATGGTGGCCAGCGCAACGCCCGCCACGCTCATGGAAAAGCCGATGACGAACACAAGGTTCAGCACCACATTGATGATACCGGCCGCCGCCAGACAGTACAGCGGGCGTTTGGTGTCGCCCACGGCCCGCAGCAGAGCGCTGCTGAAGTTGTACAGCATGTTCATGGGCATGCCGATGAAGTAGATCTTGAGGTACAAAGAAGAAAGGTCGATGACATCCTCCGGGCAGCTCATGAGCTCCAGCAGGCTGCGGGCGGCAAAAAAGCCCACCACGGCCAGCAGTACGCCGCTGGTAAGGCCCAGCGTCACGGCGGTGTGCACGGTGTCCTGTATGCCTG
>ENA-OYWT01000384-OYWT01000384.1-human-gut-metagenome-genome-assembly--contig:-NODE-384-length-19191-cov-5.031145_pt1 | contig 19191 bp, 8 predicted proteins | sample MGYA00244171_ERZ653399 | MGnify/ENA primary metagenome ERZ653399 (study PRJEB26926, sample SAMN06164987) | human gut metagenome | biome: ENVO:00009003; feature: ENVO:2100002; material: ENVO:00002003... | reverse complement strand
GATCTACACAAGGCTATTCGTCGGCAGCGTCAGATGTGTATAAGAGACAGCTGGTATACTCCATCAAGAAATATATAGAGTATAACGGCGAAGAACAGCATGTTACGGTTTATTGGGATGTCGAAGAGTTTCTGTATGCGGGAAGCTATCGCATAGACATATTCTCGGACGGAACGCTCATCGGCTCTCAATCGTTCAACTTGGATTAAGTTCTAAAAAAGCCCTAATTTATTTTGCAATATCATTGAAACCCTATACATTTGCATCGTTGTTTATGCAATTATTGTTGCTTTATTAAACAACGGATTCACTACTATTCTAATGTATAGATACAATGAAAAAGTTCTTCTGTTTCATCTGTTTGACCTGCCTGACGCCTCCAGCGGTTGCACAGGACGTTTTAAGCTTGGATAGTTGCCGTGCATTGGCAATTGCCAATAACAAGGAACTGCTGATCGGTCAGGAAAAAATCAAAGCGGCGCACTACCGGAAAAAAGCGGCGTTCACGAGCTATCTGCCCCAAATATCCGCTACCGGCGGATATATGCGCAATCAAAAAGAGTATTCTCTGCTGAATGATGCGCAGAAAGGCGCGCTCGGCTCCGTAGGAACACAAGTAAGCGGCGCGTTGCAGAACGGTATTCAAGGTATGATAACCCAATACCCGCAACTGACACAAAACCCGCAATTCATGGCGCTCGTCCGGTCATTGGGCAACATAGACATTGCTACTCCGCTGAATGGATTAGGACAGTCGCTTGTCGATGCCTTCCGTACCGACACACGTAACATGTACGCCGGGGCATTGACACTGACCCAGCCATTATATATGGGCGGTAAAATACGCGCTTACAACAAGATTACCAGATATGCCGAAGAACTGGCGCGCCAACAGCACAACAGCGGGATGCAGGAAGTCATTCTAAGCACCGACCAGGCATATTGGCAAGTCGTATCTCTCGCCAATAAAAAGAAATTGGCGGAAGGCTATCTTGAACTTTTGCAAAAGCTGGAAAGCGATGTAGACAAGATGATTACCGAAGGAGTAGCTACCAAAGCGGACGGATTGTCTGTCAAAGTAAAAGTAAACGAAGCCGAAATGACACTGACAAAAGTGGATGACGGTTTAAGCCTTTCCAGAATGTTGCTATGCCAGCTATGCGGATTAGACCTCAGTACCCCCATTGCTTTAGCGGATGAAAAGGAGGACGACTTAACCCTTATTCCGGCAGACAACAGCAGTATCGATATAAATAATGTATATGCCACACGCCCGGAAGTACGCAGCCTGGAACTCGCCACTCAAATCTACAAGCAGAAAGTGAACGTCACCCGTTCGGAGTTCCTGCCGTCCGTAGCCCTCATAGGAAACTATATGGCAACGAATCCTTCAGTATTCAACAGTTTTGAGAACAAATTCAAAGGCATGTGGAATGTAGGCGTCATGGTCAGTGTACCTATCTGGCATTGGGGAGAAGGTATTTATAAAGTAAAAGCCGCCAAGTCCGAAGCCCGTATCACCCAATATCAACTGGACGACGCCAAAGAAAAGATAGAACTGCAAGTCAGCCAATCGGTTTTCAAAGTAAACGAAGCAGCCAAAAAACTTATCATGGCCGAAAAGAACCTGGAAAAGGCAGATGAGAACTTACGCTACGCCACCCTCGGATTCGAGGAAGGAGTAATCCCGGCAAGCAACGTATTGGAAGCGCATACCGCCTGGCTGTCCGCCCAGTCGGAGAAGATAGACGCCCAAATAGACGTGAAACTGACGGACATCTATTTAAAGAAGGCAACGGGAAGTTTAAGGGTTGAAAATTATAAATCTGAAATCATAAAATGAATACAAAATCACAAAACAGTAACATGTTGCTGGCATTCCTCACTTTAACGGGAGTGATTGCCATCGTTGCTCTGGTGGGTTTCTTCATGCTGCGCAAGGGACCGGAAATCATACAAGGCCAGGCGGAAGTAACAGAATACCGCGTATCGAGCAAAGTGCCGGGGCGTATCCTGGAGTTCCGGGTGAAAGAGGGACAAAGCGTACAGGCCGGAGATACGCTTGCCATTCTTGAAGCTCCGGACGTACAGGCGAAACTGGAGCAGGCACGTGCCGCCGAAGCCGCCGCGCAAGCCCAAAACGAAAAGGCGCTGAAAGGCGCCCGCCAAGAACAAATACAGGCAGCCTACGAAATGTGGCAGAAAGCCCAAGCAGGACTTGCCATAGCAGAGAAATCGTACAAGCGTGTAAAGAACCTGCACGACCAGGGAGTAATGTCCGCCCAAAAGCTGGATGAAGTTACCGCCCAGCGCGATGCCGCGCAAGCCACCGAGAAAGCCGCCAAAGCCCAATACACCATGGCAAAGAACGGGGCGGAACGTGAGGACAAGGCCGCCGCGGCAGCTTTGGTGGAACGGGCAAAAGGAGCCGTCGCCGAGGTAGAGTCATACATTAAGGAGACTTACCTGATAGCCCAAACCGCCGGAGAAGTCTCCGAGATATTCCCCAAAACAGGCGAGTTGGTGGGTACAGGTGCCCCCATCATGAATATCGCCATTATGGACGACATGTGGGTCACTTTCAATGTGCGCGAGGATTTATTGCAAGGATTGGGTATGGGAACCGAATTTGAAGCCTTCATCCCCGCCCTTGACAGGAACATCCGGCTGAAAGTATACTACATGAAAGACCTCGGCACATACGCCGCCTGGAAAGCCACCAAGACTACCGGACAATTCGACTTAAAAACATTCGAGGTAAAGGCGTCTCCGCAGGAAAAAGTAGAAGGGCTGCGTCCGGGAATGAGCGTGATATTGAAAAAGTGATGAGGTAATACAAAGATGATAAGGTGGTAAAGTGATAAGGTGAGAGAACGACAATGGAGAAGAACAATAAATACATGGCCTTGTGGAATGTGATGAAACGTGAGTTTCGCCGTCTCGTTTCACGCCCGCTCTACCTGTTCTGCATGGTAGTAGCGCCCCTATTCTGCTATATATTCTTCACGACATTGATGGATTCCGGTTTGCCCACCGATATGCCGGTCGGCGTGGTAGACCAGGATATGACTACCACCTCACGCCAACTGGTACGTAATCTGGACGCTTTCGAGCAAACGGCAGTCGTAGCTCACTACCCCACTATCGCCGATGCGCGTATCGCCATGCAGAAAGGAGAGATTTACGGCTTCTATTACATCCCCGAAGGGACAACCGCCAAAGCACAAGCCCAGCGGCAGCCCAAAGTATCTTTCTATACCAACAACACGTTGCTCATAGCCGGTTCATTACTCTTTAAAGACATGAAGATGATGAGCGAACTGGCATCCGGAGCCGCCGCACGCACAACACTATATGCCAAAGGCGCTACCGAAGACCAGGCGATGGCATTCCTGCAACCGATTGTCATCGATACTCACCCGCTGAACAATCCGTGGCTGAACTATTCCGTATACCTGTGCAATACCTTTGCTCCGGGCGTACTGATGCTGCTCATCTTTATGATAACCGTCTACTCCATCGGCGTAGAAATCAAAGACCGTACCGCCCGCGAATGGTTGCGTACGGGTAACAACTCCATCTGGATTTCCCTTGCCGGAAAGCTGCTGCCCCACACGGCTGTATTCTTCCTTATGGGTATATTATATAATGTGTATCTGTACGGCTTCCTGCACTTCCCCTGCAACAGCGGAATATTGCCGATGCTGTTCGCCACCCTCTGCCTGGTATTGGCTTCGCAAGGCATGGGCATACTGATGATAGGCACCCTCCCCACACTGCGTTTGGGACTGAGCTTCGCTTCCTTATGGGGCGTGCTGTCGTTCTCCATGTGCGGACTGTCGTTCCCGGCTATGGCGATGCACCCCGTACTGCAAGGTTTGGCCAACTTATTCCCCCTGCGTCACTACTTCCTTATCTATGTAGACCAGGCTCTGAACGGCTATCCCATGATTTACTCATGGATGAATTATGTGGCATTGCTTATTTTCATGATGCTTCCCTTCCTCGTTGCTCACAGGCTGAAAGAAGCATTGATATACTATAAATACGTACCCTGATGAAACAGCTGACGTTCAAACAGAAAGTCGTACAAGGCATACACGACCTGTTCTATATATGGAAGCAGGAATTCCGCACCACCTTTCGCGATCAAGGCGTGCTGATTTTCTTTGTGCTTGTCCCGTTGGTGTATCCGTTGATATACTCTTTCATCTATACCAACGAAACAATTCGTGAAGTGCCTACCGTAGTCGTGGACAACTCGCGCAGTTCACTGAGCCGGGAGTATCTCCGGAAAGTGGACGCCAGTCCGGAAACAAGCATTGTGGCTCATTGCGCCGATATGGAAGAAGCCAAACTCATGCTGAAAGACCGCAAAGCTTACGGCATTATTTACATACCCGCCCATTTCAGCGATGACATAGCCCGGGGCAAACAGACACAAGTCAGTATTTTCTGCGATATGAGCGGACTGCTTTACTACAAGGCATTACTGACAGCCAACACCAACGTGTCGCTCGCCATGAATGCAGACATTAAAATGAAACGCGCCGGCAACACCACCGCCCGTCAGGATGAAATAACAGCCTACCCCATCGAATACGAAGACGTAGCCATCTTCAACCCGACCAATGGATTTGCCGCTTTTCTGATACCTGCCGTACTCATATTGATTATACAGCAAACGCTCCTGCTGGGTATCGGCTTATCCGCCGGAACCGCCCGCGAGCAAAACCGGTTCAAAGATTTGGTTCCTATCAACCGTCATTATAACGGTACGCTCCGTATCGTAATGGGAAAAGGATTGAGTTATTTTATGGTATATTCGCTGGTGGCTGTGTATATATTATGCGTGGTTCCCCGCCTTTTCAGCCTCAACCAGATAGCGATTCCCGGTGTGCTGACTCTCTTCGCCCTGCCCTATCTGGCAGCTTGCATCTTCTTTGCGATGACGGCATCCATTGCCATACGCAACCGGGAAACCTGTATGTTATTGTTTGTATTTACCTCCGTACCGCTATTGTTCCTCTCCGGCATTTCATGGCCGGGCGCCGCAATGCCCGAATTCTGGAGATATTTTTCCTATATCTTCCCTTCCACTTTCGGAATCAACGGCTATGTACGCATCAACAGTATGGGAGCCACTCTCAACGAAGTATCGTTCGAATATCAGGCTTTATGGATACAAACAGGCATTTACTTCCTCACCACTTGTCTGGTCTATCGTTGGCAAATCATACAAAGCAGAAAGAAAGAAGTTAGGGGTTAGTGATTAGTGATTAGTGATTAGCGATTAGCGATTAGGATACCCTCGCTTCACAATTCCCTTGCTTACAACCAATCCTTAATCACTAAACACTAATCACTCATAACTCATAACTCTTCCTTATATCCGGCCAAGTTATAGCATACCGGTACTGTACTGTTACCTACACGATAGATGCCGAATTTAAAATAGTAACCGTCATCGTCATTACGGCCTATCTGAATTTCTTCATTATTCACGATATGCTCTTTAACGGTTTTCTTCTTGTCGGTATACTCCATTTGTACGTCCAGTTTGCCCGGTTTCACAATGGTTTCGGCTTCCTTGCCATAAGTAGTCCAGTCGATATGAATGCGGAAAGTAACCCAGCAGTCTTTGGGGAAATCGGCAAAAGGCATCTTATAAGCTATTGTAGACGACTTGTATTCAGAAGTCACAGGCTTCATTATCGGAGTTTTTTCCGGATTGGCGTTACAGCGGTCAGTCTTGTCGGTCAGCCAGCGGCGGTCCGAATTGGCCTTGATATAAAACCAGCCGCCGGAAAATCCGAAAGCCAACGGCGGATAACCGCCTTGCTCTACCAACCAACCGTTCTTCTTTCCGGCCTTATAGATAGGATTTCCCTTTTTATCTTTCATCGGATTTCCTTGCTTATCCAGTCTCGCCACTTTTTCATGTCCGGTGTTCTTTTTGAAAATAGTGGTCTTATCCAGCTCTATAAACTCGTCAACCGTCAACTTTTTCACTTCACCTTCAGGAGTCTGCACAAGCGTACGGTCGGGCATACCGTGCCATTGGGCAAAAATGGTAGACACATTGCTATCCAGCGCAGACGGAATATATACGGAGAACTCATAGTCGCGTGACACTCCTTGCGGACAAATACCTTTTCCGTGATGATATACGGTCTTGGTGATTTGCGCTTTCCGGTAAGCATCCGCCGGCAATCCGTTAAAATCGGCCGAGGTGGCATAACAATAAGAGAACTCGGCACGGCCTTTGGTCTCTCCCTTTCCGTACCCTTCCAAAGTATTATCCTCTTCACGCAGCTCAAAACGATAAGACGGTTTGCCGTTGAACAAACATGTAAAATCCCGTTGAATGGCATGCTCCTTTTTCGCGCCGACAGCTACCCAACAGCCGTCTATAACCTGATCGATACGCGCTGAGTCAGCTTGAACGTTTACCCGTTTGGTCAAGGGAACCAATGTTTCAGAGCCTTTGGTTTGCGCAGTCAGCGTTGTCGTGCAACCTGCTGCCATCACCATGCAGATAACAAAAATGTTTTTCTTCATCCTATTTGATATTAAACTTAAATTACGCTGCAAAAGTACGAAAGCTATCCCTCATACCCACCCCCTATTTGTTTCAGAAAACCCTATATTTGTGTAAATCCTCCATAAGATATAGAAATTTTGAAAGATATTACTATCTTTGATGCATCATAAATTTTACGGTTTAATAATGAGTAACCTTAAAAAGATAGTAACCATCCTGTTTCTTCTATGTACGGCAGGAGTCTCTTACGCTTATTCGGAAGCCTGGGGGCAAATAAATTTTTCTTATATATCCATTAAGGACGGCTTATCGCAAAGCACAGTATTCTCCATAGCGCAAGATAAGCTCGGGAATATGTGGTTCGCCACTTACGACGGCGTCAACAAATACGACGGATACGCATTCACCGTTTATCAGCACGACGAGAACGACCCGAACAGCATCGCCAACGACATAGCCCGTATCGTAATGACCGACAGCAAAGGGCGCGTGTGGATCGGTACCCGCGACGGTCTTTCGTACTACGACGAGGAGAAAGACAAATTCCAGAACTTTTTCTATGAAAAGAACGGCAAGCATCTGCAAGTCAACGGTATTGTGGAACTGTCACCGGACCGTTTGCTCATCAGCACCCTGGAGGGTTTGACGATGTTCGACGTCTCTACATCCCGTTTTGTCAACGACATATTCAGTACGGCAATGCACAAAACGATTGCATCCGCCCTGTACAGGCATGGCGACCAAATCTATATCGGTACGCCGTCGGACGGTATGTACTGCTACTCCGTTCCGCAGAAAAAACTTGAGAAGCTTACTTACATACCGAGCAGCAAGCAGATTCAGGGAATACTCCAGCAATCCCCCACCCGTATATGGGTGGCAACGGAAGGCTCCGGGCTGCTTCTTATCAATCCTAAGACCCGGGAAGTCAAGATATACAGACATTCCCCTTCCAATCCGCAGTCCATCAGCTCCAATTACATCCGTTCATTGGCGCTGGATTCGCAAAACCGCTTATGGATAGGTACTTTCAACGACCTCAATATCTACCATGAAGGAAACGACTCTTTCATGTCTTACAGCAGTAATCCCGTAGAAAGCGGCAGCCTGTCGCAACGCTCGGTGCGCAGCATCTTCATGGACTCGCAAGGCGGTATGTGGCTGGGCACTTATTTCGGCGGACTGAACTATTACCACCCCATCCGTAACCGCTTCAAGAACATCGAGCGTATTCCTTTCAGAAACTCGCTGAGTGATAATGTCGTAAGCTGTATCGTTGAAGACAGGCAGAAAAACCTGTGGATAGGAACCAATGACGGCGGACTGAACCTATACACCCCCGATACCCAGCAATTCGTCCATTACGCATTGCAGGAAAACCAGCGTGAAGACGGTTTCGGCTCCAACAACATCAAGTCCGTATATGTGGATGAACCGAGAGGATTGGTCTACATCGGCGCACACGCCGGCGGTCTAAGCATCTTGCATCGCAACAGCGGACGCATAGAGAACTTCAACCAACGCAACAGCCGTTTAATCAACGAAAACGTATACGCCATTCTGCCCGACGGAGAGAATAACTTCCTCTTAGGTACATTAAGCGCTTTGGTACACTTCAATCCGGAGAAGCGGAGCTTTACCACCGTCACGCAGGAAAGTGACGGGACGCCAATGAATCTTCAAAAGATTACAACCCTGTTCCGGGACTCTCAAAAGCGCCTTTGGATAGGTGGGGAAGAGGGTATATCCGTATTCAAACAGCATGGAACGTCTATACAGAAAGCGGCGATTCTGCCCGAATCCACTGTTACAAAAGCATTCACCAATTATATCTATGAAGCAGCCAACGGTTTAATCTGGGTGGGTACACGCGAAGGGTTCTACTGTTTCAACGAGAAGGAGAAGCGGATTAAGCGGTACACCACAGCCAACGGCCTGCCCAACAACGTGGTCTACGGCATACTCGAAGACTCTTACGGCCGCCTGTGGATGAGCACCAACCGGGGTATCTCATGTTTCAACCCTGAAACGGAGAAGTTCCGCAACTTTACCGAAGCGGACGGATTGCAAAGCAACCAGTTCAATACATCTTCCTGTTACCGTACTTCCAACGGCGAAATGTACTTCGGAGGCATAAACGGCCTTACCACATTCCGCCCGGAGCTGTTGCTGGACAACCCCTATACTCCGCCGGTAGTAATCACCAAGTTACAACTGTTCAACAAAACCGTCCGTCCCGACGACGAAACCGGTATTTTGAGCAAGAACATCAGCGACACGCAAAGCATCACGCTGAAATCCTGGCAGACTGCGTTTTCTCTGGAGTTTGTCGTTTCAAACTACATTTCCGGACAGCATAATACTTTCGCCTATAAATTAGACGGTTACGACAAAGAATGGTATTACCTCACGGACAGGCGCTCGGTATCCTACTCCAACCTGCCGCACGGCACTTATCACTTCATGGTGAAAGCCGCCAACAACGACGGCAAATGGAATACCACACCTACCATACTGGAAATCGTCATACTGCCCGTATGGTACAAGACCTGGTGGGCTATCCTGCTGTTCCTCTCCACTTCCATCGGGTTCATTACATTTGTATTCCGGTTCTTCTGGCTGCGTAAGAATATGGAAGCGGAGCTTGAAATAGAACGCCGAGACAAGGAACACCGTGAAGAAATCAACCAGATGAAGATGCGTTTCTTCATTAATATTTCGCATGAGCTCCGCACGCCGCTTACCCTGATTCTGGCACCGCTGCAAGAGGTTATCAGCAAAATCAACGACCGTTGGACCCGCAACCAGCTGGAATACATCCAGCGGAACGCCAATCGCCTGCTGCATCTTGTCAATCAGCTTATGGACTACCGCCGGGCGGAACTCGGTGTTTTCGAATTGAAGGTAAAGAAAGGCAACGCATATCGCCTGATACGCGAAAACTTCCTGTATTATGACAAGCTGGCACGCCACAAAGAGATACACTATGCTTTCCACTCCGAGCTGGAAGATAAAGAGGAGTATTTCGACCCTAACTATCTGGAACTGATTGTCAACAATCTGTTATCCAATGCCTTTAAATATACGGATAACGGAAAGAGCATCACCGTTACCCTGAAAGAGGAGAACAACTGCCTGATACTGCAAGTGAGCGACACCGGTATCGGTATCCCCATCAACAAGCAGGGTAAGGTGTTCGAACGTTTCTATCAGATAGAAAGCCAGCATATAGGAAGCGGAATCGGCCTTTCATTGGTGCAACGCCTGGTGGATTTACATCACGGGCACATCGAATTAGAGAGCGAAGAGGGTAAGGGAAGCACGTTCTCCGTCTATCTGCCGCAAGACTTGTCCGTCTATAAAGTTTCGGAACGGGCGGACTCCAATGCCTCCAAGGAAGAAGAGCAGGTGTACTCCACCAACTCCAAAGACATGTACTTCATCGATACGGAGAAAATGGAAAGTGAGGCCATAGAGACGGGTGACAAAAAACGCGGCACTATCCTTATTGTGGAAGACAATCAGGAAATACGCCATTATCTCAGCAGCGGCTTGGCCGGGTTGTTCAATACTCTGGAAGCCGGAAACGGTGAAGAAGCGCTGGAGAAGCTGAAAGATAATGAGGTAGATATCATCATCACCGACGTTATGATGCCTGTAATGGACGGAATCAAACTGTGTAAGAATATCAAGCAGAACATCCGTACTTGCCACATTCCGGTCATTATTCTGTCTGCCAAAACCGATATAAAAGACCAGTTGGAAGGCTTGCAAGTGGGTGCGGATGATTATATTTCCAAGCCGTTCGCCATTACCGTCCTCACTTCAAAGATACAGAACATGATGCGTACCCGCCGGCACATGCTCGAGAAGTATGCCAAGTCACTGGAAGTGGAACCGGAGAAAATTACTTTCAACGCCATGGACGAAGAGTTGCTGAAACGTGCCGTGAGCATTGTAGAGGAGAACATAGACAACATCGAATTCTCCACCGATGAATTTGCGCAGAAAATGAATATGAGCCGTTCCAACCTGCATTTGAAGCTAAAAGCGATTACCGGAGAATCCGCTATTGACTTTATCCGCAAAATCCGGTTCAAGAAAGCGACGGAACTGCTGAAAAGCGGACGTTATACAGTGGCCGAAGTCAGCAGTATGGTAGGATTTAATTCGTCGTCTTATTTTGCAACATGTTTCAAGAAGTATGTGGGCTGCTTGCCGACGGAGTATATAAAGAAAGCTAAAGGATAAAGGATAAAGGTTTAATGTATAAGTTCTCTGATGAAGTTTATACATTCCCGCCTTTCACCCTTTCACTTCTTCCTATTCATGCGGGATAGCGGGTGAAGCCATGGGATAAATATATTCATCCCATGAGACGAAAAAAACTAGCCCGTAAGATGAATTTATTCGTTTTGTAGGATAAACTTATTCATCCTACAAAACGGATTTTACGTGTAATACCCACACGTTAGCGCCCGAAACACCACGTCTTTACGAGTAAAATGCCACACCTCAACGTTCATAATGCCTGCGGTTTGCCAAGCAAATGCCCGGACTTTGGGGAGATAAGGTGTGGCGTTTCAAGTACTGCTATACGCCGACACTAATGGCACTTATATAATCAGGCTTCACCCGTTATCCTCTATGAACAGGCGGAAGTAAAAGGGTGAAGGCAGTATAAGCAAACATTATTTTCCTATGATAATATCCTGTTTTTCTACGGTGATAATCTGATAAAACAAGTATAATCCGACACTGTCCTATTCACCCAAATCACCCTCTCTGAGCATCTTACGCCACCCTTTTAGACAAATCTAATATTTCATTCAACAACTTTGATAATAAAATTTGTTTTTCAAAAAAAACATAAACAAGATGTACCATTTTTTAAAAATCAATGTAATATATTTGCGGCAAAGAATTTTTAATTATTGTAACATTTTAAAAAGAGTTATGAAAAACACTGGACTTTTTGTTTTTTTGTTTTCATTGTGTCTCTGTACAACAAGTTGTGTGGATGATGAAGCAGATTTCACTGGTGGTGGTAACATCGATGTAGAAATGCCTGTCGACCCGGATCCGGACGCAACTATTGACGAGAAAGTTTTTGATGTGATAAATCTCGACTATCCGGGATTGGAAAATGTAAAAACAGCTTTTGAAGCAGGTGATAAATATACTGCTTTAGTTAAATTGCTGGACTACTATCGTACTCGAGTTGATGTGATAAATAGAAATGTCAACTTGTTTAATCCTACTATTACAGATGCCGACCAAAAAACAGCGGACTATGCATTAGATTACAAATTCAAAGTAAAGGATTTTGTAGACAAGGATGGAACTCCCTACTCTTTTAAAGGTAAAGACGGACAGCTAATTAACTGGGAGTTGGAAGTAAAAGACCTTACCGACCAAGAATTCCGCTACCAACGTCATCGTCACCAGTGGATGCTGCCACAAGCTAAGGCTTATGCCGTTAGTAAGGATGAGCGTTACGTTGAGTCTTGGAAAACGGTTTACCAAGATTGGCTGAAAACTTATCCTTATGAAGACGGAACTAAATTCCCGCCCGAAGGTGGCAGTGAAAATGATGTAGATTACCAATGGAAAGGTCTGCAAGTAGCCGAACGCGTTATTTCACAAATAGACATCATGGCTTATTTCATTCAGTCCAGAAACTTCACTCCTGAATGGCTTTCAACATTTTTGGTAGCATTTGCCAAGCATGTGGAATGTATGCGCCTGAATTACTACCAAAGTGGAAACATTCTGCTGACTCAAGCACAAGCTGTAACTACTGCTGGAATTTTGATGCCTGAATTCAAAAATGCAGAAACATGGGCTAATGAAGGTTCGACTAAAATGACTGAACAGGTGGGAGTACAATTTAATGATGACGGTGTGCAAATAGAGCTTGATCCCAGTTACCACATCAGTGCTATCAGTGATGCTTATGAAACATATTTAATAGCAGAAGATAACAATAAAAAGAATCTCTTCTCTGCTTCTTATTTAGCACATTTGGAAAAGCCTGCTAAATTCACTATGGATATAACCTATCCTAACTTCTCAATAGAAGACTTCAACGATACGCGTTCAAGTACTTGGTCAAAAAGTGTGTTGCAAAAGAACTTCCGTAAGTATGTTACTATGTTCCCTAACAATACCGATTTCCAATACATGGCTAATGGTAAGGGTACAGCCCCCGGCTATCTTATGGCTTCTTATCCTACTTCCGGTTATTATGTATTACGCAGCGGTTGGAAAGAAACCGATGCTATGATGATATTAAAAAACAATAATGACCCACGTCAATCATGGCACTGTCAATCCGATAACGGTACATTCGGCTTGTATTATAACGGACACAATTTCTTCCCGGATGCAGGCGTGTACGCATATAGCGGTAAAGATCGTGATACATATGCAGAGACTCAAAGACATAATACTATTACTGTGCAAAGTAAGAATCTTCTTAACAATGCCAGAAAAGGAACATTAAAACTTTTAAAAGATAATGGGACTATACAAACAATAGTAACAGAGAACGAAGGAGTTTATGAAAATGCAAATGGTCCTATTCCATTAACACATAGACGAAGCGTTTTCCATGATATTCCCAATAAACTATTTGTCATCGTAGACGAAGCCATTGGCGAATCTGGTTATAATTATAATACCAATTTGAGTTTTCACTTATGTCCTGGAGCAGAAATCGACACCTATGACCAAAACAATAAGTATATAACAGGACGTACCAAATTTGCAGATGGTGGTAACATTGTACTTCGTACTTTCTTTGATAAGGAAAACTATATTAAAGAAGATAAAGTTGACTCTAAACAAACAAATACTTCTCCAAACATCGGTGTACCCGGTAAAGATGATAATAAAGATAAATATCTTCGCAAAGGCTATATGGCTACATGTAAACCTAAGGTGAACGGTAATCTTATACGTTTCATTTCTGTTATCCGAATGGGAGAACAAAATATATCTGAAAATATCGCTGCTGAATTTATAACTAATGATGTTCTCACATCATTACCTACGCAAACTACAGTTAAAGTAACAGTAGATGGTAACGATTATTCTTATACATACGATTTAAACAATAACTAATCTCAAAGACATGAAACATACATTACACACATTGACATCAAGATTTTTAGGAATCTTATGGCTCGTAGCTTCGGTATGCATGTTCGTATCATGTTCTGATGATACAGACGAAACTGGAGGTAACTTCAAACTCTATTATCCGGATATGACGGACATAGGTCCATCTATGACAGGTGTTAAAATTCCGGCTCCTTCTTTTCAAGGGGCTACACCAAGTGAATTCGAAATTACAGCGGTCACATTGAATGATGAAAGCATAGAAAACACTTGTTTCGTAATTGATGCGGAAACCGGTGAAATCACAATTAACAGTACTGCAGAAACACCCGTTGGTGAATACAAATTAACGATTTCTTGCTCTGTAAATGGAAAATATTTCACTTTCAAGGATATTATCAAAGTTACTTTCTTACCACGTGCACCGGAAGGAACAGTAGCAGAGCCTAATCATATATTGGTAATGTACAGTGTGGTTAGCGATCCTAATAATATCACAAAACTACCCACTGCACAGGTCAAGACTGCTGGAGAACATGTGTCTATTACTAAATATAGTATCGGTACAGTAACTGTAAATGGCGAAGTACTTGATAAGCCGGAAGAAATGTTTGAGGTATCTTCATCCGGGGAAATTTCTATTCTGAAAAGTGAAAGATTCAAACGTGGACTAACCTACTCTATATCACTCAAGTTAGAAACAGCAGCAACAGGTGACACTCCCTGCATAGCAACTGATATTTTAGCTGTAGAAGTAGCCTCTGAACCATTCTCTTTGGAATATTCAGAATACAATGCCGAAGAGGGTTGGAAAATGCCAAACACCTCAAGCGATGAAGGTGGTAGTAGATTCATAAGTGAAGTTCCTGTGTTTGTTGGTTCTACAGATGGAATCAAATACTGGATTGAGATAGACAATGAAAAAGGAAAAGATAAAATTCTAATTGATGAAACTACAGGTGTTATTTCAGTTCCCCAAGGACATGGGTTTGATATTGGAGACCAATTCAAAATTTCGGTGTTTGTAGCCAATACTTATCTACCAGAAGGGAAGAAGTTAACAGAGGTTAAGCTAATCATTACTAAATTCTATAAGCCATTAGTAGATGGATTAATATTTTATCAAGATACAGAAGTAGAACAAACCGAAGCTATCACAGTTCAACAACAACAATTGGAAGGTTTCGAAGATCTCACATTCAAATTATTAGACAATTTGAATAACAGATTAACAATGGCAGACAATGGTGATATAATAGCAGAAGAAGGAAACAGAATTGCTGTAAAAGAATATCCAATTCGTTATCGTGTTACTAACGGAGATGGTACTAGCAAAGAGTACTCTTTCAAATTGACTATTACCGAAAACCAACAAAAATTAATATGGGCTAAATGCGGAAACAATTTTGGAGATGCAGCTGAATATCAAAAAGACATTTATCAAAACCAATTCAGATTTTACAAAGTCGAGGATATGGATAACTTCTCTACTACTATACGAACAAACTTATCAGAGGAAAAAAATATAACTTGGAAGGTAGTAAATCAAGGGAAGTTTAGCCATACGAGTGGACTTACGCTTTCTGTTAGTGGAAATCAATTATCTTTCTCGTCCAAAGCATTTGTTTCAGGTGTCTCTGTAGCAATACTAGAGGGAACATATCAGGAAAGTACAATTAAACTACCCATATTTATAGATTGTAATTCAGCAGTAGAAGGAGGAATAATGATAGCAAAAGGAGATAAGAAAGAATATAGTAAAGAAGGAAATTTTAATATTGAATATACTCCTTTCGTTTTTCATGTAAATCCTCTTATCGGTGGAATATCAACAAAGCCTTTAATAAAGAAAGATAATAGTATATATTCGGGTTCATTCACATTAGATAATAGAAGAACCTTCTACTACGAGCCATTATATAACACATCTTTAAAAAAAGGTAACATCGCTACTATTCCAAATGGAGAAACATCTATTGACCCAAATAAACGGACTTTTTTAAATGATATGTGGGATTTAGTTGGAGCCAAGGAAGATAAGAATTATGGTTCCAAGGCACCTTTCTCTTTCTATGCCAAAGATTTTGAGAAATATGATCTTGCGGGGGTAAATCCTGATAACACCATACAAATTGAACCTAATATCTGGATATATAACGCTACTCCTGTGGATGGTTTTATTAGATGCCAAATGGTATTTGATTTACAAAATGATAAAAGTTTTGCATCTGATGGTAAAAATTCAGATAAAAATTCCAATAGGGTGTTCCCCATCATGATTTGGCTTGATCCCGACTATTATCCCGTAACAGAATAATACTATAAAAAACAAAAGTATGTTCAATAATAATTTTATAAAATCAATCAGCCAAAGAGGGTTCTTCGCCCTCTTGGCACTGATGATAGCCATCAGTGTACAGGCACAGGGTATTCAGGTAAAAGGTCTGATACTCGATGAGAATAATATACCTCTTATCGGTGCTACCGTTATGGTTAAAGGCAATTCCGGTAAAGGGGCAGTAGCCGACCTTGACGGTAACTTCACGTTAAGCGTTAATAAAGGTGACGTTATCGTGGTGTCCTACATCGGATACAAGACACAAGAATTAAAAGCCGTGTCAGGCCAACGAATGGAAATTAAACTTATTCCGGATAGCCAGGCATTGGAAGAAGTAGTCGTAGTTGGTTATGGCGCCATGAAACGTAGCGACTTGACCGGTTCCGTTTCCTCAATTGCTGCAAAAGATTTGGAAGACTTCAAGACCAGTTCTGTAATGGAAGCATTAGGCGGCCAAGTAGCCGGTGTACAAATTACACAATCCGACGGTACTCCGGGTTCAGGTTTCAGTGTCAATATCCGCGGTGTGGGTACTTTGACCGGTGACGCCTCTCCTCTTTATATTGTAGACGGTTTCCAAGTAGACAATATCGACTACCTTGCCAACTCGGACATCGAGTCTATCGAAGTTTTGAAAGATGCCTCTTCGGCAGCTATCTATGGTAGCCGTGCTGCCAATGGTGTTGTAATGGTAACAACAAAATCAGGAAAAGTAGGACGTCCGGTAATCAACTATAGCGGTTCTGCAAGCTATCGTAAGATTACAAAAATGCTTGATGTGTTAAGTCCTTATGAATTTGTAAAACTGCAAGGCGAAATCGATGCTACACTGCTTACCAGCTACTATAAGTCCGGTAATGACGAGAATGGCAATCCCTACCGCTATCAAAGTTTGGACGACTACATCGGTGTAGGCGGTGTAAACTGGCAGGAAGAGACATTCAATCCTACTTGGTCGCAAGACCACAATCTCTCCGTAACCGGTGGTAGTGACAATACCAAGTACACAGCTTCTTTCTCAAGATATACCGAAAATGGTATTTTCAAGAACAGCGGTTTTGATAAAACAACCGGAAAGCTTCGCTTTAATCAAAAACTGTCAAAAGACCTCTCATTTGATGCTACCATCAACTATGTGCAGACAACTCGTGAAGGTGTAGGAACATCTGCCGATAACGGACGCTTCAACATGCTTGCACAAATCTTGAGCGCCCGTCCTACCGGCGGTCTTCGCTTGAGTGATGAAGAATTACTGGAAACTGCAATCGACCCTGAAATGTTGGAAGACGGCAGCGAAAGTTTGGCACAGGTAAACCCCGTGAAACAAACCGAATCCGTTACCAATAAAAAACGTTCGGAAATGTGGTCGGGCAACCTCTCTGTCAGTTGGCAAATCATAAAGGGGCTGACTTTCAAGACTGCAGGTACTTATAACACAACTAATACCCGTAATGACGTATTCTACAAAGATGGTTCTAAAGAAGCTTACCGTAACGGTCAGTCTCCTTATGGCCAAACGCAAATGTTACGAGATGTACGCTGGAGTAACTACAACAACCTGACTTGGAAACAGAAAATCAAAAAGCATAACTATGATGTGATGTTAGGTCATGAAATTTCATTCCGTAGCAGCGAGTACTTATTAGGGCAGGCTATGAACTTCCCGTTCGATAACTTAGGAAATGATAACTTAGGACTGGGAGCTACGCCGAGCCGTGTAACTTCAAGCTATAGTGACAAAACATTGCTCTCATTCTTTGCACGTGCCAACTATAGTTACAATAACCGCTATCTGTTTACAGCAACTATGCGTGCCGACGGTTCAACTGTATTCTCCAATAAGAACAAATGGGGATATTTCCCGTCATTCAGCGCAGCCTGGCGTGTATCCGAAGAAAAATTCATGAAAAATCTTTCTTGGGTTTCAAACATGAAAGTTCGTTTCGGTTGGGGTATCGTAGGTAATGACCGCATTTCCAACTATCTCTCAATGGACTTGTATGAAGCTGTAAAATATGGCGTGGGTAATAATGTAATGACTGTACTCAACCCTAAACAACTGAAAAACTCAAATTTGAAATGGGAAGGTTCATCAACCGTGAACTTAGGACTTGATTTAGGTTTCTTTGACAACCGCTTGAATGTTACCGCTGACTTCTTTATCAAGAACACCAAAGACCTGCTCTTGGCTCAGTCATTGGCACACGTTACCGGTTTCGACAGCCAGATGCAAAATATCGGTAAGATTCAGAACAGAGGTATCGAGTTGAGTTTGAACAGTACAAATATTCAGACTAAAGATTTCAACTGGCAGACTAACTTCAACATCTCATTCATTCGCAACGAGTTGAAGGAATTGGCCTCCGGCGTAAATTCAATGTATGCTCGTTCCGGATTTGATTCCAACTTTACTCAATACGACTATATTGCTACCGTAGGTGAATCATTAGGTCTGATTTACGGTTATGAGTTCGATGGCATCTATCAGAGTTCTGATTTCAACATCACACCCGATGGCAAATATATTCTGAAAGAAGGAATCGTAAATAACACAATGTACGGCAATAAAGTCGGTCTGCACCCGGGTGTTGTAAAATACAAAGACCAGGATGGAAACGGCATCATCACAACCGAAGACCGTACCGTAATCGGTAATGCGCTTCCTAAATGGTATGGCGGTATCACCAATACATTCAGCTATAAAGGTATCGACTTGAGCTTTATGTTCCAATTCAATTACGGTAATGATATTTACAATGCAACCCGTCTGTTCGCTACACAAAGTAAATCCAAGCGCAGAGGCATGCTGGCTGAAGTAGCCGATCGTTGGACGCCGAATAACGCCTCCAACACAGTTCCGGCTTATGACGGTTACATCAACAATGACTTGTACTCACGTTTTATTGAGGATGGTTCATTCCTGCGTTTGAAAAATCTTACACTGGGCTATTCATTCCCGCATAAGTTGACAAAGAAAGCGCAGATTTCTAAGTTACGTGTATATGCAACGGCACAGAATCTGTTCTGTATCTCAAACTATAGCGGTTACGATCCGGAAGTAAACAGCGCCAGCAATAATCCGATGACTCCCGGCCTGGACTGGGGAGCTTATCCGAAGAGCAGAGTATTTACATTCGGTCTGTCTCTTATACACATCTCCGAGCCCACGAGACTGCAGCTAATCTCG
>ENA-OYWT01000370-OYWT01000370.1-human-gut-metagenome-genome-assembly--contig:-NODE-370-length-19466-cov-6.830457_pt1 | contig 19466 bp, 18 predicted proteins | sample MGYA00244171_ERZ653399 | MGnify/ENA primary metagenome ERZ653399 (study PRJEB26926, sample SAMN06164987) | human gut metagenome | biome: ENVO:00009003; feature: ENVO:2100002; material: ENVO:00002003... | reverse complement strand
TTGGACGGGAATCTCCAGCATCATTTACAAGCTGCGTCATAAACTGAACGCTGACCTTATCCAGACCGTGTATGGGAAGGGCTATAAATTCTTGCCGCCATGAGGATTATAGAAAAGAATGTTGGTAGATAGTACGAAACCATTCATTTATTGGAACTATGCAGAGTAAGGAATAAAAGTGTTATAAATCTGCGGTATGTTGGTGCATACCGCAGATTTTGCTATATCATAAATAGAGATTGGCGAGTTTTATTGAAGAATACAGTAGTTTATGTTACCATAGAGAGGTAAGTTAAGACTAACTTGATGGAGTGATGACAATGGAGAAGGTCAACTTCAATCCGGAATGGTATGGTGTACAGGCAAAAGTACTATCGAGAAGCGAAAGACAGCTGGTTGTGGATTATGGATGTAATGGGCGTGGTATCGTAAAAAATTATAGCTTGTTTGAGGGCATACAACTTTGCTTCCTCGATTTTGAAACGGATGAATCTATGAGGACCCAGAAGTTCAATCCAGATATCCTCCAGATTACTCACTGTCAAACCGGACGCTATGAATGTGAATTTGCCAATCATACTGTGGCATATTTGCCAACGGGCTATTTCAGCGTTGCAACCACAGCGCATTTGCCGACTTCGTTCTCTTTTCCCTTGGGGAAGTATTACGGCGTTAGCCTTGTCATAGATCGTCAGGCGCTTTCGGACGAAATACGCCGGATGATGCGGACAATTCCCATTGACCTTGATAAAATAGGGACAACACTTGGTCTTGAAACACAATGGTATGTCAGTGATACTCCACCGCAATTACGACACTTGTTTTCCGAATTATACACAGCCATTCAAACGGAGCCTGTCGGCTATTTCAAAATTAAGGCCATAGAGCTATTATACCACATGGATCAGTTGACACAGATTAGCGGGTGCGACTCAAAGTATTTTGATAAGAAACAGATTCAAGCAACAAAAGCTATTCGGGAGTATCTTATTTCCCATCTGGATGAAAAAGTTCCCTTGGAACAGTTGGCAAAAGAGGCGCACTTGAATCTGTCGGTGTTCCATCTGGTATTTTCCCACATATATGGGGACACTCCGTATGCCTACCTCAAAAAATACAAAATGAATTTAGCTGCCCAGTGGCTTTCGGAAAACAAGATGAAAATCGGTGATATTGCCTTGGAGCTTGGATATAGCAACGCAAGTAAATTTGCTAAAGCATTTCAATCTGTATATGGAATGCTGCCAAAAGACTACCGAAAAAATCGATAGTCATGTACAGGCGGCGTTTAACAGCGGTAGAGGTGTAGTCTCTACTAATTCATTGGTATCTTTGGGCTATTTTTGCCCGTGACGCATAGATATGGAGTAGCAGCCAATTTCAAAAGTTGATAGAATAAATGTCGCGGTTAGCAAGAACTAACTGCGACATTTTCTCTTTTAAGGAGGGTTCATGCTATGTCAAACGCAAAGTCGAAACAGGCAAAACCAAAGACGGGTTTGGCACGATGCATGGAATTGGCTTCTGACAGAAAGGGCCTTGTGTTCTTAGCCGCGGTTCTTTCGTCATTGGCAGCCATTGCTTCGTTTATCCCGTACATAGCGGTCTATTTTATGATCCGCTCAATTATCGGTGTTTTCCCGAACCTTGACCAGTTGGATATGGGGATGGTCATGAATTATGGCTGGCTGGCGCTCGCCGGGATCGTGGCAAATATCCTACTGTATTTTCTGGCTATTTTCAGCTCACACATGGCGGCATTTGGAACGCTGTACGAGTTGAAAGTTCTCTTTGCAGACCATATTACCAAAATCCCACTGGGGTATCACTTAACGATTGGCAGCGGCCGTCTGCGGAAAATCATGGATGAAAACATTGAAAGTGTGGAGGGCTTTATTGCTCACCAGTTTCCTGATTTTGTTGCCTCTATTACCGCCCCTATCGTCATGGTCATCATCCTGTTGGCTGTTGACTGGAGGTTTGGCCTTGCTTCCCTGGTCGGCATCATTCTTGCATTTGTCGCAGAGTTTATTGGCTTTGGCAGCGGTGAAATGAAGGAGAACATGGGCAAGTACCAAAAGGCTTTGGAAGAAATGAATAATGCCTCTGTGGAGTATGTCCGGGGAATGTCGGTAGTAAAGGCGTTCAATCAAACAGCATCTTCGTTCAAAAAACTCAAAGAGGCAATCACCGGCTATACGGAATGGGTCCTCAAGTTCTCTCTGGGCTGGCAGAATTGTATGCCTGCCTTTACCACAATCATCAATAATGTTTACCTGATTCTTGTTCCTGTGGGCATCCTGATTGGGTCCAGAACGGATGATTTTGCCGGATTTGCGATGACCTTTATCTTTTATCTGCTCTTTGTACCAGCAATTTCCGGCGTGCTGAACAAAATCATGTATATTTCAGAGTCGTTCATGCAGATCAACGGGAATGTGGCCAGGATGGACGAGATATTGAACATTCCAGAAATGCCGGAAACGGCTCATCCTAAGAAACCTGCTGGGGACGATGTTGTTTTCAATAATGTCAGCTTTTCCTACACGGGAGATAATTCTGAGAAAGCTCTGGAAAATGTATCTTTCTCGGCAAAGCAGGGACAGATCACAGCCATTGTCGGACCTTCCGGCGGCGGCAAAAGTACGATTGCCAATCTGATTTCCCGCTTTTGGGATGTGTCCTCCGGCAGCATTACCATCGGCGGTATAGATGTGCGCGATATGGCGGAGGATGACCTGATGCACCATGTCAGCTTTGTGTTCCAGGATATTTTCCTGTTCAAGCAGAGCATCTTGGATAATATCCGTATGGGCAATCCTTCGGCCAGCGAGGAACAAGTGATTGCGGCGGCGAAAGCAGCGCAGTGCCACGAGTTCATCTCCAAACTGCCCAACGGGTATCACACGGTGGTCGGCTCCAAAGGCATCCATCTCTCTGGCGGTGAGCGCCAGCGGATTGCTATTGCGCGGGCTATTATCAAGAACTCGCCTATCATCGTGCTGGATGAGGCAACGGCGTTCAGTGACCCGGAGAATGAATACCTGATCCAGAAAGCCTTTGAAAAGCTGATGCAGGGTAAGACAGTTATCATCATCGCACACCGCCTCTCCACGATCCGCAATGCAGATAAGATCATCGTCATGGAGAAAGGGCACTTGGTCGAAGAAGGAAAACATGACGAGCTGGTGGCCGCAAGCGGACGCTATGCACAAATGTGGAACCACTATACAGAAGCGATTGGCTGGAAAATCAGCGGAAAGGCGGTGCAACTATGAGCAGATTACAAAAAGCTCTCTTTTTGTCAGACAAGGGTTACGCAGATCTGAAAAAAGCAATCTTCGCCTGCACATTGACGAACCTGGCTATGCTTCTGCCGTTCTGTGTAACTGTTATGGTCTTCAGTGAAATTTTGACGCCCTTTGTCAGCGGTGACTCCATCCAGTGGAACCATATCTGGATGCTGTGGGGCGCAGGTATTGTTTCAGCCATCCTGGTATTTCTGGCCGCCAAAAACGATTACCGTAAAACCTATATTGCCTCATATAAAGAGTCGAACACGACCCGGCTGCGGATTGCGGAGCACCTTCGGAAACTCCCTATGAATTTCTTTAACACCAAGGATCTTTCTGAACTGACCACGAATATGATGGCGGATTGCAGCAGCATGGAGTCCCTGCTCAGCAGCACGATCCCTCCACTGATTGCAAACGGCATCACGGTGACCCTGACCTGTATCCTGCTGGCCTTCTTTGACTGGCGTCTTGCTCTGTGCGTATTCATCACGGTTCCGATTGCCTTCCTCATTATCTGGCTCAGCCGGAACCATCAAAAGAAGCTGTTTGAAAAGCAGGTTAATGCAAAACTGGCTGCCTCTGACCAGGTACAGGAATACCTGGAAGGTATGAAGATCATCAAGTCCTGCGGGCTGTCCGGCTCTCATTTCAGTGCGTTGGATAAAGCTCTGCTTGCTATGAAAAAGATTGCCATCAAAGTGGAAATGGCTGTCGGCGTGTTTATGTCCAGCGCCAGCATGATTTTGCAGGCAGGTATTGGCATTACAATCTTTGTCGGTGCTATTCTCCTGACCAGTGGACAAATTGAACTGCTGCCTTTGCTCATGTTTCTGCTGATGGTCACGCGGATTTATGGCCCTATTTTGGCAATCCTGGCGAATTTGTCCTCGCTACTGAATTTGAATGTAGTTACAAGTCGTATGCGTACCTTGCTCACCACTCCTGTGATGGACGGTGACGGGAAAATGGTTCCGAACTGCGATATTGAGCTTTCCCATGTGACTTTTGGCTACAATCAGGAAGATGTCATCAAAGATGTTTCCTGCAAAATTCCCCAAGGGAGCGTGACCGCCCTCGTTGGCCCGTCCGGTTCCGGTAAAAGCACGATTTCCAAACTGATTGCCCGGTTTTGGGATGTTCAACAGGGCAAGATCACCGTGGGCGGCAAAGACATCAAGAGTATGGAGCCGGAAAGCCTCATGTCTTATATGTCTTTCGTGTTCCAGGATGTGACCTTGTTCAATGATACGGTTATGAATAATATCCGTCTTGGCAATCCAAACGCAACAGACGATCAGGTAATTGCTGCTGCCAAAGCCGCCTATTGTGATGAATTTGTCCGGGAGATGCCGGATGGGTATCAGACGGTTCTCGGTGAAAACGGCAGCACCCTTTCCGGCGGTGAGCGCCAGCGTATTTCCATCGCCCGCGCATTACTAAAAAATGCGCCCATCATTCTGCTTGACGAGGCCACAGCATCCCTTGACCCAGAGAATGAAGTCCTGGTTCAAAAAGCGATTGCCAAACTGGTAGAAGGCAAGACGGTTATTATGATCGCCCACCGTCTCCGTACAGTTGTGGATGCGGATCAGATCATTGTTCTTGACAATGGACGACTGGTAGAACATGGAACGCACGATGAGTTGATGAAGAAGAATGGGCTGTATTATAAGTTGTTCCATATTCAGCAGGAAAGCCTTGGTTGGGCGGTATAACTTTGGGGGAAAAGCGTTGACTGGACTGGCTGTTCTACAATATGATAATCTGTGTATTGACCCAAACCAGCGTAGGGCCTTTGTGAGCGGGCGAGCGGTGGAGTTGACCACGATGGAATTCAATATCCTATATTATCTGGCCTTACACCCTGGCTGGACCTTTACCCGGGAGCAGCTTTACCGATATGCGATGCCCGATGACTTTGCTTCCGGCCTCGAAAGCGTCACCAGCCGGATCTACAAGATACGGAAGAAATTAAATATCAATGCGATTCAAACGGTATATGGATATGGTTATCGCTTTGAAAAGTAAGGGAACAAGCAAGAAAGCGGCCTTTGTATTATAGCAAGGGCCGTTTTCGATTTGTGCGGATAGGAAAACATCAATAATTCCAACCAAACGGAATAAAGTCGTCTAAACGGAATAGACAGGCAGGGAGGCCCTCGGTAAAATACATCGTGTGAGATGGACGCATGGCGTCCTATTTTTCACGAAGAAAGTTAGTGCAATCTAACCAAAAAGGAGAGAACATTATGTCTGAACCAGTCAAGGGCCGCGGGATGAGCGGCAAAGATGTCATTACCGTGGGGATTTTCTCCGCCATTTACTTTGTCATCAACTTTGCCTTTATGCTTCTGGGCGGGCTGCACCCGCTGCTTTGGATCTTGATGCCGGGCTTTATCGCTCTGTTTACCGGCATTCCATATCTCATGATGTGCGCCAAGGTGCAGAAGGTGGGCTCCGTCCTGCTGATGGGACTCATCACGGGCCTCATTTACTATGTCACCGGGCAATTCACCGTTGTGATCCTGGTATCCTTCGTTCTGGCCTGCGGCTTGGCTGAAATTACCCGTGTCATCACCCACTACCGGAGCATGGCCGGCAACCTGGTATCCTTTGTGCTGTTCTCTGTGGGCATGGTGGGCTCTCCGCTCCCGATCTGGCTGATGCGGGAGGACTTCCTGCGGCAGATCACAGAACAAGGGATGCCAGCGGACTATGTGAACACTCTGGCGGCCCTTTCCTCCAATGGGATGCTGATCGTTCTGTTCCTGGCTCCTGTTGTTGGAGCGGTCATCGGCGGCATCCTTGCCCGCGCCATGTTCCGCAAGCACTTTGAAAAGGCTGGCCTGGTGTAAGATGGGGAACGGGAAGAAATCGATCTTTGACCCGAGAGCTGGACTGTGGATTCTGATCGCCGCCAATATCATCGCGTTCAGCGACCATACTCTGTGGGTGGAACTGGCGCTGGTCGCTCTGCTGCTGGCACTGATGGTTGTCCACAGAAGATTTACAATGGCAGTCAAATGGGCTGTTGGATATTGCGCCCTGCTGGTCTTTCAACAGGTGATCCTGCCGGCGTCGCCTATGATCATCGCCACCAGTTTTACCATCTTTGCCACCTATACCCGCCGGATGTTCCCCTGCCTGATGACCGGATCGCTGATGTTGAAATGCACTCCTTTGCGCTACCTGATCGTAGGGCTGCGGCAGTTACATATTCCCCAGAAGCTGATCGTGGCTATATCCGTGACACTGCGGTACTTCCCCGCTATCCGGGAGGAGATCGGCCACATCCGGGACGCGATGAAGCTGCGGAATATCCGGGGGTTCAGCCGCTTGGAGTGTACGGTGATGCCCCTCATGGTGTCCGCTACGGAGACGGCGGAGGAGCTCTCCGCGGCGGCCGTGACCCGAGGAATCGAAAATCCAGCCCGAAAGACCAGCGCCGTGTCCTTGCGTCTAATGCCGGTGGACTTGATTGGGATGCTGTTGGTCCTGGCCTTGCTGATAGGCTCATTTGTGGTACAATAAGGGGGAGTGACAATGATAGGTTTGGAACAGGTTTCCTTTGGCTATGGAGAAAAACAGGAAACGCTTTCCCATGTCAGCGCCACTGTTGCCCGCGGAGAGTGCGTCCTGCTGTGCGGGGCCTCCGGCTGCGGAAAGACCACGGTGACGAAGCTGATCAACGGCCTGATCCCGGCTTTTACTCCCGGATGCCGTCTGGAAGGGCGGGTGATGGTAAATGGGCTTGCGCCGCGGGAAACACCCATGTATGAACTGGCCCAGCGGGTAGGCTCTGTGTTTCAAAATCCAAAGTCCCAGTTTTTTAATCTGGACACCGACAGCGAACTGGCCTTTGGGCTGGAAAATGAGGGCCGTCCGCCGGAAGAGATCCGCCGCCGCGTGGAGCAGGTCGCGGAAACACTGCACCTCCAGGAACTGCGCGGGAAAAACATCTTTTCTCTGTCCGGTGGGCAAAAGCAGCTTCTGGCCTTTGGCTCTGTTTATGCCATGGGCCCTGAAATCTATGTGCTGGACGAGCCGACAGCCAATCTGGATCGGGAGGCCATTGCCCGGCTCCACGACCAGATCGCCGCTTTGAAGCGGCAGGGCTGCACAATCGTGGTGGCGGAGCATCGCCTGTACTTTCTCACCGATCTCATCGACCGGGCGTTTTATCTTCGGAGCGGGGGGCTGGAGCGCGTCTTCACCGGGGAGCAGTTTCGCAGCCTGCCAGACCCGGAGCGGGAGGCCCTGGGGCTGCGTACCCTGACCCCGGCGGTATGCACGCTCCCCGCTGTGGAATCGGCCGGCAGCGAAGAAGGGCTGTCTGTGGAGGGCTTAACCTGCAGCTTTCGCAAAGGAGCTCCCGTGTTCCGGGATCTGTCCTTTTCCGCCCGCCCCGGCGAGGTGGTGGCAATCACCGGACCCAACGGCGTGGGCAAGACCACACTTTCCCGCTGCCTTTGCGGGCTGCTGAAAGAACAAGCGGGACAAATTCTGCTGAACGGAAAGCCTCTGGATCGAAAAGGCCGCCAGCGGTCGGCTTTCTGTGTCATGCAGGATGTAAACCATCAGCTGTTCTCCGACAGCGTGTGGGGAGAGTGCCGGATGTCTGCGCCGGAGGCATCTGACAATCAGATTTCGGAGGTGCTGGACAGCCTCCACCTGCTGTCCTTTCGGGAGCGGCATCCGATGTCCCTCTCCGGGGGACAGAAGCAGAGGCTGGCAGTAGCTACGGCCCTGCTGTCGGAGAAGCCGGTGCTGATTTTTGACGAGCCCACCAGCGGTTTGGACTATGCCCGTATGGTGGAGGTGTCCGGGGTGATCCGCAGTCTGGCAAGGCATGGGCGGATCGTTCTGGTGGTTACCCATGACCAAGAATTCATGCAGAGAGCCTGTGACCGGGTGCTGCGATTGTAAAAGGAGAAATTTCATGCTGGAGCAAGTAATGGCAGACAACGGATTCCCTGTCCCGCTGGTGGAGGGTGGAAACTGCCGGGTCTTTCAGTTTCACAGCGGTACCGGAGAGGGGATCATGACACAATACGATCTGTTCCCCGGCGTATCCCTGATGTACAACGATTTCCATATGGAGAGCTATGATTCCGCGTTCCGTACAACGGAGGATCTGCTGTGCATTGATTACTGCCGCCAGGGGCGCATGGAGTACCCTGCCGGCCCGGATGCGTACTCCTATGTAGAGGCGGGCGACCTGAAGCTGGACCGGCGGCTGGAGCACCAGGGCCATTTTACCTTCCCCCTTGCCCATTATCACGGGATCACCGTTGGCTTTGCGCTCCCCCAGGCCGCCCAATCGCTGAAGGAGTGGATACGGGAATTTCCGGTGGATCTGGCCCGGCTCCAGAATAAATTCTGCTCCAGTCGCCATCCCAAGGTGCTCCATGGGGCGCCCTCCATCGATCACATTTTTCAGGAGCTCTACGCGGTGCCGGAGCAGATCAAGATTCCTTATTTCCGCATCAAAGTACTGGAATTGCTCCTGTATCTGGACGCGCTGGAACTGCCAAAGGATGCGGAAAAGCCTTACTTCTATAAATCCCAGGTGGAAAAAGTGAAGGCTATCCATCGGTTATTGACGGGGGAGCTGGAACGCCACTATACGATTGCGGAATTGTCCGAACGGTTTTCTGTCCCTGCTACGGCGCTGAAGGAGTGCTTCAAGTCGATTTATGGGCAACCCATCAACACCTATATGCGTAATTTCCGCATGGACCAGGCCGCGCTTCTGCTCCAGCAGGAGCCTCAAATGGGAGTGGCAGAGATCGCCGGCCGGGTAGGTTATGACAGCTCCAGCAAATTTGCCGCCGCATTCAGGGAAGTCAAGGGCAAGACGCCCCTGGAGTACCGGCGGGAAAGCCAATAAATTTTTCCGTCCAAACAGGACCAGACCGGCAGGACGGAGCGGACAGAGCGGTAAGAATCCCTTATAATCGTTGTAGTTAGTGTAAGCAAACTACAACGATTTTTTTTGAGAGGAGTATTGCACATGAAGGAACGAACTTGGCTCGGTATCCTGCTCTCCTTCGCCGCACCCTGCCGGGGGAAGATGGCCGGGTCTGTGGTACTGGCTATTCTCAGTGTGGCCGGGGGCTTCGTACCGTATCTCGGCGTTTATCAGATCATCCGGCTCTTTCTGGAGCGTCAGGCAGACTGGGAGGGCATTGTATTTTGGTGCGGCGTGTGTCTGGCCGGCTATGCCGTCAAGGTGGCGGGATATGCCCTGTCCACCATGCTGGCCCATGTATCCGCCTACACGATTTTGGAGGGCCTGCGCCTTCAGGTGGCGGACCGGCTGATGGGGGCGCCGCTGGGCGAGGTGGAAAGCCGGCCCATTGGCTCCATGAAAAGCACCATCGTGGACCGTATTGAAGATGTGGAGCCGCCTCTGGCTCACATGATCCCGGAACTCAGTTCCAATCTTCTGCTGCCTCTGGTCGTGGTCATCGCCATGTTCGCCATCGACTGGCGGATGGGCCTCGCCCTGCTGGTGACCATCCCGGTGGCGCTCATCCCCATGACCTTCGGGATGCGGACCTATAACAAGAATTACGCCGCCTACATGGAGGCCAACGCCCATGTGAACAGCGTGATCGTGGAATATGTAGAGGGCATTCAGGTGGTGAAGGCGTTCAGCCAGGGGGAGCGATCCTATCAGAAATTCGCCCAGGCGGTGGCCTCCTTCCGGGACTTCACCATGGGATGGTTCCGCTGCACCTGGGCCTCCATGAATCTGTGCCTGTCCATTCTGCCGACCACCCTGCTGGGGACCCTGCCGGCGGGCGTCGCGCTCTATCAGGCGGGGATACTGGACCCGGCCCAAGTGACGCTCTGCCTGATGCTGGCCCTGGGAATCGTGTCCCCCCTGATGAGCGCCACCGCCTTCATCAACTCCATGAAAAGTATGCAGTTTGCAGTAAAGGACACCCGTGAACTGCTGAATTTGCCCCAGCTCACGCAGGCGGAGCAGAATGTCCATCTGGAAGGCAGCGGCATCCAGATGCGGGATGTATCTTTTTCCTATGGCGGGACAGAGGGCAAGGAGGTGCTTCGCCATCTGAACCTGACCATCCCACAGGGAAAATTCACCGCCCTGGTGGGGCCGTCGGGCGGCGGAAAGTCTACCATCGCCCGGCTGACCGTCCGGTTTTGGGATGTGACGGGAGGCTCCATCACCCTGGGCGGACAGGACATCCGCAAGCTCCCGCTGAAGCAGCTCTCCCAGTCCATCAGTTTCGTCACGCAGGACAACTTCCTCTTTGACTGCTCCCTGAAAGAGAACATCCGGCTGGGGCGTCCGGGGGCCTCGGACGAGGAGGTGCTGGCGGCTGCTCAGGCGGCCCAGTGCGAAGAATTTATCGGCCGGCTGGAGCATGGCTGGGATACGACGGCCGGAGACGCGGGCAAGCAGCTCTCCGGCGGGGAGCGTCAGCGCATCGCCATCGCCCGCGCCATTTTGAAGGACGCCCCCATTGTGATTTTGGACGAGGCGACCGCCTTCACTGATCCCGAGAATGAGGACAAAATCCAACGCTCCATTATGGCGCTTTCCAGGGGGAAAACGCTTCTGGTCATCGCCCACCGGCTCTCCACCATCCAGAACGCGGACCAGATCGTGGTGCTGGAGAAAGGGAGCGTTGCAGACTGTGGCACACAGGAAGAACTGCTGGGCCGCTGCCCGCTGTATCAGACCCTTTGGACGGCCCATGTGGGGGCACGAAACTGGGCGGTCACATCCGGCAAAAAGGAGGGGAATTGAGATGTTTCACAGCGTAGGACGCATTATGGGATGGGCAAAGAACTATCGAAAGCGAATGATTCTGGGCTTTGTGTGCTCGTTTTTTGCAACATGGTGTACCGCGGGGCCGGTGATGCTGGCGGCCTGGGCCCTGGGGCGGATGATCGGGAACGCCTGGGGAGAGAATGAGCTTTCCGGCTCTCTCCCATGGCTGTGCTTATCTGGCATCGTCGTTCTGATCCTGCTGCGGTTTTTCTTCACCTATTGGAAAAACCGGCTCCAGGAGAGCATCGGAACGGAACGGGCGGCAGAGCAGCGGATGGAACTGGGAGATGTGCTGAAACGGGTGTCCCTTGGGTACTTTGCCAAAAACAATCTGGGGGACATTTTGGCGGCGCTCACCACGGAGTTGAGTACACTGGAACTCCAGAGTATGAAAATGGTGGACGCGGTGGTAAACGGTTATATTCAGGTAGCCGTGATCCTGCTGTGCGTGGCGATTTTCTGCCCGCCCGCCGCGCTGGTGGCGCTGATCGGTGTGCTGGTGTCCGCCTTTGCGCTGCGGGGCATTGGCCGTCAGAGCGCCCGCACCGCTCCTGTGAGCCACCGGGCTCAGGAGGCATTGTCCGGCGCGGCTGTCGAATACATCCACGGTCTGCCGGTAGTGAAATCCTTTGGACAGGACGGGGTTTCCGTTCAGCGGTTCCGGGACGCCTGCCGGGACAATAAGGCCATCCGAATCAAAAACGAATTTGGTTTCGTCCCCTGGAACTGCCTGCATCTGTTCGCTCTGCGGGCGGCGTCCGTGGGGCTGGTGCTCGCCGCGGGCCAGCAGGCTTTGGCAGGCGCTTTACCGCTCCCGTATTTCCTGATGATCGCCCTGTTCTCCTTCACCATTTTCGGCAGTGTGGAGGCCATCAATGACGCGGCCCACATCCTGTCGGTGACAGATTCGGTGCTGGACCGGCTGGAGGAACTGGAACATACGGATTTCATTGACAAGGGCGGGAAAGAGGTCACGCCGGAGCGGTTCGATGTGTCCCTCTCCCATGTATCCTTCGGGTATGGGAGCCGCGAGGTACTCCACGATGTGACCTTTACCGCGCCCCAGGGGACCACTACCGCCATTGTGGGGCCGTCTGGCTCCGGCAAGAGCACGATATGCAATCTGGTGGCCCGCTTCTATGACGCGGACCGCGGCTCCGTGTCAGTGGGCGGCCACGATGTGAAAGAATTTACCTGCGAAAGCCTGCTGAAAAACATCTCCATGGTCTTTCAAAATGTGTATCTCTTCCAGGACAGTGTAGAGAACAATATCAAATTCGGCTGCCCCGATGCCACCCACGAGCAGGTGGTGGCCGCCGCCAAAGCTGCCTGCTGCCATGACTTCATCTCGGCCCTGCCGAACGGCTATGGCACCGTGATTGGAGAGGGCGGCTCCACCCTTTCCGGCGGGGAGAAGCAGCGCATCTCCATCGCCCGGGCCATTTTGAAGGACGCCCCTATCGTCATCCTTGATGAAGCGACCGCCAGTGTAGACCCGGAGAATGAACACCTGATCCAACAGGCTCTGTCCGCTTTGACAAAGGGGAAAACCATCCTCACCATCGCCCACCGGCTGGCTACCATCCAGCACGCGGATCAGATTCTGGTGGTGGAGGATGGCCGTATCGCCCAGCGGGGTACCCATGCGGAACTGATGGCCCAGGGCGGCTTGTACCGGCGGTTTATTGAGATTCGGGAACAGGCCGAGGGCTGGAGATTGGCGTGAAGAAAAGAGTGAAACGGCAACACGGCACATCACTTCATGCCTCTGGCGAAGACTATCTGGAGGCCGTGCTGGTACTCCAAAAGGAAAAGGGCATGGTACGCTCCGTGGATGTGGCCCGGCACATGGGAGTCTCCAAGCCCAGCGTGTGTCACGCGGTAGCTACCCTAAAAGAAGGGGGCTTCCTCACCATGGACGGGGACTTCTTCCTCCGCCTGACCGATGTGGGCAGGGAGGTAGCCGAACAGACCTATGAAAAACACTGCTTCTTTACCCGCTTGTTGACGGAGGCAGGTGTCGATCCAAAGACAGCAGAACAGGACGCCTGCCGCATGGAGCATATGATCAGCGAGAACAGTTTTCGGCATCTGAAGCAGAGTATGGACAAAAAGAAATAGCCGCAGGAGGTGAGGCTGGTGACAGGGATGGCCGTGCTGCAATACGGGAATTTGCGTATTGACCCAAATGAACGCAGGGTCTATGTAAATGAACAAGTTGTGGAATTGACCACGATGGAGTTCAATATTCTATATTATCTGGCTTTACACCCCGGCTGGACTTTTACCCGGGAGCAGCTTTACCGATATGCAATGTCTGACGACTTTGCTTCCGGCCTCGAAAGCGTCACCAGCCGGATCTACAAGATACGGAAAAAACTAAATATCAATGGGATTCAAACGGTACACGGATACGGTTATCGCTTTGAGAAGTAAGAGACACTGGTGATTGTAATAGCATATACTTAATAAAAACGCAGCTGCCAACCAAGGCAGCTGCGTTTTTTGTTTAATGAATAGAATACACCGACCCGCATACGGTTCAGCCGTTATAATTGTGGCTTGACAAATACAATCGTTTGATTTAAGATAATATCATTATTGGATAATATGATTATCGAAAAGAGGTGAACGAAATGCGTCCTGTAAACGAAAAGCTGCGGAAGGATCTGCTGGAAGCCGGGAAGCGCGAGTTTATGGAGAACGGCTTCCGGGGGGCATCCTTAAAAAGTATAGCAGCCTCTCTTGGAGTAACAACTGGAGCGATTTACCGCTACTATACGGACAAGGAGGCACTGTTTGACGGATTGGTGAGAGAGCCAGCCCAAGAGCTGGTAGAGCGTTATCGGACCCTTCAGCAGACCTTTGCCGGCAGGAGTTTGGAGGAGCAGCTTCAAAAGCTCCCGGAGGTACCGGACAAGGAAGCCTCCTGGATGATGGACTTTCTCTACGACCACTTTGACGCATTCAAGCTCATCGCCTGCTGTTCCTCCGGGACAAAGTACGAGCATTACCTGGATACCCTGGCGGAAATTGAGGATCACTCTGGACGGCTTCTGGTGGATCGAATGGTGGAAGCTGGCTATCCCATTCGCCGTCTGGATGATGAGCTGATCCACATCATGTCCACCGCACTTTTCAACGGCATGTTTGAAACAATCCGCCATGATATGCCGCGGGAAAAAGCGATGGTTTATATGGATGACCTGCGGAATTTTTACTCCGCGGGCTGGTTCCGTCTCCTTGGAATACCCTTTGAATAAAGGGTTTTCCTTTTGATTTTAAGTTAGCAGTTACTAACCATAAGAAAGGGGTTTTAAGCTATGGATAACAAGAAAGCGCCCTCACCCTTTGCTGTGCTGTGGGGTTGGGCAAGTGGTGAGCACGGCGGATTTTATGCTTCGGTAGCCCTGGCGGTGCTGGGGGTGGCCTGCGGTATGGCGCCATACTTCTGCGTGGCTGCTATGATTGGGCTGCTGCTGGAAGGAGGCGGCCTTGTGGAGTGCCTGCCCTGGTGCGGTCTGGCCCTGGCAGGCTATGCGGGAAAGGCGCTGTTTTCCACATGGTCTACCAGCCTGTCCCACACGGCCACCTATCACACGCTGCGGCGTGTGCGGCAAAATCTGCTCTCCAAACTGAGCCGGGTGCCCATGGGGACGATCCTGGACACGCCCTCCGGCCAGTACAAGACCACCATTGTTGACCGGGTGGAAGGGATGGAGCCCACTCTGGCCCATCTGCTGCCGGAGATGACCTCCAATTTGCTGGTGCCAGTGAGCATCGCGGTCTATATCTTCGTCCTGGATTGGCGAATGGGGCTCGCCTCCCTGGTGACCACGGTGATTGGGTTCGCAGTAGCCTCCCAGAGTGGCAAGACTTACGCTGCCCGATGGCAGGGCGCCGTGGAGGTGGGCCGCCGTATGGCAAATGCCATCGTGGAGTATGTGGGCGGCATCCAGGTGGTCAAAGCGTTCAGCCAGTCCGCCGGGTCTTATAAGCGGTACTCCGATGCCGTGACCGAGAACGCCCAATACTATGTGGACTGGATGGCGGACAATCAGAAGTATATGGCGGTCATGCAGGCGGTCATCCCCTCGGTGCTGCTGCCCGTCCTGCCGGTGGGACTGCTGATGTGGGGCAGCGGAAGCCTGAGCACCGCCGTATTCCTCACCATCGTCGTGCTGTCCCTGGGGCTTACCGGTCCTCTGGTATCAGCCATGACCTTTGTGGACGAATTGGCGGTGGTGGGTACCAATGTGGGTGAGATTTCCGCCATTCTGGAGGCTCCGGAGCTGGAGCGCCCCGCGGCAGAGACGAAGCTGAATGGGCTGGGTATCCGGCTGGATCATGTGTCCTTTGCCTACAAGCAGGAGGACGGTGAAGTGCTCCACGATGTAAGTCTGGACATCCGGCCGGGGACGGTCACCGCTCTGGTGGGCCCTTCCGGCTCCGGCAAGAGCACCATCGCCAAGCTCATCGCCGGTTTCTGGGATGTGACGGGCGGCTCTGTCGCCTTGGGCGGTGTGGATCTGCGGAAGATCCCGCTGGAGCAGCTCAACCGCCAGATTGCCTATGTATCTCAGGACAACTACCTCTTTGACCGCACGGTGCAGGACAACATCCGCATGGGCCGCCTGAACGCCACCGATGCGGAAGTCGAGGCGGTAGCCAAGGTTGCCGGGTGCGATGATTTCATCCGCCAACTGGATCAGGGCTACGACACCATTTGCGGCGGGGGCGGCGGCCACCTTTCCGGCGGCGAAAAGCAGCGCATTTCCATTGCCCGCGCCATGCTGAAGGATGCCCCTATCGTCATTCTCGACGAGGCCACCGCCAGCATCGACCCGGAGAATGAGGCGGTCATTCAGCAGGCTATCTCCCGGCTGACGGAGGGCAAGACGCTGATCGTCATTGCCCACCGGCTGGGCACGGTGGCCGGCGCGGACAACATTGTTGTGGTGGAAGATGGCCGGATCGCCGCCCAGGGGAAGCAGGAGGAGCTGCTGGCCTCCTGCCCGCTGTACCGGCAAATGTGGCAGTCCTATCTGGGCGTCCGGGACGGAGAGGAGGAATAAGAGATGTTCAGTGTACTTCGGAAAATTTCCGCCTTTGCGGGCAGCCGCAGGGGGCTTTTGAAAAAATCCATGCTCGTGGCTTTCCTGGGGGCTGTGTTCACCGCCTTCCAGTTCTGGGCCCTGATGCTGACCCTGGAGATCCTGGTGGCCGGCGCGAACTTGAGCATATGGCCGGTGATCGGCGTCATGCTGGTCTCTGTGGCGGGACGGACCGCCTGCTCCTACTGGTCCACCAATGCGGAGACAGAGACGGGCTACTTCATGGTGGCGGAAAAACGGGTCCATATCGGAGACCGGCTGCGCTACATCCCCATGGGCTACTTCAATGACAACTCCTTGGGCAACATTACCGCCGTAGTCACCACCACACTGGGAGATGTGGAGAATAACGCCGCCCGATGCCTGGTCAGCGTCATCGGCGGGTTCCTCAACACTCTGGCCATGAGTCTGGCAATCCTGCTTGTAGATTGGCGGCTCGGCCTGCTGGCTATCGGGGGGATTCTTGCCTATCTGCTGGTTGCGGAACTGAGCCAGCGGTCTCTGCTCAAGACAGGGCCTGCCCGCCAGCACGCCCAGATGAAGCTGGTGGAGGCAGTGCTGGAGTACATCCAGGGCATGAGTGTGGTAAAGGCTTACGGCCTGGATAAGGACAGCGGCCAGGCTGTGCAGAAAACCGTGGATGAAAGCTGTGAAAAGGCCCTGGGGCTGGAACACTCCGTAGCCCCCTGGATGGGCCTGCGGCAGATTACGGTGCGGGTGTTCGCCGTGGCGCTGGCTGTGTGCGCCCTGGTGCTCTATTCCAGCGGGAGCCTGCCTCTGACCCGGTGCCTGCTGATGCTTGTTGCCTCTTTCATGCTTTACGCGGAGCTGGAGAGCGCCGGCAATATGGCAGACAATCTCCAGATGCTGGGCGCCTCTATGGATAAGGCCAATTCCATCGACGATACGCCGGTGATGGACATTGACGGGGCGGAGCTCCGCCCGGAGGATGCCTCTGTCCGGTTTGAGGATGTCTCTTTTTCCTATGGGGAACGGACCATTCTGGATCATGTGAGCCTTACAGTCCCCGCCGGCAGCACCACCGCCGTGGTAGGTCCCTCCGGCGGCGGCAAGACCACTCTGTGCAATCTTATCGCCCGCTTCTGGGATGTCCAGGGCGGAAGGATCACCGTGGGCGGCCATGATGTGCGGGAGTACAAGCTGGACAGCCTGATGAAGAACATCTCCATGGTGTTCCAGTCGGTGTATCTTTTCAACGATACCGTGGAGAACAACATCAAGTTCGGCCGCCCGGACGCCACCCATGAGCAGGTGGTGGCCGCGGCCAAGGCCGCCTGCTGCCACGATTTTATCATGGCCCTGCCGGATGGCTACGACACGGTATTGGGAGAGGGCGGCGGTTCTCTCTCCGGGGGTGAGAAGCAGCGTATCTCCATCGCCCGGGCCATGCTCAAGGATGCGCCCATCGTAATTCTGGACGAGGCCACGGCCAGCGTAGACCCGGAGAACGAAGCGGAACTCCAGGCCGCGATCTCCTCTCTGACAAAGGGGAAAACCCTGATCCTGATCGCCCACCGGCTGAAAACGGTGCGCAATGCCGACCAGATCCTGGTCCTCAATGGCGGGCACATTGTCCAGCGGGGAACTCATGAGGAACTGATCGCCCAACCGGGCCTGTATGCCGACTTTGTTCATGTCCGGGCCAAGGCCAACAGTTGGAAGCTGGAGGCTTGATGCGGCGGCTTATCTGCCTGCCGGACTCCGTTGTATCATGGGCTGGGGAGGGACTTCTATGGAATTGAATTTTGAGGGGATCGCAGTCGGAGCGGCCTCTCTGCTGGTGATTGGAGCCTTTCATCCGCTGGTAATCTGGTGTGAATACCACTTTTCTCAAAAGATTTGGCCGCTGTTTCTCCTGTGCGGGCTGATCTGCCTGGGTTTGGCGCTGTTTGCACATGGGCTGCTCTCTATTCTTTTGGGACTTGTGGGCGTGGCTTTTCTTTGGAGCATCCGGGAACTGAAAGAACAGGCACGGCGGGTAGAGCGGGGATGGTTTCCCAAAAATCCCAAGCGAACTTAACACAGGAGCGCCGAGGAGTTCCAGACTACGGATGACAGTGCCAGGGTTCAGGAGATTTTCGATGAACTGCTGAACTTCGACAACGACAATGTATTGGATCTGCCCCTGCTGTTTGTCAAGGATATGATCGTCTACAACACTGACAAAATCGCAGGCTATGATTTTTCCAGCACGCCCATGTTCTTTGATGTGCGGCTGATCCAGCCGGCGGAGTGATGGACTAGCAGAATATGAGACAAGGAGCCGGCCTGCTAAGACCGGCTCCTTGTCAAAGGATGTGTTTCCAAAGGAAAGGGGGCAGATTTGTTTGTCGTTGCACCAGTCCGGCGAGGACTACTTGGAAGCTATATTGATGCTCCAGAAAGAGAAAGGCATGGTGCGCTCCGTGGATGTGGCCCGGCACATGGGGGTGTCTAAACCCAGTGTATGCCACGCAGTAGCAACCTTAAAAAAGGGCGGTTTCCTCACCATAGACGAGGACTTCTTTCTCCGCCTGACTGATGTGGGCCGTGAGGTAGCCGAGCAGACCTATGAGAAACACTGCTTCTTTACTCGCCAGCTTGTCGCGGCCGGGGTCGATCCCCAGACCGCGGAACGGGAGGCCTGCCGGATGGAGCACACCATCAGCCAGAAGTCGTTTGAATTACTGAAAGGAGCGGTAGAGCCGGAATGACCGGTAAGCAGTCAGAAGAAAGGGAGGACCCCGCGTGGGGAAATTACTGATTTTATCCGTCACCAATGGCGAGGAACAAATTCTGGATAGGATCAAGGACTTCCTGGCGGAAGAGCCTGGAATCGAGATTGTGGAGCCGCCCGCCACGAAGCATATCCTCACCTTTCTCGGCCTGGAACTCCACCTACGCAAGCAGACGGTAAAGTGGCGGGGCCAGCCTCTCCACCTTACGCGCCTGGAGTTCTTCACGCTGGCGTATCTGGCCCGACATCCCGGCTGGGTCTTCACGCAGGAACAGATCTATGAGGCCGTATGGCATGAGTTCCCGGAGGACTGCGGCGCGGCCGTGGTCAATATCATCAGCCAGCTCCGCCAGAAGATGGGACCGGGAAATCCGATCCGTACCGTCCCCCACAGCGGCTATAAGTTTGAGCTGCCTCCATAACCTGAGAAGCCTTTTCCGAAAAAACGCAGTTATCCTTGATGGGTAACTGCTGTCTCTTATACACATCTGACGCTGCCGACGAATAGCCTT
>ENA-OYWT01000344-OYWT01000344.1-human-gut-metagenome-genome-assembly--contig:-NODE-344-length-20577-cov-19.619969_pt1 | contig 20577 bp, 16 predicted proteins | sample MGYA00244171_ERZ653399 | MGnify/ENA primary metagenome ERZ653399 (study PRJEB26926, sample SAMN06164987) | human gut metagenome | biome: ENVO:00009003; feature: ENVO:2100002; material: ENVO:00002003... | reverse complement strand
CAGCGTCAGATGTGTATAAGAGACAGTAATTGGTTTTATAAGAAGAAGTTTGTCGATTTTATTTGGTATTTTAAGGGTTTCAGGAAGTTCTTAAGCTCATTCTTTATGGTGGGCATGTACACAATACTTGCATCGATGTACACATCTTTTAATGTTGTATACTTAGGATGGTTTGCATCTGATATTGAGGTTGGTTACTATACTACTGCTATTAAACTATTTGCTATAATCCTCTCTCTTTATACAGCGATAACAGGTGTGTTTATGCCACGTATATCGCATTTAAATAAGAAAGGGGAAAAAAATACAGTGAAAAGCCTGAATGAAAAAAGTTTGAATATCCTGATACCTACAGTTTTATGCTTCATAACTTATTTAGAAGTATATGCGAATGAAGTTATTTATATAATTGCAGGTAGCGGATATGAAAATGCAGTTTTTCCATTCCGAATACTACTTCCTATCCTTTTATTTGCAGGAATAGAGCAAATATTGAACAATCAAGTGTTAATGCCTTTTGGAAAAGATAAATACCTATTGATTACTGCTTTAGTGGGAGCTATGATTGGTATAATTTTAAATATTACATTAGTCGGCAAGTTGCAAAGTGTAGGTTCATCTATAGTGTGGATGGGGTCAGTAGTATGCACAACCACGCTTTCTTCAATTTTCGCTTATCGTACAATAGGGAAAATGTTGCCATTTGGCATCTTATTTAAAAATATATTAGGACTCCTACCTTTATTATTGGTGCTTGTTACAATACACACGCTCATTACTGCAATAAGCTGGAGTATTTTATTGTCAAGCATCGTTGCTCTTATTTATTTTTTAATTCTTCAATATTTCTTTAAAGACGAAATCTTTTTGTCTATTATTCATTGTTTAAAACATATTACTAAAAATGAAAATACTAATAATAAGTAATACTCTACCTTTTCCACTTACTACAGGAGGAGATCAAGCTGTTGCCAATATGATTAATGGTTTGCAGCATAAATGCGAGGTGCATTTTCTATATAAAGTGAATAGAAAAAATGACGATAATAGCAAGGCTGGAAAATGTTGGAACAAAGTAATATTTCATCCATTTACAGAAAAAAGGTCTGTTTCATTCTATTTGTCGCGCATTGCTATTCATTATGCTCACGATTATCAACACGATAAAAAGGACAGGGGCTCTCTTATTGCCCCATTCTCTTACTACACAAAACGGTTCATTGATTTTGTACAAGCTACTATATCATCAATCAATCCGGATATAGTTCAGACTGAATTCTATCCTAATTTAGAACTGATATATGCGTTACCTGCTTCTATCAAGAAGGTCTATGTTCAGCATGAAATACATTATACCATCAATGAACAGCGCAGAAGCAGAGAGAACGGCTGGGGGGCTTTTCAAGATGTAGCCATAGCCAAATTAAAAGCAAATGAAATCATGGCAATGAATCAATATAATGCAGTTTTTACTTTGACTAGAGCGGATTGTGAATCATTGAAAAAGGACGGAGTAACAACACTGGTATCTGATTCTCCTGTTGGAATCAAAAGAATCGGATATCGAAATATGTGTAGATTTTGCAACAAACTTATTTTCGTTGGAGCAGGGGCTCATACTCCTAATGTTGATGGAATTATGTGGTTTTTAAACCACGTATGGCCGGATGTGATAGAAAAGCATCAAGATGTCAAACTAAATATTATTGGCAAATGGGATTCCGAACAAATAAATTGTTTGTCACAGTATAAAAATGTAATATTTAAAGGCTTTGTACCTTCACTACAAGAAGAGTATAATGGTGCAATAGCTATTGTTCCTATATTGCGTGGTAGCGGTTTACGTATGAAGATTATTGATGCCGTCAATTATGGTTCATGCTTCATATCTACAACTGTAGGTGCTAACGATATGCATTTCTTAGATGGCAGAGATTGTTTTATTGCCGATGAACCGGAATTGTTTGCAGAAAAGTTAAATTGTCTGATAGAAAATGACAACATTAGACAGACTTTTTATAATAATTCAGAAAAAATTATTTCTGAATACTATTCTGTAGAACGCTTAATTGAAAAACGCCTTGACCTTTACCGACAACTTTTAGATAAATAATTGAATAGCAATGGTAATTCCAGTCATTATACTAAATCATAATTCTGCAGATGATTGTCGCAAATGTGTTTCATTCTTAAAACGACAATGTAATGTAAAATTAGAAATTATTATTGTAGACAATTGTTCCCGAATAGATGATTGTGATGAGGTCAAAAAATTGTGTAAGGAGCAGAATTGCATATTTATTCAAGCTCACGAAAATCGTGGCTATAATGCAGGAAACAACATAGGTCTGCGTTATGTCGCACAAGGAGGGTATGAATATGCAATGATAGTCAACCCTGATATGGAATTCCCTGAAGTTGACTATGTATCTAAGATGATAGGCCAGTTGAATAATAATAGCGACATTGCTGTTATAGGAGCAGATATTGTCAGAATAGATGGCGCACACCAGAATCCTTTAAAGCAAGATAGATGGAAAGATTGTTTTGATTGGATAGTTACGTTATTTAAAAGCCAGCATGATGAAGTATATGTTGATAATTATCATAAAAGTCACTATTGTAATAAAGTTAGCGGATGCAACTTGATTGTGCGAATGGATTTCATTAGAAGTATTGGATTCTTTGACGAAAATGTATTTCTTTATTGTGAAGAGGCTATCTTGTCGCGTCAAGTTGAAAGAGCCGGAAAACGGTTATATTACTTAGCAGATGTGCATGCTTTACATCGCCACATTAAAAGCGTAAAAGGCAATCCCATAAAACGTTTGTCCATTTGGCGTGATTCTCGTATCTATTATATAAACACATATAGCAATGTTTTCTGGCTTGCAAAGAAAATTGCATGTTGTTCCGTAAATCTGCATGTTTTTATTTTTACTGTTCAATCGAAAATTAAGCAAACATGGCCAATAATAAAAGGGAAACTTTTTTAGACATAGCTAAAGGAATAGCTATTGTATGTATTGTCTTACTCCATATAGAAGAGGGGGTTATTCCTAATCGTCTAAATGTATTTATTGGTTCATTTATGATATCCTTATTTTTTGTCACAACCGGATGGCTCGATGCACAAAGAATAGAACCGATTTCGTTAAATGAGTTGATAAAAAAAAGATGGAAACAATTAGCGATACCCTATTTTTGGTGGAGTGGACTAATTTTACTTTTTGATTCCATACTATGGGCTGTCGGTTATTATGACAGTATTTTTATGATGAAGGAAACATACAAAACAGTAGTGCTAAGAGGATGTGGAACATTATGGTTTTTGCCAGCCTTGTTCGGAGGGGAAATTATTTGGAACTTTATTCGACGGAAACATTCTGTTTTCCTATTATGTATTGCTCTAATATTTACCGAGATAATCAGATATGTTTATGCCGATTTTTTTGAAAACGAAACATCTGATATGATGAAAATAATTCAAGCTCCATTTTTTACATTTGACAATATGTTATCTGCATGGATTGGCATAGCAGGTGGTTTTGCATTTAGACGTATATATCAAAAGTTCCATACAGATCAATTGAACAGCGTTGGTTGCTTTATTATAGGAATTTGTTTATGTATTATAGCTTACTATGTCGCTAATGATTGGCCATTTCCTGTCTTGTGGGATATGACTGCTCCAATTATTGGTCCTGTTGGTGTTCTTCTCTTATGTAAGGCTGTAGAAAGGTCGAAGATGGTATATTTTTTTAATTACTGGGGCATAAATTCTATGTCATTAATGGTGACACACTATTCTTTTATAATGGTGTGGTGCGATATTTTCAATAAACTGTTTTTTAACCAAAAAGCTATTGCTGGATATCCAGCTTTTATTTATTTCACTGTAATAATATTTATTGCATATTTTGCAAATGTTTTTTTATTGAAACATTATCCATTTTTATTTGGAAAATAATATGAACTTGGTATTAGGATGGATTCCGAAACTATTTGGAAGCGCAAATTACACATTGCGAAACTATTCCGTTTTTCTTATGATAATCTTGTGTATCCAGTATATTCCCATTGAGAGTCGTGCTGGAGTAAGTTGGGTTAAAGTTACAGCAATGGTTGTGACAATATTTATATATCTAAGATATATCGCTGTAAATAAGATGTTTATAATATGCACTATATATTTATTTTGGATTTATGTTACTGCATATTGTCTCCATCCTAATTCTTTTCGTGCTTCAACAGTAATATATCTGTCTATGTATGTCTTGACTTTTATGGCATTTTACACCTTTGTTTGGGAGTATCATGTCTTCAGCCTTGATTTTTTCATTCGCGTATTACGAAATTTTATATTTGTGCTGGTTTGCGTTCTTGTTATCCAACAATGTTGTTTAATTGTAGGGATTAGATTATTGCCAATTATAAACCTTTGTTTAGAGTTGGATCGAGGTATAGGGGCTAATTCTTTGACTTTTGAACCGTCAACTTTAGGAAGATTGCTGAATGTTCTCTATTATGCCTATTTGAAGTGTAATGAATATAAACAAGGAAGTAAAATTGGACTTCAGCAAATTTTTACAGGAGAGCATAAATTAGTTTCTGTTGCATTCGTATGGGCCACGCTCACCATGGGGAGTGGAACAGCATTTATAGCATTAGCTATAACCTCTCTATACTTTATGAGGGGAAGGCAATTCTTATTATCAATTCCAATATTTATTGGACTGTTTTTAATCCTTGATGTTTCAGGAAACCAATCATTTGAAAGAGCGGTATATGCATCACAGTCGACAATAACCGGAGATTCTAAACTTATAATGGAAACAGATGGTAGTGCCGCTGTTCGTATATTGCCGATTGTGAATACATTAAAAATAGATTGGTCAGATATAGATAGTTGGATCGGTGAAGGTTGTGATTCTGCAAGAAAACACGGGGTTTATTCAAAATATCGATATATGGGTCAGATTTCAGACTATGGATTGATTTCCTACTTACTAGAACTGTTGCTTATTTTTTCTTGTTCTATTAGGTTTGCTTCACTTGGTACAATTATGTTTTTTTTAGGAGTTGGTGGAGGCGTAGCAAATGTTTCGTATGGATGGGGATTACTTATGATTTTTTCTTGTGTTAAGTATTTTTACGAAAATAGGCCAGATGTCATACATGAAAATATTGATGGGAATTTGATAGTATTGGATTAGTTGGTTATTAATGTCTTAAATCATTAAAAATAATAAACATGATCATGAAATTGGTTCATCAGTGGACTAAGAATCACAAAGATTTTATCTCCACATTATTGCAAGAATTAGATAGTAGCTGCATTCGCTACTTCATTCTTCGTAATTATGAAGAGTTACCTGAGAATAATTTGGGCAAAGATATTGATATCGTAATAGAACCCAATTCATATAAAAAGGCGAAAAGAGCCTTATTGAAAACAATGTCAATATATGATGTCCATTATTACCAGATTACACAGTTCGATCGAATGCGCTGTTGGTATATTATGGATTTTGAGAAAAAATTTGGCATTCACATCGATATTATTGAAAATGAAGTATATAAGGGTTTTGTTTTTTTTGATTTTGAGTATTTATACAAACACAAAAAATTGTATAAAGACTTTTATGTGCTCAATGAAACGATGGATACCGTTATGTTGTTGGTTCAAAACATTGTGGCGTATAAAAGTCTGAAAAATAAATACCGGACTACCATCCAAGAAAACTACTCACATTATAAAAGCGAAATTGATAAAGAAATACTTCTGTTTTTCGGTGAAAAGTTCGGCAACAAGCTGATAGCTTGTTTAAATAATTCCGATTTTGATTCGATTGTAAAAGATGCACATGAATATGAAAAAAGTACATTGAAACGTATCTTTTGCAAACGACCATTCTGTACCTTAAAAGGTATAACAAGATTTCTCGGCGGTAAATTCTATCGCATAATTTGGTGCCCAAAAAAATATTGGAGATTTTTTGCCGTGGAGGCACCTGATGGTACGGGCAAGACTACTTTCATAGATAATCTTATCATCGAATTGAGGAAGTATTATGTATCAGATGAAACTCGCTTTTGTGTCCATCATTTCAGGCCATCATTACTGCCCAATTTGGGAGCTGTTGGAGAAAAAACAGGAATGATGAAGCAAGATACCGATTTTACCAATCCGCATCGGGCCAAACCTGCAACTTTTATTAGCTCTTTGATAAGAATGAGTTATTATTGGTTGGATTACGTGATTGGTGTTCCTTATCTACTGCGAAAGGAGGTTCAATATGAGAAATATTCTATTTATGACCGTTATATCTATGATTTTGTTGTTGATCCGCGTCGTTCGCGCATCAACTTGCCTTATTGGTTAAGAAAAACGTTTGCACGTATGGTTATTCAACCTCAAATTATATTTGTTTTGCAAGCCACCCCAGAGGTAATATACCAACGCAAACAAGAATTGAATTTGGAAGAAATCTCACGCCAATTGAGTGAATTCAAAAAGATAGAATTAGTCAGTTCTAATGTTATTTATATTGATGCTAATCAATCTGTTGCTGCGATGGTAAATCAGGCAATAGAAGCTATTTTTGATAAATTCCTTTATAAAATATGAAAATCTTACATTTTATATTAGGCAAGGCTAACCCGGAGCGAGCTAATGGTGTAAATCAAGTAATTCATGGCCTTGCCAAATATCAAAGTCTGGCAGGTCACGAGGTTCACGTGATAGGAATCAGTAGTTCCATGAATAATTCTTACGAAAAAGTGAATCGTGATAAATTCGAGGTGGAATGCTTTAAGAATTTTAATTCAGAAAGTTTTACCTATATCAAAAAGGTAGCTAGGAGTGTTGATATTGTGCACTTGCATGGGGTATGGAATATGAAAAATGTAAGGTTAGGCCGTTACCTTGAAGAAATCCACAAACCATATGTCATTACTGCTCATTGCGGATATGCAATCGATCGTTTAAAGCAATCTAATTATTCTTTAAAATTGATATACCATAAATTATGGCAAAAACGATTGTTTGAGCATGCGGCAGGAATACATGCCCTTACCAGGGAGGAATCTACCGACATATATCGTTTCTGCAAGAGTGATAATATTTTCGTCGTTCCTAATGGAGTGGATTCGGATACATTTGATAAGTATCACTATCAAATACATACTGGGCGAAATAAAATCAAATTGGGGTATATTGGAAGAATATCCGTTGAGAAGAATATTGATAATCTGATTTATTCAATAGCATTGCTTCCAATAGAAATAAAAGAAAAAGTTGAGTTGTCATTGATAGGACCGATAAATGACAAGGCTAAGAGGCTTCAAGAATTGGCGATAAAACTGGGTATTGGGAAGAATATTAAATTTCTTGGAGGCAAATATGGAGAAGAAAAACTTCAAACCCTGTTAGATTTAGATATCTATATCCATCCGGCCTATTCAGATGTGGTAGGCATAGCTGTGATGGAGGCCATAGCCTTGGGGATTCCCACAATTGTAACACGCACATCCCATATGTCTTATTTTAATAATACTGATGCTTTTATAATGGTGGAACCTACTCCCGTTGACTTCTGTCAGGGAATACAAGAAATGATAATGAAGCAGCCATTATGGCAAAAGTATTCTAATCGTGCAAAGATTCTGTATAAAAAAGAGTTTAATTGGCAATTGAACTCTAATAGAATAGTGGAATTTTATCAAAAAATGATCAAATAAGGGTAACAGAACAGTTTGCGAATGATAATCTAATATATAAAATGAGTAAAAGATTACAGTTCTGTTATTAAATTCCGTTTACCGCAATAATATATAGATGAGAACGATTTTAGTATCTGCTTATGCTTGTGAACCATATAAAGGCTCAGAGCAAGCTGTTGGATGGAACATCGTACTTGAATTATCTAAGAAAAATATCGTACATGTGATAACTCGTGCCAACAACCAACAACCAATAGAGAAATTTCTAAAAGAAAAAAGTAATTCAAATCTGAAATTCCACTATTATGATACACCTAAAATATTTCTTTCATTAAAAAACAAAGAAAAAGGAGTGTATTTGTATTATATCCTGTGGCAGATAGGTATTGTTTCACTTGTATCTAAACTACATAAGACACATCATTTTAACTATTCCATTCATTTAACATTTGGGAATGTGTGGCTTCCTACATTCCTGCCATTTATTAATATTCCATTTATCTATGGTCCATTAGGAGGCGGTGAAGGTATCCCGGATACATTTATCAACAAACTCCCCATAAAACAACGGCTTATTCAACGATTTAGAAAATTGTTAAAAATATCAGCATGTATAAATCCCTTGTTTTTATACACAGCTTCAAAAAGTAAGGTTATCTTATGCAGGACAAGAGATACAGCCAATTTGTTCCCGAAAAGATATCGGTCACGCATAAATATTTTAGAAGATGGTGCTATAGAGCCTGATATATTTGACTATCATGCTAATCATAAAATACAAAATGAAATAAGAATTATATCAACATCACGACTCATAGGTTTCAAAAACGTTATTAGTATAATTGAGGCCTTACAGCTTGTGCCAAGTTCTTACAAGATAAATTGCGTTATAATCGGCAGTGGACCAGAAAAGCAGAAAATACAGAAACTTTCTTCAGAGAGTCCTCATAGCATTATATTCAAAGAACATCTAAGTAGGAATGAAGTGTTGCAAGAATTAGCAAATTCTGATATTTTTATTAGTCCAAGTTTACGGGATGCATGCAATCTATCATTACTTGAGGCTATGGCAATAGGACTACCTGTTATTTGTTTAAATTGGTCGGGTATGGCTATATCAACAGATGATAGTTGCGCAATACGATTGCCTGTTACTGATCCAAAGCAGATGCCACAGGACATGGCAGCAGCTATTATCAAATTGATAGAAAACCCACAGTTGCGTGAACAGTTGGGGAATGCAGGAAGAAAACGTATAAAAGAAGTCTTTAATTGGGAAGCAAAAGGACAGTTTATGGAAAATCTTTTCTTTAAACTGGAAAGCAAGCAATAAACCAATATTATGGACATATCTCATTTATTATCTTTCCTTCTGAATGAGGGGGGAAGCAATACTTTCTATACCTTTTCGAACGCTGACGGCAAGCGGTGGCTGATGCCTGCCAAGAATATGCGGACGGCAATGAACCTCTATCAGCCCAGCGGAATAAAAGGAAAAGGGATGAAGGCCTTATTTCCCTATCTTTACAGGCTGGGGGTTGTCAATAAAGCGGTCGGGGCGGAAAAGAAGCGGTATGAATTAGTCCCCGAATTGAAAAAACTGCTATGCCGGTTGTTTGGCACGGACGACATAGAGTTCTCTATCTTTTGCGGCACTCCATGCGTACATCAAAAGATAACCATGCAAATCAGCAAGGGGGCACGCATATTAGGCTATGCCAAATTCAGTGACAACGATGAGATAAAGCATATTTTTCGGCAAGAACAGGAAACGCTGGACTATTTGGAACAAAAAGGGCTGACATCCGTCCCCCGGTGTTTGTACAGCGGAGAGTGGAGAGACGGACTGGGGCTGTTTGTGCAAACCACGACCAAGACACGGCACTCTTCGACAGACCACCGGTGGAACGAAAGGGAAATGGCATTCCTTGAAGAACTGCACGAAAAGACAAAGCTGCACATCCCTTTCGAGGAAACGGAGTATTATCGGGATTTGTGCTTGCTCTGCGAGGAAATGAATAACCTGCCGGGATTTGAAACAAGACCCATCGTGGAGGGCGTGAGCAAAGTTTTGAATTTTTATGTTCATAAGGAGGTGGTTTTCTCTTTTTATCATGCCGACTTCACGCCGTGGAACATGTATGTGGAAAAAGGCCGCTTGTATGCTTTTGACTTTGAATACGCCAAGCGTACTTATCCGCCTTATTTGGATTACTTTCACTTCTTCACGCAAACCGCCATTTTTGAGGAACATTTAGGCGCTGATGGTATCTGGAAACTTTTTCAGCATGATAAAGAACGCCTTCAATCTTTGTTCGGCAATCCGGATTTAGCCTACACAAGCTATTTATTAGGCGTTATGGCACATTACGTGAAGCGTGAAAAAGGAGTGTTTACCGGTGATGTGCAAAGGAATATGGAGCTATGGATTGGACTTCTCAAATATTTACATAAATGAACGATAGGCGCATTGTTTGTTTTCACCTTTTCAACGATTTCAGCGGAAGCCCCAAAGTATTGAACATGGTGCTTAAAGGACTACTTGGCAAAGGGAAAAAGGTAGAATTGGTTACTTCAAAAGGCGGAGTGCTGGATGAACTGAACACACATCCTGGTATAAAGCGGTATTCTTATCCGTATCATTTTTCCGCGAACCCTGCGGTGACGATGTTGCGCTACACTGTGATTCAGCTATATACTTTCTTCTTTGCGTTCCGCTATCTGTTCAGAAAGGATGTGGTGTTCTATATCAATACGCTGCTGCCTGTGGGGCCGGCTCTGGCGGGTCGGATCATGGGGAAGCGGGTGGTTTATCATTATCACGAGAACGCTTTTATCAAAGGGACGTTCTATAAGGTGCTGGCCTGCTGTATGCAGAGGTTGGCGCATGAGATAATTTGTGTGTCGGCTTACCAGGCTTCTTTTCTTCATCGGAAAAAGCATGTGACCGTCATTCCGAATGCAGTGCCTGCAGAGTTTGCCGAACGTTTGATTCCGAATAGCGAGGAGGCTTTTCAGCGCAAGACAGTGCTCATGTTAGGTTCTCTGAAACTTTATAAAAGTCCGTTGGAGTTTATCGAATTGGCAAGGCGGATGCCACAGTTTGCATTTGAGCTGGTGATAAACGATACACAGGAACAGATAGGCAAGTTTCTGGAAGAGCATTCGGTGGATGGACTTCCCAACCTGAAGATTTATCCGCGGCAGGCGGATGTGGTGCCGTTCTACAACCGCGCTTCGATGGTGCTTAACCTGTCGAATAAAAGAATGTTTGTCGAGACTTTCGGCTTGACTGCACTGGAGGCGATGAGTGCAGGGCTGCCGGTAATTGTGCCCACCGTGGGCGGTATCGCTGAAATGGTGGAAGACGGTGTGAACGGGTATAAGGTTGATGTGCAGGAATTGGAGCGGATCATCTGTCTTATTAAGAAAACGCTCAATGATAAAGACCATTATATGCGTATGGCTAACGAATCATACAGGGCCTCTTTAGATTTCAAAGATGATACAATGATTGAAAGAATCCTCACAATCTTGAATGAATAACAACGGAAATCAGGGGTTATACGAATGAAGTGAATCTTCAACTGCCAACCTTCAACGATTCTTATTCTCAAACGGTTCTTTTAGGTTATATTCAGTCCTTGGAGGGAAAAGCGCAAACAATTTTCAGAAGCGGGAAAAGTAGAGAATTTCCATATATTTAAAAACAACTTTTATTAGATGAAGCGAGTAGCGATTGTGGGCATACAGGGTGTGCCCGCAAAATATGGTGGCTTCGAGACATTGGTGGAGAATATTATCGGGGAGAACTGTTCTCCGGATATCCGGTATACCGTGTTTTGCAGCAGTAAAGATTATGCGGAACGGAGGGATTCTTATAAAGATGCCGGATTGAAATATATTCCGCTGTTTCATGCCAACGGCATGCAAAGTACGCCTTATGATATCCTGTCGATGCTCTCCACGTTGAAGGGGTATGACACGGTAGTCATACTGGGGGTATCGGGATGTATTTTCCTTCCCGTATTCAGACTGTTATACCGGAAAAAATTAGTGATTAACATTGACGGTCTGGAACATCGCAGAGCCAAATGGGGCGGATTCACCAAATGGTTCCTGCGTACCAGTGAGGCAATGGCGGTGCGCTATGCCGATGTGGTGGTGGCAGACAATAAGGGGATTCAGGACTATGTGATGGAGACCTATCACAAGGAAGCGGTTTTGATAGCCTACGGGGGAGACCAGGTGCTGAGAAATATATCAGAAGAACGGCAGATGGAAATCCTGCGGAAATACGGGGTGACACCGGGCAACTATGCAGTCAGCGTATGCCGGATAGAGCCGGAGAACAACAGCCATGTAATTTGTGAGGCATTTGCCTCCAGCGGGAAAGATATTGTGTTCGTGGGTAACTGGGAACGGAGCGAATATAGCCGTGGATTAAAACAGAAATACGCTGAATACAGCAATATACGAATGGTGAATGCGGTATATGACTTGGACGAGTTGTATGCGCTGCGTAATTGGTGCTGTTGCTATGTTCATGGGCATAGTGCGGGCGGTACCAATCCCTCTTTGGTGGAGGCGATGTTTTTCGGGAAGCCGGTTCTGGCGTATGATGTGGTATATAACCGGGAAACGACTGGGAATAAAGCCTGTTACTTCAAGACTGCGGATGAATTGACGGAACTACTGAACCGGAATACACTGGACGGTACGCCGATGAAAGAGATAGCCATGAGGCGATATACATGGAAATACATTGCGGAACAATATGAAATATTGTACTAAAGAAATATATAAGAACGAAAAAGATTGACAATGAGGAGAAAACGGTATTGGGGGGTGGTTGTATTGCTGTTGCTGCCGGCTTTAAAAGCTTTGTCGCAGGCACCGGTCAGCCCCAAAGTGGAATTGTTTGCAGGGGCGGAATTGCATTATCGGGATATCTTCTACACGAAGATGTACGAGGTTTTGGTGAACCTGACTCCCGGTCTGAAATGGCACATCGGCAACCGGTGGCAATTGGCCGGTCAGGCCATAATCCCCGTTTATAATGATTATGGGGATCGGTATAAGAAGGTACGAGAGTCAGCAGTTCCAACGCGTCGGCCGAATTGCAGGAATCTGTGACGTTAGAGTATGACGTGGATCCTGAGATAGCTGAAACCATCACCGCACAGAAATATGTGAACGGACAATGGGTGGATGCGGAATATACGGTAGGAACGGACGGGAAAGTCACGGTGACAGTTGACCAGTTCACCTCCTACTCGTTGTTATGCAATGCCACCATCAGCTCATCGAAAACATCGGAGGCTGTCAGCTTCTCTCCCGACTCATGGGACAACCTGTACGGAAGCGGTGACATGGCTGTTTCATCTGCTTCCTATTCCTACAAGATCGGTACGGATATCAGTTCGTCCGGCACGAACAAGATCACCGCTTACCTGATTGAAATCGTGGCACGTGCCGCAGGAGCAGGTGTGACAGAGGCAACTGGTACCTATCCCATCAATGTGACCCTGCCTGTCGGCACGGCCATGAGCATCAGCGGACAGCAGGAGGTAACCACGCTCACCGCATCCACATTAGGTCGTAGCGTTTCCGGCAGGCAGTATGGGACGGTATCTGTCATAACCCGGTCTTGGAACCGCCAGCATACGGGTGGAACCGATTGACAGAACCGGTGTAAGATTAGCCTTTCATTCATCCCGATACGGAAGCCCCTGTCTGAACCCGGTCACCGGAGGAGACAGGGGCTTTTTCTATATTTTATCTATCCATTGAATTTTTATGGAAACAGGGAATATCTCATTGCAGTATAAGGTACTTCTAGGATACATGATATTGGTCGTGGCCGTTTGCGGCATGGTTTCCATCCTGTTATACGAACGTGACCGTATGCGTACGATAAGATCGGAGACAGCGGAGATACGCCGGATTTGGCATGATATCAGTACGGCCCATCGCCATATCACCGAACTTGCCACCGACGGGGAGTCCGTCATTGTCTGGGAGGATGCCGACTTCCGTGACTACCATGGAAAGCGCCTGCATACGGACAGCCTGCTGCAAACATTGAAATCGAGTTGTGGCATGTTTGTCCTGCCCGGACAGATCGATTCTTTATGTCATTTACTGGAGGCCAAGGAAGAGCATCTGTCCCACATCATGAAAGCCATCGCCCAGCTGGAGGAGGCAGACAGCCTGCTCGCAAACCGTCTGCCAGTCGTTGCTAGGGAAGCGGTCCGCATCCGGACGGTCACCCGGAGGAAGACAGGTGTCGCCGGCTGGCTCGGGGGGAAAAAGAGTGTACAGGTCCTCGAACCGTCGGAAGGGCTACGGGAATTGAATGACAGGCTGGTTGCCATGCAGGAGGAACGTAACCGCCGAATAAATGCATATGCGGACAGCCTGCGCAGGCAGAACAGGACATTGAACCAGAAACTGCACGTGCTCGTCACCCATCTTGACGGGCAAGCGCAGGCGGCGTTCATCAGTCGTGAGGAAAAAATCACGGAAGCCGGAGATTTTTCTTTCAAGCTGTTTGTCTTGGTAATCGTCTCCGCTTCCTCCTTGCTATTCATCTCGTTCCTGATCATACGGCATGACATCAGGAAAGAAAGGGAAGGGCGGGCACAGCTCCAAAGGATAAACCGTGAGAACGAGGAACTGCTCGGTATGCGTAAACAGATCATCCTGACCATCTCGCACGATATACGGGGACCATTGGGCAATATCAGCAACTGTGTGGAGCTGGCCTCGGAAACCCGTGAGAAGAAAAAACGGGAAGGCTATCTGGAGAACATCCGCCATTCCTGCCGCCATATACTGAATCTGGTGAACAACCTGATGGATGTCTATAGGATCAATGAGACCAGGGATACCCGTAATGAGATCCCTTTCCGTTTGGGCAGCCTGCTAGACAACATATCGGAGGAATACGCCCGGAAAGCGGCCGGCCAGGCCCTGCTGTTCGAGAGGTGTCATGAGATTGTCAACAATATCACGGTGAGAGGAGATGCCGACAAGCTGGAACAGATACTGGACAATCTGCTGACAAACGCCATCAAGTTCACCCCGTCCGGTACGGTCCGTTTCCATACCGGATATGCGGAAGGCAGGTTGCATGTGGAGGTAGGCGATACCGGTATCGGCATGGACAGGGAGACACTGGAGCGTGTCTTCCGTCCGTTCGAGCGTGCGGCGCAGGAGATAAACTCTGAAGGGTTCGGTCTGGGGCTCTTTATCACGAAAGGTCTTGTGAAGGTGCTGGACGGAAACATAGACGTGGAGAGCCGGCCGGGCAAGGGCACGATATTCCGCCTGACGTTTCCTCTTCCGGAAACAACGGAGGATCCGGAAACGGAGGAGTTCCAGGTACAGTCCGCCATGGTACTTCCCAAGCGTGTGCTGGTAGTGGATGATGACAGCATCCTTTTGAGAATAACGGAAGACATGCTCGGACGCCACGGCGTGGAATGCACGACCTGCCAGAGCGTAAAAGAGGCGGTTCTCGCGCTCGACCGTCTGGATTACGATCTGGTGTTGACAGACATACAGATGCCCGTGACCGACGGTTTCGGCCTGTTGAAATTGCTGCGCGGTTCGGATATCGGAAATTCCCGTACCATCCCTGTCGCCGTCATGACGGCACGGGGTGACGGCGACTCGGGTGTCTATGCGAGGTCCGGTTTTTGCGGTTGCATACACAAGCCTTTCTCCTCAAAAGGACTGCTGGCCTTTCTTTCCTCCGTAATGGCAGACAGAGCTGCCGGTGCGTCCCCGTTTGATTATTTCCGTCTGATGGAAAGTACGGACGACCGCCGGCATATGTTCGGGCTTGTCATGAAAGAGTCGGAAAAGGATCTGGCCGAACTGGAAGGGGCAATGGAGGGGATGGACCGTGAGGCCATGCGGAGGACCGTGCACCGGATGGCTCCAGTCTGGGAATTGCTGGGAGCCGGTGACGTGTTGTCGGACTACCGGAAAATCCTGCATGACAAGGCCGCAGGCGACGAGACGGTCAGAGGGCACACCTTGAGGGTTATGGAGCAGATACGGACACTGATGGATGAGGTGAATAATGAATTAGAGAAAAGGGATGACGGGAATGAAAAAGACCTTACTGGTCGTGGAGGATAACCTGATCCTCTGCGATATTCTTGAGAAATGGCTGCTGAAAGCCGGTTATGGAGTATTGACGGCCACGGACGAGCCTTCGGCACGCCGAAAAATCAAAGGGAACGACGTGGCGCTGGTGCTGACGGATGTCCGCCTCCCCGAAGGGGATGGCATCAGCCTGCTGGAATGGAGCGTGTCCCAAGGGTTACACATCCCTTTTGTGGTGATGACCGAATATGCCTCCATTGCGGATGCGGTGCGTGCCGTCAAATTGGGTGCGAAAGACTACTTGCCCAAGCCTGTCCATGAGGAACAACTGATGGAACTGTTACGGGGATTGGTCGGCCTGCCAGTTTCCGTTCCCCCGAGGAAATCATTCATGAAAAGGTTTAGCGTGGCGGTCCGGGAGACCGAACGGATAGCTTGTCGTGTGGCTCCCCTGGATTGTTCCGTCATGATCCTTGGACCGAATGGTAGCGGAAAAGAATCTGTCGCGCAGCTGATCCAACGGCATAGCGGACGTAAGGACAAGCCTTTTGTGGCGGTGAACTGCGGTTGTATCCGGGGGGAACTCGCCGCATCGGAGTTTTTCGGTCACGTGCAGGGGGCGTTTACCGATGCGAAAAAGGATTCCGCCGGCTATTTTGAGGCGGCCCGGGGCGGTACGCTCTTTCTTGACGAGATCGGAAACATGCCTCCTGAAATGCAGACACTGCTACTCAGGGTATTGCAGGAAAGAGTGTATTGTCCGGTGGGCAGCCGCAAAGAACTTGAAGCCGATGTACGGATATTGTCGGCCACCAACGAGGATATGGAGCGTGTCATACGGGAGGGGCGTTTCCGGGAGGATCTGTACTACCGTCTCGCCGAGTTTGAGATATGCCAGCCCTCCCTCTCCGAATGTCCGGAGGATATATTGCCGTTGGCGGATTTCTTCCGTAAGCGACATTCAGAAGAGATACGTGTGGAAACCTCCGGTTTTACCGAACAAGCCAGAATCTCCATGCTTTCCCACTCATGGCCGGGCAATGTACGTGAACTCGGTAACCGGGTAAGGCGTGCCGTATTGCTGGCGGAATCCCCCTCGTTAACCCACAGAGATTTGGGTCTTGAGGCGGCCGTTTGTAAAACAGGTGGAAAATGCAAGAAAGGCTTGATGGAAGAAGCGGAAGAGAAAGAACGAATAAGGAAGATCCTGGAAGAATGTGGAGGTAAGATCAGCCGTGCGGCAAAAATGCTGGGGATGAGCCGTCCGACACTATACAAGAAAATGGAAATGTATGGATTGAGATAGAATTTTCATATGTTTCGTTCATATATAAGCCGGCAGATTCCGTTGGAGAAAGTTTTGCGGCCAGGAAGTTTCCAGCGGGCAGGCTGGAATTCTTCCGTCAGGGGGGATTCCGCCACCATAAGAAAGGGGTAGCGGATAAAGTACCGTCTCGTCCACCAGATTATACCGGAAAAGTCCATCGGCATATTCCGCGCTACCTCCATCTCCTACTCCTGCCAGATAAATGCAATCCTTGTCGTGCTTTTACCTTACATTCGGCAAGGGACATTCAGTAAATCCTATAAAATTAGTCAACTGATTCATACTTACAGTATTGTGAATTAGTTGTTTTTTTGTATCTTTCGATATTCCCCCGCAAATAAGGTTTGACAGCCAAAACGGGGGGGGAATATCCAAACTAAGATATGGCGAGGATACAAAATATTTCAGAGATTCATCCTACTTTGGGATTTACAGAATTCGAATTTCTTCAATTACCCATGCACTTGTCATGATTTGTCGGGTTCCTTTCCTTTTTCGCTTTCCAGACCCAGTCGTTTACGGAGTTCCGGGTCATTTTTGATGCGCCGCATCTCCTCATTGATAATAGCCTGCGCGTCCGCCTTGATCTGGTCGTAATTGCGTTGTATCTGTTGCATCATGATGTCGTTACCGTTCCTGTCCTTGAAGTCGTTGATGACCGGGATTCTCTGATAAGCCTTTTCTTCCGCGCTGATCCTGGCATGGTCTACGACGATTTCGGCATGAAATATTTTCTGTTCTATCCTCTCATCGAAATTATCCGCCACAGCTCCGACAAACGTGCCTTGCGAGAGGTTGGCAATCTTGGATGCCGGAATAAGCGAGTCAAGCTGTGTGTTGATGGAGGTGGATACGTCCTGACGGTTGATGGAAACGGACTGACGCTGTTGGAGCACTTTGCCGAAGCGCTCTGAAAGCGTTTTTGCGGTTTCCCCGACCACCTGTCCGCTGAAAATATTCCCCACCGTGTTCTGGATGACCTTGGATTCCTTTTCACCGTAATCGCGTGTCAGCTGGCTGAAATCCTGAAAACCCAGAAGCACGCCCACCTTGTTGCTTCTCGCCGTCGCGATTAGGTTGTCAAGCCCACGGAAATAGATGGTGGGAAGCTCGTCGATGATGACGGCGCATTTAAGCTGTCTTTTCTTGTTGATAAGCTTGACGATACGGGAATTGTATAATCCGAGCGCTGCCGAATAAATGTTCTGCCTGTCCGGATTGTTGCCCACACAGAGCAGTTTGGGTTCTTTCGGATTGTTGATATCCAATGAGAAATCATTACCGGTCATCACCCAGTAGAGTTGTGGGGAGATCATGCGCGTAAGGGGTATTTTTGCCGAGGCTATCTGGCCCTGGAGCTGGTCCTGGGCATTTCCTTTCCATGCGTCCATGAAGGGGGAAAGATAGTTTTCCAGCTCCGGATAAGAGGTCAGGATGGTGAACAGATCCGAGTAGGGCTTGTTGAGCAGTTCCACCGCGTGGGGAAACGTACAGTAAATGCCGTTCTTGTAAATCTTTAAATACCAGATTATTGCCGCGAGCAGAATGATGGGGGACTCCACGAAGAAGTCCCCCTGTTTTTCGATATCGGGTAAGTCAAGGGCATTACTGCCCCCTTCTCCCCTAAGAACCGTACGTGAGAGTTTCCCCTCATACGGCTCAAGCAACTCAATATTTCTATTTGTTGTTAGAAATCGGCTCATACTTTCAACAGTTTCGTTTATTTCGCTTGTAGCAGTTGTTATGGACAAGTTGCCGTACAATTGAACCACCAACAGATATTTCATTGACGTTCCATGCTTTTGTACAATCTATCTCCTTGCCGCATAACGGACAAGTCCGCTTCTGCTTGTTCCATAAATATAAGAGTGACTTACGTCCTTTGAGAGATTCCAGCATTTGTTGCTCCTTTCGCTGAAAGAAATAATCATCGTATTCCGGGTCGAAAGGGTTTGCCTCACCTTTGATTTGCTTGTACGGGGTATAATGTATATCCGACAACCTTTTAAGGGTCAGGTAGTTCACTTTCTTGCTTTTTGTTTCATATTTCCATGCAAACGTCCATTTACGCCCCCGAATTTCATGCCAATACTTATCTGCAACCCAAGACTTGCGTTTCTTTGGGTGGCGACGTAAAGCCCATTTCTTTGTGAGGTTGTAAATGTGATTGTCGCAACCGTGAAAAGCATTGGTTGATGCACCATATCGGTAATAGTTTCCCCAACCTGTTATCACAGGATTGAGCATTCGTATCAGCGATTCCTGCTTACACATTTTATGTCCTTTAACGATGTCACTGATTTTTGCCCTAAAGCGTTTCTGTGCATCTTTGGACGGAGATGTGTACAGCCTTTTGCCGAACTTCCTTACATTGAAACCTAAGAAATCAAATCCATCGTATATGTTCGTAATGGTAGTTTTCTCTTCGGATAAGGTAAGACCCCTTTCTTTGAGAAATTCTATCACCATTGGTTTGACCTCGTTTTCCAATAATTCCTTATCTCGACCCGTGATTATAAAGTCGTCCGCATACCTGATAAGATTCACTTTGTAGTGGAATGTCTTATAGTTGATGAAACGTCTTTTGAATCTTTCAGCCAAGAGTGGTTGAAGTCCGTCAAGTGCCATATTTGCAAGTGTCGGTGATATGATACCTCCTTGTGGTGTACCCTCTTCTGTCGGGAACAGTTTACCATTGAATACAGCTCCACATTTCAGCCATTTTCTGAGTATTGTTTTATCCATAGGGATATTTTCAATAAGCCAGTCGTGACTGATGTGGTCGAAGCAACCCTTAATATCTCCCTCCAAAATCCATTCGGGGGAATGCTGGCGATTTAGAACCGTATCAATCTGACGAATTGCGTCCATTGTCCTGCGCTTCTTTCGGAAGCCGTAAGAAAAACGGCCGCCTGTCGTTTCGGCTATCGGTTCCAATGCCATGAGATATAATGCTTGCATCGCCCTGTCTTTCATGGTCGGTATTCCCAACGGTCGGAGTTTACCGTTCTTTTTCTTGATGTGAACCCTACGGAGCGGCTGTGGATGGTAGCCACGACGTCTAAGTTCACCGATTGCTTTGTACTTGCGCTTGGGAGAGTCCCAAAGCTGTTTATCTACTCCAGACGTATTCTTCCCTTTGTTGGAAGTAACCCTCTTTACTGCCAATGCCTTGGCGTAAAAAGAGTGAGTAAGCATCCACTGCAAGGTTTTCACCTTGTTATGTCTGCCTTCTTTCTGAGCCTTTACAATACGCGCTTGTAGCTTTCGGACATAGGTTTCACACTTAGACCAGTTCATACCGTCCCAAGTCAGATTCCTGCTGTCAGCAGGCGCACACGATGTTTTAATCTCGTTCATTTGCTTTCCTCCTTTTGAAAGTTCTAAAAGTTATCTTGTAAAGAGTT
>ENA-OYWT01000334-OYWT01000334.1-human-gut-metagenome-genome-assembly--contig:-NODE-334-length-21043-cov-4.695207_pt1 | contig 21043 bp, 14 predicted proteins | sample MGYA00244171_ERZ653399 | MGnify/ENA primary metagenome ERZ653399 (study PRJEB26926, sample SAMN06164987) | human gut metagenome | biome: ENVO:00009003; feature: ENVO:2100002; material: ENVO:00002003... | reverse complement strand
TCTACACAAGGCTATTCGTCGGCAGCGTCAGATGTGTATAAGAGACAGGTACCGTATAGCCTTTTTTATACAGATAAGGCGCCATAAGGGCAAATTCGCCGGTGCCGTTGCTGCGTGCGCCGTGGCAGGCGATCAGTAGGCGGCCGTTGGGCTTCTCCGGAGTCAGCACTTTGGCTGCCAGTCGTGCACCGTCCGGCGTGTGCAGTTCCACCGATCGGATCGGCAGCTGCGAAAACGCTGCCACGGCGGCATTATTCTTTTTTTCATACGCGTCCGGCATGGCGTTGCCGGCAATGCGGTCTGTGATCCAGCGAGGTATGGACACGGTTTTGCGCCATACCAGCTGGTTAAAAATAAAGCCGCATACGAAAAACAGCAGCACCACCGCTGCGGCGGCAACTGCCAACAGGATACCGATTGCTTTCATATTTTTTCTCCATCAGCCGTCGTGCCGGCCCAGTAGGGCATGCGTGGCGAATTTTGCGCGTAAACGGCCAATGCCATCATAACTCATATTGCACAAAAAATCAAGTTACTTACAATATATTTTGTACAAAATGTCAATACTCGGCTTGCGATTTGTGCACTTTGCTAAGTTTTTGATTTGCAATCCCAAACGGTTGTACGGCTTTACATAGTGGGATCTTTTGGGTGGCAAGTGGGAGAATTGCCATTGCTCTGTACGGGGAGGTATGGTATAGTGTAGATACTTGTAAAAAAAGAACCCGGAGGGCGAAAGATGATTTTTTACTTAGAAGAAAATCGCATTTTTGTGCTGGAGACGGAGAACACCCACTATGTGTTCGGCATTGACTCGGCAGGGTATAATCGGCATTTGCACTGGGGTGCCAAGTGTGACCCGGCGGATTATGCTTTTACGGAGATCGGTGACGAAAACTCCAATCATTCCATGCTGGACGAATACCGACAGGAGCTGACTCCCTTTGGATCCACCGTGTACCGCACCTGTGACCTAAAGGCACAGTTTGCAGACGGCTGCCGGGAGGTGGCGCTGTGCTACACCGGCTATCGGCTGAAGGACGATACCCTGCGCGTTGCGTTTGCGGACGCGTACTATCCCTTGCAGGTGCGCCTGGGCTACCGGGTGTACCCGGGGCTGGATATCATTAAGCGCTGGGTGGAGGTGGAGAACACCGGCTCCGCGCCGATTTCCTTTGAGCGGCTGTTTAGCGCCGGGTTCTCTCTGCCCGGTATGGATCCGTATACTTTTGAGAATACCAACGGTGCTTGGGGCGGTGAATTCCTGCCCTGCCGCACGGTGCTGGAGGGGGGCAATTTGGTGTATGAGAGCCACCGTGGCGCGTCCAATCATAATCAGTCGCCGTATTTTATCGCCCACCGCGGTGCCACGGAGACCCGGGGCGCAGTGTACTTTGGCTCCCTGGCGTACAGCGGCAATTTTAAGGTAATTGCCGGGCGGGATCTGTACGGTATTACCCGGGTGAGTCTGGGTATGAACGACTTTGATTTTTCGCACACTTTAGAGCCGGGGGCGCACTTGGAGACCCCGCCGGTGTACTGCGGCAAGACGGAGGGATTGGGCGAAATGTCTCGCCAAATGAACCGCTTTTGCTTGGAACATCTGTTGCCGTCCCGATTCCGGGCAGAGACGCTGCCGGTGCTATATAATTCTTGGGAGGCCACGGAATTTAATGTAAATGTGGCAGACCAGACCCGCTTGGCGGAGATTGCCACTGGGATCGGAGTGGAGCTGTTTGTGATGGATGACGGCTGGTTCGGTGCCCGCAACAACGACCGTGCCGGGCTGGGGGACTGGTTTGTGAACCCGGCAAAGTTCCCGGGCGGCCTGGACGAACTGATCGGCAATGTAAACGCCCTGGGTATGGATTTCGGTCTGTGGGTGGAGCCGGAGATGGTGAACCCGGACAGCGACCTTTACCGTGCCCACCCGGACTGGACCTATCACTTCCCACACCGTCACGCAGATGAGTTGCGCCATCAGCTGGTGCTGAATATGACCCGCAGCGATGTGCAGGCGTATATTTTAGATTGCCTGGATCGACTGCTGACGGATCACAATATCCGCTATATCAAGTGGGATATGAACCGGCCGTTTTCCCAGGTTGGGGCGGAGAATTTGGCAGATCCCAAATTGTATTCTTATCTGCATACCATGGCAGTGTATCGGATCGTGGATGAACTGAAACGCCGTCACCCGGCGGTGCAGTTTGAAAGCTGTGCCTCCGGCGGCGGTCGGTGCGATTTAGGAGCTATCAGTCACTTTGACCAGGTGTGGACCAGCGATAATACAGACGGCATTGACCGGATGACCATACAAAAAGGCTATTCTATGCTCCACCCCATTAAGACTATGCGAGCGTGGGTAACGGATATTGCCGGGATCAACAAGCCCTGCTCCCTGGACTTCCGCTTCCATATCGCCATGCAGGGGGCGCTGGGCCTGGGCGGTAATTTGGAGAAGTACAGTCCGGAAGAGCTGGAGATCTGCCGCCGCAATGTGGCGCTGTATAAGGAGATCCGCCCGCTGGTGCAGTTCGGCGACCTGTATCGGATCCTGGATGCGGATCGGGACGAGGTGCTTTGCAATCAGTATGTCAGCCGGGACAAAATGCAGGCGGTTTTGTTCCTGAGTGCTCGGGGCACCCGGTTCTTTAAAAAGAAGATGAACCTACGCTTTGCGGGCTTGGCGCCGGACAGGGCGTATGCTTTTACATTGGACGGCGTGGCGTATAAGAAAGGCGGCGCATTCCTCATGGAAGTGGGTTTGCCCGTCTATGTGCGTGGTGCCGATTATAATCAAATCGTCCGCTTGACCGCAGTAGAATAAGTGAAAAAGAATAGAAAAAGACCGGGTATTGCCGGCGTCTAACAGGCGCGGGTGTTTACTCGGTCTTTTATTTCTATATTCCGATTTTAGTGCCAGCCGTCACAGTAGTCTTTGTTGTGGGCGATGTAGGCGTCGGTCAGGGCGCAGGCCAGGGAATAGCTGTTTACCAGCGGGTGCAGGGTCAGGGCCTGCACGGCGGCGGCGCGGCTTTTCTCCCGAATGGCTTTGGAGGCCAGACGCTCGTAGTTCTTCACCCGGCGGATCAGCTCCAGATTTTGCTCATCTACGGCGCCGATCCGATGGGGCGTGCAGCCCTTTGGCCCCACCTCACAGGTAACCTCCACTACATCGTCCGGTCGCAGGCCGTCAATGGCGTTGCCGTTTGGCACGCACAGGATCATGGGGCCGGTTTGGCCGCTTTTGGCGTTTTCTATGAATTTCAGCGCCACACCGGCGTAGCCGCCGTCGTCTTCTTCATAAATATTAAAGTGCCAGGGCTGGCTGCGTTTCTCGCCGGTCTCGCTGGCCATATAACTGCCCTCTCGCATACCGTACCATTTATTGAATACCGCCAGGCAGCCTTCAAAGTCGTTTTCAATATCCATTTGGCGCAGCTGGGCGGTCATTTGCCGGTTGATATCCAAAATCTGTTCACCACGGGTCTGGGGCGCTTTCAGAATATTGGCCACCGCCTGTTCCCGGTAGTAGAAGTAGTAGAGATATTCGTTGAGCACCGCGCCCCGATCCCGCAGCAGTTCTTTGGAGAAGTAGCGCATATCGCTGTTCTTGTAGGCGTCATCGTTCTCGATCAGATCGTGCAGAATCTCTTTGCCGTTTATGGTGATGCTTTTGAAGTAGGACAGGTGGTTGAGCCCGTACACCTCTCCGGTAATGTTCGCCGGGTTCACCCCGTACAGCAGGGCAAAGGAGCGGAGCATGCCGGATGGCGCGTCGCAAATGCCGTAGGTAAAATCGTAGCCCATATCCCGCAGAGTTTGGGACACGACCCCGGCCGGATTTGTAAAGTTGAATACCTTTACGCTCGGCTTCGCATATTTTTTAATCAGCTCGCAGTAAGCAGCCAGCGCCGGTACGCTGCGCATGGCAAAGGACAGCCCGGCAGCGCCGGTGGTTTCTTGCCCCAGTACCCCGTGATCCAGGGCAATGCGCTCGTCTTTGGCACGCATTTCGTCCTGCCCCACCCGAATGGTGGTGATTACATAGTTCGCGTCCCGTACCGCTTCCACCGGGTCGGCCGTGAGGGTAAAGCGCATTTCCGGGCACAGCAGGCGCGCTACATGCGCCGCCATACCGCCGTAGATGCGCAGCTTTTCCTCGTCATTGTCCATAAAACACAGTTCGTCGATCCCCAGCCGCTTTGCCTTTTGGGCAATGCTTTTTGCCAGGAACATGGAGCGCACACCGCCTCCGCCAAGTACCGTGATCTTCATAGAACCCCTCCTGTATTCCCGCGCGCTCGCGCCAAAATTCCAATCTTATAGTACCCAATTCACCGACCCTTTGTCAAGATGCAATCTCCGCTCTTCCAAACCCGGGCATACAAAAATGCACAGACAAACTGCCTGTGCGTTTTTTTGTTCCACTCCTGCAAATTTGTGCAGTATTACAGCTTCTCCAGTAAGGGGAGCAGATCCGGTAGGCGGTGGATCTGGTATTCTACGGTGCCGTCGGTGGGGAGGGGCAGGCGGTTCGGGTTGTACCAGCAGGTGTGCATACCGGCAATTTTGCCACCCAGCATATCGGAGGTCAGACTGTCGCCCAGCATCAGGCTCTCGCTGCGCTTTACGCCCGGCAGGCTGGCAAAGCAAGCGTCGAAAAAGCCCAGCTGGGGCTTATTGGCACCTAGGTACTCGGAGATAAACACCCGGTCCAGCAGAGGCAAAATGCCGCTGCTTTTCAGCCGCCCTTCCTGTACCCAGCCGGTGCCGTTGGAGGCCAGACACAGGGTATAGCGCCCATGGAGGGCGGAGAGCAGTTCTTTTGCTCCGGGGAGAAAGAAGTGGCGGCTGCTCAGCCGTTCCATATAGTAGTGGTTCACTTCCTCCCGATCCAGGTCGCTGCCCAGGTGAGTCAGCAGCAGGTCAAAGCGGCGGTAGCCGATCTCCGATCGTTGAATTTTGTCTTGCTCCAGCAACTTCCACTGGGCGTCGTTACCGGCACTATACAGAGCCAAAATCTCATCTGAATAGGGCAGGGCGTAGTGGCGCATGGTTTCCTCCAGTGCCACTTGTTCCGCCTGCTGAAAGCTGAACAGCGTATCGTCTAAATCTAAAAAAATCGTGGTGATCATAGCGAGCTCCTTTGGCTCCAGTATAGCACAGCTGCCGCAGGGTGTGCAAGTCCCAAAAAACGGACGGCAGCTTGTATGCAGGCGCATTTTATGGTATGCTTTTTGCCAAGGAGGTAGAGGAATGGATGCAATCAATTTGATTTTATTTGCGGTGCTTTTTGTGCTGCAGGTGGCGATCCTCATTTTGCTGCTGCGCCGCCGCAGTGGGGATGCAGGACACCAAACGGAGCTGCTGGCGCGGCAGCTGCAAGCCCAGGACAATGAGCGCCGTGCCCAAATAGAGCGGTTGGAAGCGGCAGTGCAGACTCTGCGGGAGGATAACTACCGTCAGCAGGTGAAGCTGCTGGAGCTGGTCCAGAACCAAAGCGACAGCCAAACCCGGCGGTTGGGTGCCTTTATGGCAGAGATGCAAAAGAGCAATGAGCAAAAGCTGGACCAAATGCGTCAAACGGTGGACGAAAAACTGACCGGCACCCTGAACACACGGCTGAATGCCTCGTTCCAGACTGTGTCCCAGCAGCTGGAGAGCGTGTACAAGAGCCTGGGCGAAATGCAAAAGCTGTCCTCCGGGGTAACGGAAAGCGTCAACGGGTTGAATCGGGTGCTTACCAATGTAAAGAGCCGAGGCACCTGGGCGGAGGTGCAGCTGGGCAATATTTTAGACCAGACGGTGCCGGGTATGTATGACACCAATGTGGCCACCAATCCCAAGTATAACGGTCGCGTAGAGTTTGCGGTGCGGATCCCGGCAGCGGACGGCAGCGGGCACGCCTGGCTGCCCATTGATTCCAAATTTCCTATGGAGGATTATGCACGCTTGACCGCAGCGGCTCAGGCTGGGGATCGACAAGGCATGGAAAGCGCCCAAAAGGCGCTGGAGCAGCGGGTGCGTGACGAGGCCAAGCTGGTGCGTCAGTACATTTCTGCTCCGGAGACCACACCCTTTGCGGTGCTGTATTTGGCCACCGAGGGGCTGTATGCGCAGATTTTGGGCAGTCGCAGCGGACTGGCGGAGAAGCTGCAGCAGCAGGGCATTTTGCTGGCCGGTCCCACCACGGTGACAGCGCTGCTTAATGCGCTGGCGATGGGCTTTCGCACCCTGGCCATCAACCGCAAAGCCACGGAAGTGTGGCAGGTGCTGGGCGCTGCTAAAATGCAGTATGAGAAGTTCGGCGACCTGCTGCAAAAGGCACGCAAAAAGGTGGATGAGGCCGGCAAGGTGCTGGACGAGGCGGATCACCGTAACCACATCATTCAAAAGCACCTGCGCCGGGTGGAGACCCTGGACGACCCGACGGCGGCGGAAGCGGTACCGGAATTATTTGACTGAACAAACCCGATAAAAAGGGCGCCTGCTTACAGCAGACGCCCTTTTGCTTTACGCATACGCTTTGATAATTTCCCGTATCATACGAACATTGTCCTTGGTGTGCAGGGCGTTTGGAGCCTTGTATTCCAGCAAACAGCAGGGAATGTTCAGCTTTTTGTGTACCCAACCGATGGCGTAGCCTTCGTTTGCGGCATAGACGCCGTCTTTCATTTTGTTTAAGTGCAGGGTGCGATTGACGATTTGGCACAGCTTTTTGGTGCCTAAGGTTTCGTTAAGCCAGCCGTGGGCATTGATGTACACATTGGGCTTGCTGCGGAGAATAAAGTCTCGCAGGGCACGGGTCTCTTTGCCCTTAAACGGACCGAAATCCCGGTTTATATCAATATGTGCGGCGGTGCAGCGCCCAAAGGCATTCTTGCCGGAGCGTTGTGCGTTTTTGCCGGCAATGGCACCGTCCGGATTGGCGCAGGGTACAATAACCAATCGGTAATTGCCCAATTCCTTCGGGTGGGAAGCAAAGTGGGCTATCAAGTGGTTGGCAATGGCAGTCAGACGCTGCCCGTCTCTGGCATAATCGTCCTCAAAGCCGTGGATGGCAAAGTCAATAAACAGCGTCTTTTTGTACTTGCCGTTTGCCGGGGTGATGATATAGCCTTCCAAATTGCGATTTTGTACGGATTTGCCATAAACCACTTGGGTCACATGGTTGTGGTCTAGGGCCAACTGTGCGGCATTTGCATTCAGCGGCAGCGCCTTGTTTTGTACGCGAACGGTAATCTGTGCCGTAACACCATTATAAGTGCGTACGGTCAGTTGGGTTTTGCCGTTGGCTTTGCCGGTAATGTAGCCTTGCCGAGTGACTGTGGCAATGGCAGAATCCCGGGTTTTGTATGTAACGGTGTAGGCTGCGGTGCCACGGGCAAATTGCAGCTTTATCTTATGGTTGTTGGCACCTTTTTGGATAATCACATCGCCGCCTTTAACGGCTAATTTGGTGGGAGCGGCCTTAACCGTAACGGTGCAAGTGGCGGTTTGGCGTCCGTAACGCACGGTCACTTTGGCTGTACCGATTTTCTTGGCGGTAACCACGCCGGATTTGCTAACGGCCAGTACGCTTGCGTCTGCTGAGCGATAGGTGCAGTCGGTAGGGTGGATACGAGAATTATTGAATTGAATACAAGCGGCTTTTTCGCCTAAGCCCAGCGCAACGGTGGTGCGCTTTAATGTTAGATTTTCTGCAGCATAGGCTGTGCAGGTGTTGCTGAGCAAAAACATCAGCAGCAATAGTGCTGCCGCTATGGAAGTGCGGTGCTTCATAACAGAATCTCCTTTTTTCTGATTTGGCAGCGACCCGGGTGCCACTACTGTAACAGTGTATCATTTCTTGCAAAGTGTGACAAGTTGTTTGCGCTTTTTGCCGTATTTTGATATTTGCGTTTATACGCTGCGGTTTTGTGTACGGCAAAGTGCTGCAAAATTGTGCCGCAAATGCAAAAAAAATTGTTTTTGCGTTTATTGCGCCGCTTTAGACTTTGTGGTAAAATAAAGCCGAGGTATTTGATTATGGAGCAACTTTGGAAACAGAATTTGCGGCAGATCGAGCCGTATGTGCCCGGGGAGCAAAGCAGCGACCCGGATCGGATCAAGCTCAATGCCAATGAGAACCCGTATCCACCGGCCCCCGGCGTGGAGGCGGTGCTGCGCAGTTACGACCCGGCAGCGCTGTGCCTGTACCCGGACGCCAACGCCCGGCTGCTCAAGGCGTCCATTGCCCGCCACTACGGCGTGGCGCCGGAGCAGGTATTTGTGGGCAACGGCTCGGACGATGTGCTGGCACTGGCCTTTCAGTCCTTTTTTAACAGCGACAAGCCCATTGCCTTTCCGGATATTACTTACAGCTTTTACCCGGTGTGGTGCCGGCTGTTTCACATTCCTTTTGTGACCTACCCGCTGACGGCGGATTTTCGCATAGATCCGGCGGATTACGCGGCGCCTAACGGCGGCGTGGTGCTGCCCAATCCCAATGCCCCCACCTCTATTGGTGAGGACTTGCCCTTTGTGCAGGCGCTCTTGGAGGGCAATCGGGATGCTGTGGTGATTATTGATGAGGCCTATGCGGACTTTGGCGGCGTCAGCGCCGTGCCGCTGCTGGCGGACTATCCCAATTTGCTGGTGTGCGGCACATTTTCAAAATCCCGCTCTCTGGCCGGGCTGCGGCTGGGCTTTGCCATCGGCAGCCCAGAGCTGATCGGTGTGTTGGAAGCAGTGAAGAATTCCTACAACAGCTACACGGTGGACAATTTGTCTCTGCTGTGCGGTGCAGCTGCTATGGATGATGAGGCGTATTTTGCCAAGACCACGGCGGCGGTGATAACCACCCGGGAGCGGGTGCGCCGGGCGCTGGAGCAGATGGGCTTTTCCGTATTGCCATCCCGCACCAACTTCCTTTTTGCAACGAAGGACGGCGCGTCTATGCGGGAACTGTTCCTCTATTTGAAACAAAGACATATTTACATTCGCTATTTTGACCTGCCGCGGATTGACAATTATGTGCGTATTACCATCGGTACCGACGCGCAGATGGACGCATTTTTGCAGGGAACGGAGGCTTTTTTGCGTGGAGAATAAAAAAGTTGCGCTGATCTTCTTGTATTTTATCGGTGCCATTCAGCTGGTGGCCGGTGTGTACACCCAGCTGGTGGGGTTGTTTCATTGGGACTTTATGTCCCTGTTCCCGGTGGTGGAGATGGGCACCCAGCAGATCTTGTATTTGAATTTGCTGGCGGTGTTCCTGGTGACCACGCTGATCCATATTGTGGTGGCGGCACTGGTCAATGACGGCAGCTACGGCCCACTTGATGTGCTGCAGGCTTGCCCGCCGCTGACCGTCGTGGTGCCGCTGGTGCTCTTTGGCATTTCCATTTATACCACTCTGGGCGCTACTTCGACGGGGGAGCGGGTGTTCTGCCTGGCTGTGTCCGCTTTGTATATTCTTGCCTGCTATATCAGCGTGGGCTGCATTGCCGCTGTGCGAGATATGGAAGATTAAACGAGAAAACAGACAGAAAAGGACCTCTGTGTGCCAAACACAGAGGTCCTTTTTATGCTTTATTTACCGAGAAAGAGTACCAACAGCAGTGCCACTACGGCAATACCGCCCAAGGCGGCAAAAATTTTAACTGCTCGGGAAATTGCGTCGTACACATTGGTAGGCATGATTTGGAAGAAAGCAAAATGCAGCGGCTCTTGCAGCTTTTTGCCTACCAAGTCCCGGTAGCGCAGGTCCTGGGTGGACAGGCTGCCGTCCCGGTGCAGCGCAATGGTGCGCACGCCTCGATCCAGTCCCGGACCGTACACATGGAACCCGGCGCCCTGGGTGTAGCCCACATCAATGCCGCGAATATCACCGTGGAAGGCGTTGTTGTGGTCGTGGCCGAAGTACAGACCCTTCACTTCGCCCTTTTCGCAGAAGGCATCAAACTCACCGCTGTTTTCCTGGGGATCGGCAGGGGACTCTTTCATAAAGCCCTCTTTGTTTACCCGCTTTCTGTTCAGCACAAACCACTCCTTGGCGTGGGTGCGGAAGCCCTGTACCGCGCCTTTGGTGGACTTTTTCACCTGCGTGAGCAGGTCAAACACCTCACACACGGGAATGTGCTGAATAACAACGGAGGGAATGGTGTGGCCGTACTGCTTTTCGTAGCTGTCGCGTACGCCCCGATACCAGTCAATCTGGTTTTGGTGCACATGGTCGTAGCCCACTTTCAGGCTGGAATGGCTGTCGATCAGGTAAAGCAGATAGCCGGGCCGGTCGCCGTCGGCGATTTCCAACACGCAGTTGCCCACACCGTCCACGCCGGGCGTATCCTCTCCGATAAAACCGGGGATCTCTTTGTAGATTTCAAACTGGGCACGGTTGTCCAGCCCTACCTGCCGATCGTGATTGCCAAAGCAGATGGCAAAGGGCAGATGCCGCTCCACCACCGGGGCGGTCAGCTCTTTCAGTACCCGGCGCACCTGGTTTACATCACCGTGGAATCCGCGCCCCCAGATCTGGTCACCGCTGTATACCACCAGATCCGGCTCCTCTCGATCCAAGGCGGCGTTGATCAGCGCCAAGGTGTCCGGGCTGACTTTGCGGCCCTCTTGCGTATCAGCAATTTGCAGGATCTTAAAGGTGTCGTTCTTGAATGTCAACTTCATATTTATTCTCCGTTCTCAGGAATTTTGCCTTTTTTCTAATTTTAACACAAGAAAGCCTTGACGGCAACGCTTTTTCAAATTATAATATGAAGTGCTGTTACGGCAAGTACATCCGCCCGTGGCGAAGCTGGATATCGCAGCAGATTCCGATTCTGAAGGCCGGGGGTTCGAATCCCTCCGGGCGGACCATAAACGCGGCAAGCGTCTTTACGATGCTTGCCGCGTTTTATTTTTTTGCCACTTCCCGGTGCGTGTATCGGCAAAAAAAGTACACGATAATAGCGCCGACAGGCTGGACGGCTTTGTAAATAGGCGGGTTGATTCTTTTACATCATATATAAGAGAGTTCTTGATTTCATCCGGAAGCTATGTTATACTGAGTATGAACGAACGGTCAGTAAAGTTAGAAATGAATAACTAGAAATTTTGAAAAAACTGACCGGGTGCCGTTCTTGCCGATTTTGCCCCCATTTTTGAATTTTGAACGGAGGTAAGAAGATGAAAACAGGAAAGAAACGACTCACAGGTACGCTTTTGGCGCTTTGTGCCGCTTTGTTGGTGCTTTGCATCGTGCTTGCCATAGGATGGAGCAAGACGGCAAAAGCCGACGCAGAATTGCCGGAGGTGCGGAACAACGGCACGGCGGTTCAGTGGAAATACAGAGATGAAACCGATTGGCGCGACCTTGTGGCGCTTACCGAGCTGCGGGGCGCTGCCGGAGAAAACGGCAGGGACGGAGCCAACGGCGAGAATGGCACCGACGGTAAGAACGGAATAAACGGTGCGAACGGCAAAGACGGCATTAACGGCATTGACGGTACAGACGGGCAAAACGGTATCGACGGAAAAGACGGCACAGACGGGCAAAACGGTATCGACGGTACAGACGGCGTCGACGGCAAGGACGGCGTGAACGCCAAAAATATAGAAGTGCAGCGAGCCGAATCCTACATACAGTGGCGTTATGAGGGCGGCGAGTGGCAAAATCTTGTGGCGATCGCCGATATAGAGGGCCCTGCCGGGCAGAACGGAACGGACGGTGCAAACGGAAAAACGCCGGAATTTCGCGTAAGCGAAAATATCCTGCAATGGCGCTATGTCGGTGATGAAATATGGCTGAACCTGTACGACCTTACCGCATTAAAAGGTGCGGATGGCAGAGACGGCGTTGACGGCAAGGACGGCACCAACGGGCAAAACGGCAGGGACGGCAAAGACGGTAAAACACCTTTTATCGGCGAAAACGGCAACTGGTGGATCGGAGACATCGACACCGGCATCAAGGCGGCAGGTACCGACGGAAAAGACGGCGTTGACGGCGACAAGGGCGAAAAGGGCGACCCCGGCGAAAAAGGCGACAAGGGCGATAAGGGCGACAAGGGTGACAAAGGCGATAAGGGCGACCCCGGTCAGAACGGCGGAAGCTTCGGGTACTTTGCAGCAAACGGCAGAGTATACAGTTGGGGAACACCGCTTCCGTTCAATGTAAAAAAAGAAAGCGGAGATTTGATCTCCTATGACGCATCAAGCAAAACAATCACCCTTTCAAAAGGTCACACATACAGTATGGTGTTCAGCGGAACGGTTATGATCAGCGCTAACGGTAACTACAAGTTGTGCGGTGCATCACTCATTGACGGATATAACAGTTCTGAAATGATGCTTGAGACGCGAACCTATGTGAGTATGATAAATGACGGCCAAAGTGCAAGACTTGGTATGTCGTATAACACGATATACCGTGCCGAAGCGGATATTGCTTTGACATTTCAATATACAAATATGCTCTTCCAGAATACCAATTTTACCGACAGTCAGTACAACATAACCATTATTGCTCTTGACTGAGCCGACCTATATGGAAACGGAGGTAGCAAGAAATGAAAAAACGAATACTCAGTATCCTGCTCGCCCTATGTATGCTGTTCTGCCTTGTGCCGACTACGGCGTTTGCCGAGGGTGAGACAAGCAGGAAAGTCGAAACGGAACAAGAGCTTGTCGATGCGCTGGCGGACAGCAGCGCAGACATCATCACGCTGAAAAATGACATTGCAATCGGCACGACCCTGACCGTCCTCCGCAAGGTCACCCTCGATCTCAACGGCTATGTTCTGAAAATGACCGGTAGCGGCAGCGTTATTATCCTCGATAATAAGAGCGGCATCACCGGCGACCTGACCCTTATCGACAGCAATCCCACGGCGGAGCACAAATTCAAGGTTAACGGCGCAGAACCTTGGGTGCTGGACAACAGCGGTACAGAGACCGTCTATGGTGGCATCATCACAGGCGGCACGGGCAGCCGGATCTTCTTCTCCAACGGGGTGGAAGGCGGCGGCGTGATCATCGGCAGCGGTGCACTCACCATGAACGGCGGCAATATCGTCGGCTGCATAGCCAATGAAGGCGGTGGCCTGTTCCTCTCAGACGGTTCGTTCACCATGAACGCCGGCAGCATTGTCGGCTGCTCAACACCGGACAGATTAACGACCGGAGAGGCCTTTCACGGCGGCATATACGCTTTTGGTCCGATGGCGAACAGAGATACAACCGGCGTGATCACGTTGACCGGCGGCCTGATCAAAAACAACGGCAGATACGCTATCAATGCTGCGTATCATACCACAATTTACGCCAACGGCGGCGAGGTATACGGTGGGGTTTACCTAAATCAGTCAAGTAAGATCACCTGTCTTGCAGAAGATAACGGTATTACCGCCTTCAAAGGCAAGACGGTGATCGGCGGAACTTCCAGTGTATATCCAAGCCATGTTGACTGGGGCCTCTTCTACGGCGGTCTGGATATTTACGGCAATACGACCGGCGTCATCGTGACTTACAAGGACGGCGACAGTGAATACGCAAAGCAGGTTCTGCCCTCCGGCACTCTCGCGACGCGTCCCGATGCTCCCGCCGCCACACCGGGCTATACCTTCGGTGGCTGGAACAAGGCCGACGGCACGGCGTGGGATTATGCAAGCGATAAAGTCACCGATAACATAACATTGTATGCAAAATGGGCAGCGAACACCTACACAATAACCTTTGATACTGTAGGCGGCAGCGAAATTGCCCCGATTACGCAGGACTACGGCACGGTAATTACCGCACCTGAAGCCCCGACAAGAGAAGGATATACCTTTATCGGCTGGGATAAGGAAATTCCCACGACTATGCCCACTGAAAATATGACTGTCACCGCGCAGTGGGAAATCAATCAATACACAATTACCTTTGATACCAACGGCGGCAGCGAGATTGCTCCGATTACGCAGGACTACGGCACGGCAATTACCGTCCCTGCCGACCCGACAAGAGAGGGCTACACCTTTATGGGTTGGGATCAGGAAATTCCCACAACCATGCCTGCCGAAAATATAACGCTCAAAGCACGGTGGAAAGATATCGAAAAGCCGACGGGCGAAATTGTCATAGGCACAAATAAATGGCGGGAATTCTTAAACACGCTCACCTTCGACCTGTTCTTTAAGGATACGCAGACGGTGACGATAAACGCCGCCGACAACAGCGAAACCGTGTTCGTCTCTTATCTGGTGACAGATCAGGATCTTTCAGAGGCGGAACTTCAATCTCTCGTATTTAGCGGATATGAGGAGCCGTTTCGCATAGACCGAAACGGGGAATACATTGTTTATGCAATGCTTGTTGACGCGAACCTGAATATAACATACCTTCGTTCCGACCGCGTAACAGTTGACAATGTTCAGCCGGTCATCGGCGGCATAGAAAACGGCAAGACCTATTGTGAAGCACAGACGGTCACCATTGACGAAAAGTATGTGGACACCGTCACCGTGAACGGCACAGAGGTCACGCTTGACGAAAACGGCAGCTTTGTTCTTTCTGCGGCAGACGGCGAGCAGAAGATTGTTGCTACCGACAAGGCCGGCAACACCGCCGAAATGACCGTAACGGTCAACGATGGGCATACCGGCGGCACAGCCACCTGCACCGAAAGGGCGGTTTGCGAGGTTTGCGGAAAGGCTTACGGAGAGCCTGACCCGAAGAACCACACCGACCTCCAGCATATCCCCGCAAAGGCGGCGACAAAGACTGCCGGGGGCAATATCGAGTATTGGTACTGTGAAGACTGCGGCAAATATTTTGCCGATGCCGCGGCTACCAAAGAGATCAAACAGGCAGATACCGTAACGGCCAAACTGTCGGGCAATCTGAAGTCTCCCCAAACCGGTGGGGACAGCGGCGTTGTGACCGTATTGCTGCTAAGCGGTGGTGCGTTCATCTGCTTGGTATCCCGCCGGAAAAAGCGCACCCACACCGTGTAAACCACACAAATCATTGCACAAAAAGAGCAGACATGATGTCTGCTCTTTTTAACACCCGGCAGGAAAGCCCTTTGCGCTCTTTACAGAGAACGATGGGTATGGTAAAATGCAGGGGAGGTGAGCAAAATGTATGAACCCTGCAAAACACGCTACGAGACAATGCCCTATAACCGGTGCGGCAAAAGCGGTCTGCGGCTGCCGGCGCTGTCTGTGGGACTGTGGCAGAACTTTGGCGTGAACAATGATTACGATACCATGAAAGAGATCATCCTAACGGCCTTTGACCATGGGGTGACCCATTTTGACCTGGCTAATAATTACGGGCCGGAGCCGGGGCGGGCAGAGATCAACTTTGGCCGCATATTCAAGGAAAATCTGCGCCCTTACCGGGATCAGCTGATCATCAGCACCAAAGCCGGGTATGAGATGTGGCCGGGCCCTTACGGTGGTCGGGGCGGCAGCCGCAAGTACCTGACTGCTTCCCTGGACCAGAGCTTACAGCGGATGGGGCTGGAGTATGTGGATATTTTTTACCACCACTGCATGACCCCGGACACGCCGCTGAAGGAGACGGCTCTGTGCCTGGCGGATCTGGTGCGCCGGGGCAAGACCCTGTATGTGGGTATGAGCAATTATGACGGCAAGACCATGCACCGTATGTACCACAAGTGCGACGATGTGCAAGCGCCCTTTGTCATCAACCAAAATCGCTATTCCATCTTTGACCGCACGGTGGAGAAAAACAAGCTGCTGAAAGAAGCCCGGGACAAGGGCAAGGGCGTGATCTGCTTTTCGCCGCTGGCCCAGGGGCAACTGTCGGATAAATACGCCAAAGGCATCCCGGAGGGCGCCCGCCTGTTTGGCAACGAAAAGCTGCAAGCCCATGTGGGTTATGACGGGCACCGTGCCCAGCAGATTGAAAAGCTCTATCAGCTGGCAAAGGACCGGGGCGAGACCCTTTCTCAGCTGGCAATCCAGTGGCTGTGGCAGCAAAAGGGGGTCACCTCCGTGCTGGTGGGCGTGCACTCCAAGGCGCAACTGCTGGAGAATTTGGCTGCGCTGGAACAGCCTCCCCTTAGCGAGGCGGACCTGATCCGTATTGACAGTTACAGCAAATAACAGCACTTTATACAGAATAAGTAAAACAAAAGGAACGCGGCTGGCAGTCGGGTTCCTTTTCGTTTGACAGTGCCGGCGGAATATGCTACCCTTTTACCAAGAACGGCGGGCGGCGGCCCGTGATTTGGAGAGAAAAGAATGCCCTATATGCAAATGACAGAGGAGCAGTTCAAGGTTCCTGTGCTGAAAAATGTGATCTATGCCCTGCGCCTGGTGTGGCAGACGGACAAGCGCCTGCTCATCGGCTATCTGCTGCAAGAGGGGCTGTATGCGGTGTTTTCCCGCTATTTGCAGAATATTTTGTTCTTAAAGATCCTGCTGGATGTGATCACCGGCAGCGGCGACTTTCGCACTTATGTGGGGGAGCTGGCGGCGTTTGCCCTTTTGGCGCTGGTGGTGAAGGTGGCCCAGTGGGAGGGTATGCGCATGGAGAAGTGCGCGACCAAGCGGGTGCTGAAGTTGCTGAACGACCGGATCTTTGAAAAGGCGCTGTCTGTGGATGTGGCCTGTTATGAGAACCCGGAATTCTACGACAAATATCAGCGGGCAACCATGGTGACCACCAATAGCTTTTTTGATCTGATCTGCTTTGATTTTTCTGCCTTTGTGGCGGATGTGGTGGCGCTGGTGTGCGTGATGGCCACCGTGGCGGCGGTGCACCCGCTGTATCTGCTGTTTTTGGTGCCGGTGTTCTTTGTGTTCGCCGTAGAGGTGTATAAGAGCAAGTGCGTCTATCGGCGGGATATGTCCATGACCGCCAACAAACGAATGCAAGCCTATGTGCAGCGCACGGTGTACCTGCGAGAGTACGCCAAGGATATGCGCACCTCCAATATCTTTGCCGTGATGGTTCGGCGTATGGAGGCGGCCACCAAGGCCAATGTGCGCATTTTGAGGGACTACGGCGTGCGGCTGTTTTTGTACAGCGTAGTCAGCAGCCTGCTTGGTGAGCTGCTGCCGGTGCTGGGCACTTATGCCTTTGCCTGCCACAGCTTTTTGCAGGGCGGCGGGCTGACCGTGTCCGGCTTTAGCGTGGTGGCCTCCGGCATTAACGCGGTGCGGGAGTCTACCCTGGACACCACCGAGTGCTTTGACGAAATGACCTTGATGGCGTTGTATTTTCAGAATTTGCGGGAGTTTTTGGACTATCAGCCCCAGGTGGTATCCGGTCCTCTGCCGGTGCCGCCGCTGGAGACGCTGGAATTTTGCCATGTGGACTTTACCTACCCGGGCACCGATCGACGGGTGCTCCACGATGTGAACTTTACCCTGCGGCAGGGCGAGACCCTGGCGGTGGTGGGCATTAACGGCGCCGGCAAATCCACGCTGGTCAAGCTGCTGCTGCGGTTTTACGACCCTACCGATGGCAAAATTCTCTATAACGGCAAGCCGTTGCCGGAATATGACCTGGAGCAGCTGCGGGCTGCCTTTGGCACCGTGTTCCAGGATTATAAAAACTTTGCCCTGTCCGTCAACGAGAATGTGATCGGCCACGCTTGTACCCCGGCGGAAAAAGCTCTGGCAGAGCAGGCACTGCGCCACAGCGGTGTGTGGGACAAAATTGCCTCACTGCCCCGGGGAGCGGACACGGTGCTGACCCGAGAGTTTGACGAGGCGGGCACCGGTCTGTCCGGCGGCGAAAATCAAAAGGTGTCTACCGCCCGGCTGTTTGCCCGGGACTTCCAGATCGCCGTGCTAGACGAGCCAAGCTCCGCCCTGGATCCGGTGGCAGTGTATAAAATGTATGAGAATTTGCTGCAAGTGACAGAGAACAAGACGGTGATCTTTATCTCGCACCGGCTGTCCAGCGCGGTGCTCAGCGACCGCATTTTGGTGCTGGCCGACGGCCGGGTGCAGGAGAGCGGCTCCCACCGGCAGCTGATGGAGCGAAACGGACTGTATGCGGATATGTTCCGCCTGCAAGCCTCCGGTTACAAGCAGGAAGGGGGTGCCGCCGGTGCGCAAGCCTAAGCATGCGGGAGAGCACTCCATGTTCTCCAATTTATTCTACTTTTTGCGGCTGCTGTTTGCAGCCTCCCCGGCGCTGGTGATCGGCGAACTGGCATGGGGCGTGCTGACGGTGCTGCCCGGCCAACTGGTCAGCGTGCTGGGGGTTAAGTATGTGATCGACATTGTCACCTCCGGTCGGGACTTAAAACGGCTGTACGCCGTGGTGGCCGGGGTGGTGGCGCTGCTTGCGCTGTGCCGGCTGGCGTCCTATTTGTATCGGGAGTTCTTTTGGAATGTGCAAAGGGAGAAAGCCTATTACCGGCTGAACCGGCGGCTGTATGCCAAGGCGGCGGAGCTGGACCTGGCGTCTTATGATGACCCGGAATTTTACAACCGCTTTATTCTGACCATTGAGTCCTCCGGCGACAACATCCAAAACCTGCTGGGCCTGGTGCGCCGGTACTTTGGCAACTTGATCTCGCTGCTTGCCATTTCCTCTGTGCTGCTGACCATTGACCCGCTGTGTTTGGTGATTATTTTGGCGTCTATTTTGCTGTTTTTGCCACTAAGCAAGGCCATTAGCAACTTGCAGGTGCAGCGCCAGGTGGAGAACACCCGCTATCATCGGCGATCAGACTACTTCCAGCGGCTGTTTTACTTGCAGGATTACGCCAAAGAGGTGCGTATGAACGGCATTGCGCCTCTGCTGATGGAGCGCTACGACCAAGCGGCGGACGATGTGATCGCCTGTCAAAAGAAATATTTCGGCAAGATCACTCGCCGCTATCTGCTCCAGGAGACCGGAGTGCAGGTGCTGGGCTTTATGTTTGTACTGCCCATGTATCTGGGCTACCTGGTGCTGGTGCGCCACCAGATCAGCCCCGGGGATTTTGTGGCCAGCTTTAACGGCGCCTATGCCATCGCCATGAGCCTGAATTTCCTCACCGTGTGGGGCGTTGCCCAGTTTGACGAGCGGGCCAAGCTGATCGAAAAGTACCGGGCCTTTCTCCACGCCGAACCCACCATTCGGGACGGGGCGCAGGCGGCGCCCAAGCGTCGGTCCGGCGAGATCAAGCTGGAACACCTGACCTTTACTTATCCCGGTGGGGCGGCGCCTGTTTTGCAGGATATTAACCTGACGATTCACCCGGGGGAGAAGATCGCCCTGGTAGGCTACAACGGCGCCGGTAAGACCACCTTGACCAATTTGCTGCTGCGGCTGTATGAGCCCTCCGGTGGGCGGATCCTGATTGGTGGGCAAGACATTCGGGACTGCACCCTGCAAAGCCATCGGGATCGGTTTGCGGCGGTGTTCCAGGACTTCCAGCTGTTTGCCTGTCGGGTAGGGGAGAATGTGGCGCTCAGTCCGCAGTTTGACCCGGAGCGGGTGCGCCGTGCGCTGGACCACAGCGGCTTTCAGCGACCTTTGCCCCGGGGCGTGGACACCCAGCTGCTGCGGGAGTTTGACGATGACGGACTGATGCTTTCCGGCGGCGAGAGCCAAAAGGTGGCGGTGGCGCGGGCATTCTACAAGGACTGCCCCTTTGTGATCCTGGATGAGCCCTCTGCCAACTTGGACCCGGTGGCGGAATACCAGCTGAACCGGGCTATGCTGGAAGCTGCCCGGGACAAGACGGTGATCTTTATTTCGCACCGGTTGTCCACCACGGTGCAAGCGGATAAAATTTATGTGATGGAGCAGGGTCGGATCATAGAGAGCGGCTCGCACAGTGAACTGATGGCGGCAGACGGCATCTATGCTTATATGTTCCGCCTGCAAGCGGAGAAGTATAAGAACGCCAAAAGTGAATAACGATAAAAAAGCGAACGATTTTTATATCGTTCGCTTTTGTGTTGTTAAAAGATATTACCCACCGTTACCTTGCTGTTGTCGTAGATCTCTGCCAGTTCCGTTTGGCACTGGCGAATGGTAGGGCGCAGATCGTCGCTTTCGTCCCCCGCCAAGGGTTGCAGGGTGCCCAGGGTTACCCCCGCCTCTTGTAAAGCGCGGTGCTCCATGAGCACGCACAGGGTGGGGTAGCGGGCGGTCCAAATGTTTTGCAGTTGGCGGGCCTTGCGTTCTGCCTCCGGGTAATTCTCTTCTGCGGCGGCTGCGTCCATGCTTTGCAGTAGGGTCTCCATATTCTCAAAGGTGGTCTTGACCGTGTGCTGTTCAAAGATACACAGCCCTGCCACCAGCAGCAAAAACAAAATGGCAAACCAAGTGCGCTTCACTTTTTTCTCTCCTTTTTTACGGCAAAGACGGTGCCGCTGTCATCTATGGTCACCACCAGCTGTTCACCGGGGCGCAGGCTCTCCTTTTGCAGCGCCTTGGCAATGGCTGCTGTGTCCTGCACTTGGTCACCGAAATATTCCGGCACAATGTGGCCGTCGGTGACTACGGGTATGGGAAAGCCGTTGTCCGGCGCCGGTACGCCCAACTGTTTGGGTGTCACCGGGCTTTCCTCCGTACGCAGCCGCACGGACAGGCTGCCGTTGGTCTCTACCACCGCTTCCTCCACGGTGGACAGATCAAATACATCCTTTTGGCGCAGGGCGTCTATCAAGTCGTCTACGGTAAAGCGCAGGCGACGCATTTGCTTTTGATCCGGTTTGCCGTGGCGTATGAGAAAGATGGGTCGCCCTTGCAGCAGATTTCGCAGCCGCAGACTTTTCATGGACGCCACGGAGGCGAGAATTTCCAAACTTACCAGTAGCAGCATGGGCAAAAAGGCGTTGGCCAGGGGCATGGTGTTGTCTTGTAGAGGAATGGAGGCAATCTGGCTCACCAATATGGTAATGACCAGCTCGTGGGGGTTCAGCTCGCCGATCTGGCGCTTGCCCATGATCCGCATAGCCAGAATGACGGTAAAGTAGATCAGCAGTGCGCGAATAAGAGTTACTGTCATTTCAATCACCGGTTGTATTTTGTGAATAAATCCCCCGGTTATGCCAAAATTAGTACGGGTGATAGAAATTGGAAAACCTTAGGC
>ENA-OYWT01000308-OYWT01000308.1-human-gut-metagenome-genome-assembly--contig:-NODE-308-length-21692-cov-7.122475_pt1 | contig 21692 bp, 15 predicted proteins | sample MGYA00244171_ERZ653399 | MGnify/ENA primary metagenome ERZ653399 (study PRJEB26926, sample SAMN06164987) | human gut metagenome | biome: ENVO:00009003; feature: ENVO:2100002; material: ENVO:00002003... | reverse complement strand
TATTAATGAAATTTCCCATTCCAGATGTGAAATATAAATAGCAATAATATTTTGATATAAAGCTGATTTATTTCATTGCATTCTTAATAGCAGCCAGCAGTTCATCATATTCTTCATATGCCGGGATCTCCGGATAATCTGCTTTGATCTTATCTGTACTGCGGAACAGGAATCCAGCCTTGCTTGCCTGGATCATACCCAGGTCATTGTAGGAATCACCGCTTGCAATGGTATCGAATCCGATAGACTGTAAAGCCTTTACAGTAGTTAACTTGGATTGTTCCACTCTCATCTTAAAGCCTGTGATCTCACCGTTGTCTGCAACTTCAAGAGTGTTGCAGAATAAGGTAGGTCTGCCAAGCTTCTCCATGAGCGGTGCTGCAAACTGTGTGAAAGTATCGCTGATCAGAATTACCTGAGAGAAAGAACGAAGTTCATCCAGGAATTCCTTTGCACCCGGAAGCGGATCGATCTTTGCGATCACATCCTGAATTTCTTTCAGTCCGAGACCATGTTCCTTCAGAATACCAAGCCTCCAGTTCATCAGCTTATCATAGTCCGGCTCATCACGTGTGGTTTTCTTCAGCTCCGGGATTCCGCTTGCTTCAGCAAATGCGATCCAGATCTCAGGTACCAGTACGCCCTCTACGTCAAGACATGTAATATACATAATAGAAATCCTCCTTTGTGTGAAACCTCTTTATTTTTGAAAATCCTTTAATGCTTTATTTAGTGAAATCATTCTAACATATTCTGAGAGTCCTTGCAAATTTAATTTTTGAGTTGCTTAAAAGGAGAATATTGATTTCCTAAAATGCATATGATATAATGCCAATAGGCAGAAGAAAGAATAATTAATCTGACAAGAATAACAAGAATGAAAGCCCTGGGAGTGGCAGCTCCCAGGGCTTTCTTCTTGTTTTAACAAAGTGGACAAGCAACCACTAGGCTAGTGTTGTCCTATTTATCTCCGTCTAGCCATTTGCAGATATAGTGGCAGATTATACCTGCTGCACAGGAGATAAGAAAAGAAAGAATAATTTCTGACAAGAATATCACCTCCTCCCGTTGCCGGGTATTGGTTGGACAACGTTAATACTATATCATATATAGAACAAAAATAGAAACATAAAATAAGTATTGACATAAAAAAACCAAAGCCATATAATAGTTAGGCAACTAATGGATAGCAACCTAACTATTATATGGCTTTGCAATAGTATGTGTACTGATTTTAGGAGGTGCGGCGAGATAGACGAGGAAATGAAACAGAAGCTGAATGAGATGCATGTAGGCAGGCTGATACATATTTTATCCCATACAATGAAACGGCATAATCCGGCAGAGGTGATGGAGAATGACGATCTGACGACCATGCAGAAGCATGTGCTGAAATTTATCCTTCTGGAAACCATGCACAGAGATCTCTATCAGAAAGATATTGAAGAGGAATTCCAGATCAGGAAACCTACAGTGACAGGGATCCTGAAGCTGATGGAGAAGAACGGTTACATTTACAGAGAGAGTGCGAAACAGGATGCACGCCTGAAACAGATCATTCCCACAGAGAAAGCAGAGAAGATCCGTCCTGCAATCTTAAAGAGTATTGAAGAAGGCGAAGCCAAAATGCTCCGGGGAATTCCGAAGGAGGATGTGGAACTGTGCAAACAGGTTCTCTGGCAGATGTATGAAAACCGGAAAAAATCCTGCGATAGCAGGAATGATTTTTAACAGAAATAACGAGACATAAGGAGGACATTGACAAAGATGAATAAGAAACTTTTACGTTCAGTCCGGGAATACAAGAAGCAGTCTGTACTGGCTCCGATCCTTGTAATCCTGGAAGTACTGATGGAAGTTCTGATTCCTCTGGAGATGGCGAAGATTATCGACGTAGGTATTGCAAACGGAGATATGAGCTATATCATCCAGCGTGGAGTCATCCTTGTTGCAATGGCAATGCTTTCCCTGTTCTTCGGCGTACAGGCCGGAAATATGGCGGCAGTTGCAGCAGCAGGATATGCGAAGAATTTACGACACGATATTTTTTATAAGGTGCAGGATTTTTCCTTTAAAAATATCGACCACTTTTCAACATCAGGTCTGGTCACACGACTGACCACTGATATCACAAATGTACAGCAGGCATACATGATGAGTATTCGCCTTCTTGCCAGGGCACCGTTTATGATCATCCTGTCATGGATTATGACACTGACGATCAACAAACCGATCGCAGTGCTTTTCCTGATAGTTGTTCCTGTCCTTGGCGGTACACTGATCTTTATTGCGAAAAAGGCACATCCGCATTTCATCAAGGTCTTTGATGAATATGACAACCTGAACAATTCCGTTCAGGAGAATGTAAATGCCTCACGTGTAGTTAAGGCTTTCGTAAGAGAGGACTATGAGATTGAGAAATTCCATGGAATTTCCAGATATGTTTATGATCTGTTTACTAAAGCAGAGAAAATCGTTGCATGGAACTCACCGGTTATGATGTTTGCCATGTATACTGTAATCATTATCATTGTTGTAATTGGCGGAAGAGGAATTGTTCTCGGTGGCATGGAAACCGGTGAGCTGACAAGTATCATTGTCTACGCACTTCAGATTCTCATGTCCCTGAACATGGTAACTTTCGTGTTTGTTATGATCATGATAGCAGAAGCATCCACAGACCGTATTGTAGAGGTTCTGGATGAAGTTCCTGAGATGCAGGATAAAGCTGATGCAGTAAAGAATGTGGCAGATGGTTCCATTGACTTTAATCATGTAGATTTCAGCTATGCAGGAGAGGGAGGAAATCTTTCCCTGAAGGATGTAAATCTTCATATTAAATCCGGTCAGACAGTAGGTATCATCGGCGGAACCGGAAGTGCAAAGTCTACCCTGGTGCAGCTGATCCCCAGACTCTATGATGTCACAAAGGGTAATGTCCAGGTGGGAGGCGTGGATGTACGCAACTACAATCTGGAAGTACTTCGTGACCAGGTTTCCATGGTACTTCAAAAAAATGTGCTGTTCTCAGGAAGCATCTATGACAATATTCGCTGGGGTGATGAACATGCCAGTGAGGAAGAAGTTCGGAGGGTCTGTAAGCTGGCCCAGGCAGATGGATTCGTCAGTGAGTTCCCGGATGGCTACGATACAATGATCGTTCAGGGCGGTAACAACGTATCCGGCGGTCAGAAGCAGCGTCTGTGTATTGCAAGGGCTCTTCTCAAGAAACCGAAGATCCTGATCCTGGATGACTCTACCAGTGCAGTAGATACAAGAACAGATGCCCTGATACGTAAGGCTTTCCGCGAGGAGATCCCGAACACAACAAAGATTATTATCGCACAGCGAGTTTCTTCTATTGAAGATGCAGATCAGATCATCGTACTGGATGACGGTAAGATCGCAGGTGTGGGTACTTCAGAAGAACTGCTGAAGACAAATGATATTTACAGAGAAGTATATGAATCACAGGTCAAAGGAGGCGGAGACGATGAATAAGAAGAAAAAATTAGATCAGAACACCATCCAAACTGCCAAAAGACTTCTGAAATATATGACAGGAACCCATAAGATACAGTTTATCATCGTATTTATCTGCATCTTTATCAGTTCCGCAGCAAGTATTGCAGTATCCCTGTCCCTGAAATTTCTGCTGGATGACTTTATCATCCCGCTGATCGGACAGACAGATCCGAACTTTGCAGAACTCTATAAGGCACTTGCAGTCCTTGGCTGTATTTTTGCACTTGGTGTGATTGCCACATTTATTTATACCCGAATGATGGTTTATATCGGTCAGGGTGTGCTTAAAAGTGTCCGTGATGATATGTTCGAGCATATGCAGACTCTTCCGATCCGCTATTTCGACCAGAATACAAACGGATCTGTCATGAGCCTCTATACCAACGATACAGATACCCTGCGACAGATGATCAGCCAGGCGATCCCGCAGGCGCTGATGGCGCTGTTTACGATCGTGGTTACCTTTATTTCCATGTTATTGTTAAGTCCGCTGCTTACAATTCTGGCAGTTGTGATTATTTTTATTATGCTGAAGGTTACCAGTAAGATTGGTTCCAACAGTGGCAAATATTTCATCCGTCAGCAGGTATCTCTGGCAGATGTGACCGGTTTCGTGGAAGAACGAATGAATGGTCAGCGTGTGGTAAAAGTTTTCAACCACGAAGATAAATCAAAAGAAGAATTCGACAAACTCAACGAAGCACTCTTCGAGAGTTCTGCAAACGCCAATAAATACGGAAACATGATGGGACCTGTGATCGGTAACATCGGTAACCTGCAGTTCGTACTGACAGCAGTACTTGGGGGACTTCTCTCTGTAACAGGTGTGGGCGGCATCACCCTCGGTGTTATGGCTTCCTATTTACAGTTCACCAAGAGCTTTACCCAGCCATTCATGCAGGTGGCACAGCAGTTTAATGCCATTGTTATGGCACTTGCAGGTGCAGAACGTATCTTCAGGCTCATTGACGAGAAGCCGGAAGAGGATGAAGGTTACGTAGAACTTGTTAATGCAAGAAAGGATGCCAACGGCAATATCACAGAATGCAAAGAGAGAACAGGCATGTGGGCATGGAAACATCCACATTCTGCAGATGGTTCCGTTACTTATACAGAACTGACAGGAGATGTCCGATTCGAAGATGTTACATTCGGATATAACCCGGACAAAGTTATTTTGAAAGACATCAGTCTCTTCGCCAAGCCGGGACAGAAACTTGCTTTCGTAGGTTCCACAGGTGCAGGAAAGACAACGATCACAAATCTGATCAACCGTTTCTACGATATTCAGGAAGGTAAGATCCGTTACGATGGAATCAACATTACCAAGATTAAGAAGGACGACCTGAGACGTTCTCTGGGAATCGTACTTCAGGATACTCACCTGTTTACAGGAACTATTAAAGAAAACATCCGCTACGGTAAACTGGATGCTACAGATGAGGAAGTATACGAGGCAGCAAGACTGGCTCATGCAGACCAGTTTATCAAAATGCTTCCAAAAGGATATGATACCATGTTAAGCGGAGACGGTGAGGAACTGTCCCAGGGACAGCGCCAGCTTCTCTCCATTGCAAGAGCAGCAGTAGCCAATCCGCCTGTACTGATCCTGGATGAAGCAACCTCAAGTATTGATACCCGTACAGAGAGTATTGTACAAAAAGGTATGGATAACCTGATGAAAGGCCGTACTGTATTTGTGATCGCCCATCGACTTTCAACCATCAGAAACAGCGATGCCATCATCGTACTGGATCATGGAAAGATCATTGAAAGAGGCGACCATGAAGACCTCATTAAGTTAAAAGGAACTTATTATCAGCTTTATACTGGTAAGCTGGAATTGTCATAAGGAACTATCAGAAAGACTGCAATTATTTCAGAACATGAATAATTGTGGTCTTTCTTTGCGGGCGTTGCGTTTTCTGCGTTATAATGCTATGATCGTACAGGTATGTGGATCACAGATGATGAAGTTCCGGTTTACGGATAAAAAAGAAAAATTATGCAGCAGCAAGGGAGAGATATACGATGGTAAAGATAGATCTGATCACTGGTTTTCTTGGTTCAGGGAAGACGACGTTTATCAGGAAGTATGCGCAGTATCTGATGGATGCTGGTAATAATATTGGAATTCTGGAGAATGATTACGGGGCTGTGAATGTGGATATGATGTTGCTTCAGGATCTGATGGGAGAGAACTGTGAGCTGGAGATGATCTCAGGAGGGTGTGATAAGGACTGCCACAGGAGGAGATTTAAGACGAAACTGATTGCTATGGGTATGTGCGGTTATGACCGTGTGATCGTGGAGCCGTCTGGGATTTTTGATGTGGATGAGTTCTTTGATATTCTTCATGAGGAGCCGTTAAATCGTTGGTATCAGATTGGGAATGTGATTGCAATTGTGGATTCTAAGCTGGAGCGTGATCTGTCAGAGGAGGCGGATTTCATTCTGGCTTCTGAGGTGGCAGATGCCGGATGCATTGTGATGAGCAAGAGCCAGGACGCATCACCCGAGGAAATCCAGGGTACGATTGAGCATGTGAATCAGGCGTTGGAGAAGGTTCATTGCAGCAGGAGATTTCATTGTGAAATGAATGGTGTGGATACTGCTAATGTTATCCACAAGAATTGGGATGAGATGTCGAAAGAGGACTTTGACCGGATTGCATCCTGTGGATATGTGATGGCAAGCTACAGGAAACCGGAGTTTGAGGCAGAGGGTGCCTTTACTTCTCTGTACTTTATGAATGTGAAGATGACTGAGAAGGAGCTGCGGGAAGCAGCTGAGAAGATTCTGTCTGATCCTGAATGTGGGCGTGTGTTCCGAATGAAGGGATTTATGAGAGTAGACAGTGACAGCGAAGACGGTTCTGGACTATCTGCATGGGCAGAGTGCGATAGACGGCAGTGGATTGAATTAAATGCTACGAAGAATGAAATTACAATCCGACCGCTTCATGTAGGACAGGAGGTCCTGATCGTGATTGGAGAAGAACTGCATGAGGAGAAAATTAAATCCTATCTGAAAATCTGAGATTTGAACGCAGGTCGCGAAGCGGATTGCGAATGTCTGCTTTACTTTATAAAAAAGGGCACTTGAAAAATCAGGTGCCCCATTGTATAATCTACTTAGAAGATGATCGGAAGCGTGTTCCGGTTGCCCTCGGTATAATTAATGAGTAAAGAAATTAAGCATCCAACTTTGGGCGGTGGGATGCTTATTTCTTTTTATGTTGATCTATGTAAGTCAATGCCGTAAAAATTACTAACAATAAAGTAAGGACTTCCATTGTGTTCATCGGGCATCACCCTCCTTTCGTGAAACTGGAGGGCAGGGGGCGAAACTTTGCATCCGGGTCTGTTCAATTATACTTGTTCAGTATAACGTGAAAAATAGAAGATATCAAGTACTTTACGTTCTATATTATTAAAAACAAAACAGGGTATGAAGTTCATCGTAATCTGATGAAACTTCATACCCTGTTCATTTATTTTTATGGAGTTTTGTAACCGTAAGGATTATTTGGTAAACAGATCAACCAGATCCTGGCCGTCTTCGTAGCCCTGGCTCTTCAGCTCATTTACGAACCAGTCGTCTACGCCGTCTACAGCTTTCTTGAAGGAATCGATATCCATATCAGCTTTCTCAGTGAAGGTTACGCCGTTTTTGGATTCCCAGCGTTCTTTAATCTCATTGTCGCTGGAACGGTTGATGTAACGTTCGTATTCAACTGCCTTCTGACCGCATTCATCAACAACTGCCTGCTGTTGTGGTGTGAGGCCGTCGTAGATATCCTGGTTGATGCAGAAGAACAGACAGTCATAAATTGCATCCCACATAGAGCAGTAAGGCTGAACCTCCTGAACGCTTGCTGCGTCGATAGCAGGAAGTGGATTTTCCTCACCTTCAACCGTGTTCTGCTGAAGTGCTGTGTAAGTCTCTGACCAGTTCATGTTGGTGGCATCAGCACCCCATCTCTTGTAGCATTCCATCAGAAGGTTGGAACCTGCTACACGGACCTTCAGGTTCTTCATATCATCTACAGATTTGATTTCGCGCTTGCTGTTAGTCAGTTCACGGAAACCGTTCTCTGCAATACCCATGCAGTGGAGTCCGTATTCGCCAAGGATTTCTTTCAGTTTTTCACCAGCTTCGCCATCGAATTTCGCATCTGCATCGTCGTAAGAATCATAGACGAATGGAAGAGAAACAACGTTGAAACGTGGGTCAAAAGCGGAGTAGATCAGGTTGGAGTGCATGGAGATCTGAACCGGGTCACCATTCATCAAAGCCTGAATACCTTCGGACTGGTTACCGTTGGTCAGCTGGTCAGCTGCATAAATATTGACTTTAACCTTTCCGCCTGTAGCTTTTTCCATCAGTTCACCGAACTTACGTCCGCCGTCAGCCCATGTACTTGTCTCAGTAGTGGAGCAAGCGAAGTTCCAGGTTGTTTCCGGCCAGTCCAGATCACTGTAATCTTCCACTGTATTGAAGGAATCCTTTGTGAAAAGGTCAACCAGATCCTGGGCATCGTCATAGCCCTGGCTCTTCAGTTCGTTTACAAACCAGTCATCGATACCGTCAACTGCTTTTTTGAAGGAGTCGATGTCCATGTCTTCTTTCTCTGTGATTGTTACACCGTTCTGGCTTGCCCAGCGTTCTTTGATCTCGTCATCTCCGGAGCGGTTGATGTAACGCTCATATTCAACTGCTTTCTGTCCTGCCTCGTCAACAACTTCCTGCTGTTGTGGTGTGAGACTGTTGTAGATGTCTTCGTTGATACAGAAGAACAGGCAATCATAAATTGCATCCCACATAGAGCAGTAAGGCTGAACCTCCTGAACACTTGCAGCGTCGATAGCGGGAAGCGGATTCTCCTGACCTTCTACTGTGTTCTGCTGAAGTGCTGTGTAAGTTTCAGACCAGTTCATGTTTGTGGCATCAGCGCCCCATCTCTTGTAGCATTCCATCAGAAGGTTGGAGCCTGCTACACGAACCTTCAGGTTCTTCATATCGTCTACAGATTTAATCTCATGTTTGCTGTTTGTGATTTCGCGGAAACCGTTCTCTGCAATACCCATGCAGTGGAGTCCGTACTCACTGAGGATTTCTTTCAGCTTTGCACCTGCTTCGCCATCGAATTTCGCATCTGCATCGTCGTAAGAATCATAGACGAACGGAAGAGAAACAACGTTGAAACGTGGATCAAATGCAGAGTAGATCAGGTTGGAGTGCATGGAGATCTGAACCGGGTCCCCATTCATCAGAGCCTGAATACCTTCGGACTGGTTGCCGTTTGTAAGCTGGTCAGCAGCGTAAATGTTGACTTTGACTTTGCCGCCTGTAGCTTTTTCCATCAGTTCACCGAACTTACGTCCGCCATCAGCCCAGGTACTTGTCTCAGTAGTGGAGCATGCGAAGTTCCAGGTCATTTCCGGCCAGTCAAGGTCGCTGTAATCTGCGATTGTGTCAAAGGAGTTATTGCCGTCTCCTGCGTCCTTGGAAGCTGTGTCAGAGGAAGCGGAGGACTGATCACCTGTGTAGGAGCCTTCTTTTGCAAGAGCTTTCGGAAGGAAAGTGGAGGTGATCGGGATGTATGTAACGATCAGAAGAACTGCAACGCAGGCTGCGATCATTGGCACAACTGCCCTTGAGATCTCCTGCAGAGTAACTTCCAGACCTTTTTTGATCTTGATGCTGATTGCTACGAAAAGGTTTACACCTACAGGAGGAGTTACCTGTCCGATTGCAAGGTTTACAGTTGCCATAACACCGAATGCTACTATATCGTATCCAAGAGCCTTACATACAGGAAGCATGATCGGGATGAAGATGTACATAGCGGAGTTTGCATCGATGAAGCATCCTGCGATCAGGAAGATGATATTTACGATCAGCAGGAAGGTAAACTGATTGTGTGCGATGCTTCCAAGTAAATTGGAGGCTGCATCTGCAATACCGAATTTGGTACATACAAAGGAGAACAGAGAGGCACTTGCTACGATGAGCATAATACCGCCGGTTGTCTTTGCTGAGTCTACCAGAATGTCAAACATATCGCGGATGGAAACTTCGCGGTAGATGACCATACCTACGAAGAGACCGTATACAACGGATACGGCTGCTGCTTCTGTTGGTGTGAAGATACCGCCGTAGATACCGCCCAGAATGATGACCGGCATCAGGAATCCCCAGAAAGCATCTTTGAAAGCGTCCCAGCGTTCTTTGCCGGAGGCTTTTTCCCTGGATGGTTTGATATTGTGTTTCTTTGCTTCCAGCATTACTACGATTATCAGTGCCACGCCCATTAGAAGACCTGGTACGATACCTGCCATGAACATGTCTGCGATGGATGTGCCTGTGATGGAGGCATATACAACGAAGGCGATACTTGGCGGGATGACAATGGCAATGGAGCTTGAGGTTGCCATCAGTGCTGTGGAGAATGGTGCGGAGAAACCGCCCTGTTCTACCATTGCAGGGATCAGTACGGCGCCAAGGGCTGCAACAGTTGCAGGGCCGGAACCGGAGATCGCGCCGAAGAAGCAGGCTACGATAACACATACGATGGCGATACCGCCTTTTTTGTGGCCTACGCAGGTATCAACGAATTTGATCAGTCGCTTGGAGATACCGGCTTTTGCCATGATGTTTCCTGACAGTACGAAGAATGGGATTGCCAGGAGCAGGAATTTACTGATTCCTGAGTACATGTTGGTTGCTACGATCGTCAGGGATGTACCGGAGTAGAGGATTGCGCATACGGAGGAAAGTCCGAGGCAGATTCCGATGGGTACACCCAGGATCAGGAATATGAAGAAGGAGATAAATAAGATTGCACTGATCATTTATTTGCCCTCCTTTTTGTCTGTTGTGATTGTGTTCATGTTACTTTTTGTGCTGTTGTCGGTATTTTTGGCACTGTCGGTTTTGCAGCAGAAGTCCAGACAGAATTCAATGAAGTGAAGGATCATGCATCCTGCACCGATGGGTACGAAGGACCAGAAGATCCATTCAGGCCAGTTTAATACGAAGGTTCTTTTTCCATTCTGAAGCTGAGTGATTACCTTGTCCATTCCGTATTTGAAAAGGATGACGCTGAAGATGATGCTCAGGACTGTGATCAGGATCACGGATGGTTTCTTCAGTTTCTTTGGAAGGCGGTCTGTGACCAGTGTCAGGCTGACCAGTTCTCCTTCGCGGCAGGCCAGTGCGGCTGCCAGCAGGGTGATGAGTACGAATACCGCTACTACAAGTTCTTCTGTGAAGGACCAGGAACGGTGGATGACTTTACGGGAAAATACGTTTCCCACAGTCAGCACCAGGATCAGCAGTGTGGAGATCACAAGGACGATCTTTTCTACTGCAGCCAGTGCGTTCATGATTTTTTTGTAGATTTTCATGCTCTCTACTCCTCTCAAAAAATTTGCTGCTGTTTTTCGGAATTTGGAGCAGATTCAAGGCAGATGGAATGTAATGGTTATAATATGTAATTAGTTACATTTTTCATCTGTGGTGAATTCTGTTGTCTGCGAAAAACAGAAGTAGTGTTTCGGTTTCAGATCGACAGCCTGGAAAAGAAAGTATGTCTCGTGTGTCAGGGCTTTTTTATGTTATAGGAATATTATGGAGTAATTTCCTATAACATAAAAAAAGTCCGCCCCACGCAGGGACGGACATATGATATTCCGTAACCACCCTGTTTCACCTTTGAAACAAGTACGATTCTGCAACGTACCGATATACGCGGCTCCTGTAACGGGGGGCGGCCGGGGAAGCTTACTGTGAATACGACAATATCTGTGATGGCTGTATTCAAGGGTTCGGCTTTCCTTCTCGGGGATGATATTCGAAACAGGTCTGTCACTGCATTTCACCGGACTGCAGTTCTCTGAGGACAGGGGGGCTGTTTTTACTGGTTCCCTTCGTTGAATTTATGCGTTATAGGTTTAGCTGTTTAAAAAGCTAAAGCAATTTTAACGCTGTTTGTTTTGAAAGTCAAGAGGTTTTTGTAAGTATTTGGGGGAAGTTTGTTGGTGTGGGGCGTACACAGCGCAAGAGGGGACGCGCGAAGCAGCATCTCTCTGCAGGTTCAGTTCCGGGGGCTAAGTAACTCTAAGGTGGGGGAAATCCGCTAAAAGCATGAAGAAAAATGCAAAACTCGCTCCGTCGCAGACTCCGCTCAGACAGGTTGCTATTTTTCTTCATAACGCGGATTTCCCCCACCTAAGAGTTACTAAGCCCCCTCCAGATTCACCTGCAGAGAGATGCTGCTTCACGCTGGCTATTGGCTGTGTAAGAGAAAATGGATGAGGTGGTGGGAGCGGAGGGGTCAAGTGAAAAGAATCAGTTGTTACTCTTGACAATCGAATGATTTTCTGCGTATATTGTAAAAAATAAAATATTAAATATTGGATAAGTAAAATAATGAGTAAAAGCTACAAAGATGAGCAGAAAGAGGTAAAGATCATGGATTTAAAGAATTATTCAACAGGAGTACAGCATATCGGGATTCCGACAAATGACATTGATAAAACTGTGGAGTTTTATCATAAACTTGGTTTTGAGACTGCATTTGAGACCGTAAATGAGGAAGCGAATGAGAAGGTTGTGTTTCTGAAACTGGGAACTCTGGTAGTGGAGACTTATGAGAATCATGCGGCGAAGATGGAGCATGGGGCGATTGATCATGTTGCGCTTGATGTGAGAGACATTGAGGAGATTTTCCAGTATATTAATGAAGTTGGTTTAAACTCCACACAGGATACCATTCATTTCCTGCCATTCTGGGAAAATGGTGTAAAATTCTTTACCATTGAGGGTCCGAATAAGGAGAAAGTGGAATTCAGTCAGTATCTGTAAAACAGAAAAAGTTACGGAATATACCTGTATAATAAAATGAAGCAGTAAAGCCGATACATTGACTGGAAGCAGTGTGTCGGCTTTTTGGCTGTCCGGAATAGACCGCAGCAGTGAAAAACGGGAAAAATAAAGGGGCATTAAAGGGAAAAGAGAGATGAAAAATTTAAAGAAGTGGTATATTAATCTGTCGATACAGAGAAAAATTCTGTATTGTACGTTAGGGGTAGCATTGGTTGTTCTGTTGGCTGCCAGTGTTTCGCAGTATATGTCTGCATCTTCAATTGTGACAGAACAGACAAGGAAGCAGTCTGCGGGAGTGGTGAACGAGTTGTCGGTGAATTTGGATCATTATTTTGATATGGTGAGGAATTCATTTGAGTATATTGCAAATAACAGTACGGTTCAGGAGGAATTGGAGTCTGATGAACCATATAAATCGGATGGCACAGAGCTGTATTCCTATTATTCAAGATCGGGGCAGATCAGAAGGCTGCTTTTGCAGGGATATACAAGTATTTATATGAAGGATATCCAGCTGTATGGTTATAACGGAGCAAATCATCTGCTGGCAAATAATCGTGAGATTCATGAAAAGACCGCTCAGATATCCTGTGAACTGGCGGAGCAGGCAAAAGGACGCTGTATTTATTATAATGCTTCTGAGGAAGGCCTGATGTATATGGCAAAGCAGATCAAAGATTCTCTGACTATGAAGCCAGTGGGAATATTGAGAGCATCTATTAAGCTGAGCTATCTGAAAAAAATGACGATCACAGCCAGAGATTCTTTGGCTGCACATATTTTTCTTCTGGACAATGACAAAAATGTTCTGATAGAGAGTGCAGAGAATGATGCGACAATCAGTGACAGAAGCTGGATAGAAAAAATATCAGGCAACACAGGAGAATTTCTGTTTACTGCAGATGGACAGGGTTATGACTGTGTATATCAGAGAAGTTCTGACACAGGACTTACAGTTGTAGGAATGATCCCTATGAGTTTCTTGCAGAAAACAGCCAGAGGATTACAGAAAACGACAATCATGCTTATTCTGGCAAGTTTGATGTTGTGTATTTTTCTTGCTAATATTCTGGCAAAGGGAATCGCTGGTCCGATCAAGCGTACAAGTAAAGCAATGCAGCAGTTTGCGGAGGGTGACTTTTCTGTCCGTCTTCCGGAAGGAAGAAGGGATGAGATTGGAACCATGAATTCTGTTTTCAACCAGACGATAGAGAAAATAGAGCAGCTGATAAAACAGGTTGTGGAGATGGAAACAGTTAACAAAGATATTGAATTCCAGGCTTTGCAGGCACAGATCAATCCGCATTTTCTTTATAATGTACTGGATACGATCAACTGGATGGCGCGAAAGAAGGGCGAGGATAATATTTGTCATATGGTTACTTCTATCAGCAGTCTGATGCGTGCAAGTATCAGTAATAAAAGAAGTATGGTTTATATTCGTGAGGAAATAAAATATGTACAGGATTATCTTTACATACAGGAAACCAGATATGGAGATAAATTTACATCTTATATTGAAGTGGATGAGAGATTAAATGAATTAGAGATTCCGAAGATGACTATTCAGACACTGGTGGAAAATGCGGTGATTCATGGTGTGGAAAATGCGACATGGGACTGTTTCCTTTATGTTTCAGGAGAAATTACAGATGGAATGGCAGTATTTACAGTAAAGGATGATGGAGTTGGAATGTCACAGGAGCAGTTGGAGAAACTGATGGGGACAGAGGAAGAGCCAGATCATGAAGCAGAGCGGACACATACTCATCTGGGAGTGTATGCGGTGAGAAAGAGACTGGATTATGTATATCAGAATAAGGCAAGGATGAGCATTACATCAGAACCGGGGAAGGGAACACAGGTAATACTGGAAATTCCGATGAACGGTAATGTCGGAGTTACTTACAGGAAATACGATGAAACTGTAAATGAAAATAACAAAAAAAGGGGAGACGAGAGATAATGGAATTGCAGGTAATGATATTAGATGATGAATATATTATTCTGGATGGTTTATGTTCGTTTCCATGGAGCGATTATGGATACCGTATATCCGCAACTGCAAGAAACGGATTGGAAGGGCTGGAGAAACTGGAGCAGGCGAAACCGGATCTGATCCTTACAGATGTGAAGATGCCGGGAATGGATGGACTGGATTTTGCAGAAAAAGCACATGAGATTTATCCCAATGCGGTTATAGTGATACTGACAGGATATGACAGTTTTGCCTACGCTCAGAAAGCAATCAGCATTGGTGTGGAAGAATATCTTCTCAAACCGGTGGACTATGATGAGTTAAAGGCAATGGCTGCCCGGATTGCAGGGGAAATTCATGCAAGGAAGGAAAAACAGCAGGAAATCCGGGATCTGAAGAAATATTTCAACAGGTCAGTTCCGCAGCTGAGATCCAAATTTGCGGGAAATCTTCTGTATGGAAGAATCCAGGGAAAAGGAGTTGTAAAAGAGCAGGCAGAATCTCTGAATCTGACAATAGAGAAATATATTGTGTGTGTAGGGCGAAAAGTTGTTGGAGAAAATAAAATCCATACAGGAGATAAATGGATAGAGGAATTTGCATGCATCAATATTTTTGAGGAAATTTTTAATGATTTTGGAATTCATGTTTTGAGCGATTATAATACAGCAACTGCAGAATATAATTTTATTCTTTTGTTTGAAAAGGAAGAAGAAAACGCAGTATGTATGGAAAAAGCATTGCAGGCATGCAGTAAGATACAGGTAGAAGTAGAACGGTATCTGAAAGCACATATGAATTTTGGATTGAGCGATGTAGAAGTGGACGAATATCAGGCAAATGCACAGTACCGTAAGGCACAGACAGCATGCAGGCAATGTGTTTATCTGGGTACGAATATCATACTCAGATACGAAGATCTGCAATATAAAAAACAGACAGACTTTGTGATTACTTCCGGTGAAAAAACACATTTTATGATGACTTTGTTTCAGGACAGTTTTGAGAAAGCGGAGGATGAACTTCATCAGATATTTCGAAACGCACCGGAAGATGTATCTCCGGTGAAATTTGCAGCAATGGATTTACTTTTGGGATGTATGAAATTTCCATATATCTGTGCAGTTGACAGTGAAATTCATAATAAAAACTGGAATCTTTCTGTGCTTCAGGATGGAATAAAAAGAATCTGTCAGTGCGAGAACACAGAAGAGGTGTTGAATTGTCTGCTGAATCTGTTTGGAACGCTGATTAAACAGAATACAGAAGGAACTGATGAACGGAACCGGAAACTGGTTCAGAGTGTTCTTTCTTACATTGAGAAGAATTATTCAGGAGATTTATCTATGGATGATCTGACTGAGAAATTCCATGTAAGCAGAACCTATATCAGCCGCCTTCTTAAGAAATATGCCGGAAAGAGTTTTCTGGAATATCTGACAGATGTCCGGTTCCAACAGGTGGAGAAACTGATTGCAGATAATAAATATAAACAATATGAAATCGCAGAAATGGTAGGATACAAAGACTTTGGATATTACATAAAAGTATTCAAAAAGCGTTACGGTATTACACCCAATGAATTCAGGAAATATATATAAACAGCGAGGTTAACTGTATCAGGTAAGTCATTTAATCGAATCAGACAAGTAGCGAGGCGGATGATTTTATCTGCCTGACGATAGAACAGGAGATTTGTGCACAGTATAAAATTTGTGCACAAATCTCCTATTTTTACTTTTATTTCCAATTGTTTATAAAAGGCAAAAAGACTAAAATAAAATCATCAAGAACGAGGAAACACAAATTAAAAGGAGGAAACAAGTAAATGAGGAAAATGAAAAAAGTGTTATCACTTGCCATGACGGCAGCTATGACAGCCAGTCTTCTGACAGGCATGGGAGCAGTTACAGCTTCTGCGAAGAAATCGGACGATGGAAAAAGAACGAAGATTACTGCTTTATTAAATTCAACAGAATCGACAGAACAGTATCAGGTTTATGACTATTTGTTGAAAAATTTCTGTGATGAGAAAGGCATTGACTATGAAATAGAAATGGTTAATGATAAACAAGATTATTTTACGAAATTACAGATGTATATCAATAGTGATACATTACCAGATATCTTCGGATGCCCCAATGGAACACTTTCTAAAGCATGTAAAGACATTGATGCATTAGTGGATTTAGGTGCTGAGTTAGATCGAAATGGATATGCGGATAAGATGAATGGTGCGGTACGAGATTTCCTTACAGATGCAGATGATGGTAATTTGTATCTTTTCCCACAGGGATTATATTGTGAATTCTTTATGTATAGGAAGGATCTCTTTGAAAAAGAAACTCCGACAACATGGAAAGAATTTGAAGAAGACTGTCAGAAACTTGCGGATATAGGAGAAATTCCGGTTATTATCGGTGGTTCAGATGTATGGCAGATTATGAGATATCTTTCATTCTCTCCATGGAGAGTAACAGGTCCGGAATTTATCACTGGATATCAGGCTGGAACAGACTCTTTTGCCAAAAATGAAGCTGCCAAATATGGTGTAAATCTGGTTTATGATCTTGGAACAAAAGGATATTTTGAACCAGGATTTGCAAGTGTAGATTACACTTCAGCCACAAACTTATTCTATGGTGGCACTGGTGGAATTTTCTACAGTGGTTCAGGTCAGATCAATCTTGCTGAGGATATGTATGATGCAGGTCAGATAGGATTTTTCCCTGTGCCTGACACAGAAGAAATGGATAATATGGAGACAAATATTCCAATTCACGCAGGATTTGGTATTGGATATAATAAGGCTACATATGACGACACTATGCAGGAATTCTTTGATTATGCATGTGAACATTATTCAGAGGCTTGTTACAACAAAGGAAATATTTTCTCACCGTTTAACGATGATATTCCAGAAGGACTTCCACAGCTTTTCTATGATCTTCAGCCGTTATTTGAAAATGCTGAAACAGCATGGACCTCATGGGATGATAAGCTTGATTCAGAAAATCTGACCCAAATTGCAGATGAACAGCAGAAACTGGCTCAGGGAATTACCACTCCGGATGAATTTATCGAAACCTGTGATTCTTTTGTAAAAAGTAAGTGATTTTTCAATAATAATAAACAGAGACTGACAGCTGCCTTGTCAGTCTCTTTCAGAGAAAGAGAGGAGGAAGAACTGTGCAGAAAGCATTTGGAAAAAAGTCAGTCATCCTTTTATTCATCTTTCCAGCATTTCTTATTTATACAGCATTTGTAATTGTTTCCATCATATGGGCTGGTTATTATAGCTTTTTTGACTGGGGTGGTGTTGGAGAGAAAGTATTTGTAGGATTAAAAAACTATATAGAACTTGTTACGCAGGATGAAGTTTTCAGAGCTACAATAGGGCATACTCTTGTTTATACTGTAATTAATGTGGCAATTCAGGTATTTGGAGGATTATTATTTGCGATTCTCCTCAGTCGTATTAAAAAAGGAAGAGTTGCTTTACAGACTCTGTATTATATTCCGGTAGTTATCTCTTCTGTAGCGATTTGCCAGATTTTTACAAAGTTATTATCAGTAACTCCAACCGGTATTGTGAATCAGGTATTATCATTCATCGATCCATCTCTGAAACTGATGGAGTGGATTTCCAATCCTCAGATTTCACTGTATGTAACAGCTTTTGTAGAAGCATATAAATACCTGGGACTGTATATGGTTATCTTTTATGCAGCACTGATCGGTGTTCCGGATGAACTGGGAGAAGCAGCACTGATCGATGGAGCATCAACATGGCAGGAATATCTTTATGTAAGAATTCCTTATATTAAACCGGTTATCATTGCAAACTGTCTGCTGGTACTGAATGGTTCTCTGAGATCTTTCGAGTTCTCTTATCTGTTAACACATGGAGGACCGGGAAATGCTTCTGAACTTATGACAACTTATATGTATAAACAGGCGTTCAGCAGTATGAAATATGGTTACGGAAGTTCTGTAGCGATCATGATCGTAATCATCTGTATGGTAGTTGGAATGTTATTCCGTAAATTTACAGGAGGAGGGGATGACGAATGAAAAAGAAAAAAACAACCATTCCGAGCATCATTAAATGGGTTATCGCATTAATCCTTGTTGTGATGCAGGTTTATCCTTTCTTCTATGTATTTACTTCAAGCTTTAAGTCACTGGATGATTTCAGACAGTTACCGGCATATGCACTCCCGTCAAAATGGGTGCTGACAAACTTTATCAATGTTTTTACAAAAAGCCATATGCTGACTTATTTTAAAAACAGTATCATTGTTTTGATCGGTGTACTGATTCCTCTGCTTTTATTTGCACTGATGGCTGGATTTGCATTAAGCAAAATCAAATTCAAAGGCAGAAAATTTGTCCTTAATTATTTCCTTCTTGGATTGATGCTTCCTATGCAGGTTGCACTGATTCCATTGTTTACTATTTTTAATAAGATGGGACTGATCAATACATACCCGGCAATTATTTTGCCACAGATTGCTTTTTCACTGTCTTATTCCATTCAGCTGTTTTATTCATTTAGCAAATTCTTCCCTGAAGAAATGCTGGAAGCAGCGATCATTGATGGATGTTCACCGATAGGATGTTTCTTTAAGATGGTGGTTCCGATGTCACTGAACTCTATTATCACAGTAGCAACCATGCAGGCAGTATTCTGCTGGAATGAGTATATTAATGCTTATACATTTACCAGATCTACAGATATGAAAACCATTACACTTGGTTTAAATGACTTCGTAGGAAGCATGGGACTGACAGACTGGGGTGGTACATTTGCAGCCATCACTGTAACAGTACTTCCGGTATTTATTTTCTACTTCTTCAGCAGCAAGAAGATGCTGGCAGGTATGACAGCAGGTGCAGTAAAAGGTTGATAATATGCAAGAATTACCTGATAACAGTAGTTTGATTTATGAGTAAATAACAGGCTTGCCGGAAAAGTACAAGCAGGCCTGTAAAGTGAAATAAAGTATAAAAAAGGAGATTAAGACTATGCAGAAATTATACTATCAGTTCCCGGGAACATGGTTTGGCGATTGCATGCCATTTGGACATGGAGATAAATTCTATTTATATCATCAGAGAGATACCAGAAAACCGGGACCATTTGGAGAACCATTTGGCTGGGATCTGGCAACAACTTCTGATTTTGTACATTACGAAGATAAAGGCGTGGCAATTCCGAGAGGAACAGATGAAGAGCAGGATCAGTTTATCTTTGCAGGAAGTGTTTTCGAGGCAGAAGGACAGTATCATATTTTCTATACAGGTTATAACCGTGATTATCCGGCACTTGGAAAACCATCTCAGGTTCTGATGCATGCATACAGCGATGATCTTGTAACATGGCACAAAACTCAGGATGCACTTACCTTCACTCCACAGGAAGGCTATGACCCGGATGACTGGAGAGATCCATGGGTGATCCGCGATGAGGAAAATAATCAGTATCTGCTGATCCTTGGCGCAAGATTACAGGGACCAAAGACAAGACAGACAGGAAGAACTGTTAAATTCACATCTAAAGACCTGAAAAACTGGAAATTTGAAGGAGATTTCTGGGCACCGGATCTCTATACTATGCATGAGATGCCGGACTTATTTAAGATTGGTGACTGGTGGTATCATATTGTGACAGAATACAGTGACAGAAGTAAAATGGTATACCGTATGAGCAAGAGTCTGGAAGGTCCATGGATCGCACCGAAAGATGATGCATTTGACGGCAGAGCTTATTATGCAGGACGTACTTTTGAACTGAACGGACAGAGAATCCTCTTTGGCTGGGTTGCTACCAAGGATCAGGATGATGATGACAATAACTTCATCTGGGCAGGAACATTTATGGCACATGAGGTTTACCAGAGAGAAGATGGAACCCTTGGTGTAAGAATTCCGGAAACTGTATGGAATGCATTTGATAAAGAAGAAAAGACAGAAGATTTTGTAATTGATACTCCAACTAAGAGTACAGAAAAAGTAGTTGCAAAAGATACAGGAGATATCTTCAAATTCGAAGCAGATGTGGAATTCACAGAAGGAACTAGAACTTTCGGTGTGAGATTCTATGAAGATGAGGATAAAGCTGAGTCTTACCAGTTCGTATTTAATGTAACAGAAGACAGATATGTATTTGAGAAAAAACCAAACTGGCCATGGCCTGCAAACCAGAATATCGGACTGGAGAGACCGCTGGAACTGGTACCTGGTAAGAAATACAATATCAAAATGATCGTAGATGATACAATTGCTACAATCTATGTAGACGGTGTTGCATTAAATGCAAGAGCATATAAACGTCCGGGAGAAAGTCTGTCACTCTTTGCTTCTGAAGGAAGCCTGAAAGTAACTAACTGCAAGGTTACAACCGGATTAAAGAAATAGAGACAGACAGCAATTTAATCGATAAACCGCGGAGCAGTTATTCGGTGTAGAGTAACGTGACGAAGAGATTGCTGTAAATAAAAAAGTTGCTGTGCGTTTCAGTTATAGAAATGCACAGCAACTTTTTTGCCTTAGAGCGTGTCTGAAAAATCATTCCCGCAATCTGCACGCCCCACTTTGCGGAATGTATTTTATTTTGGGACACATTTCCAACACAAAATAATCACATATTTCTCACATAATTATCTAAATTTCCTCACAGGTTGCACATAAAATAATCATAGATAGATGCATGGGATAAGCCATGCATCTGCAACTTGAAGGAGGTAAGAAACTTGATTGAAGTAAAAAATCTGGTAAAACGCTACGGCGATCACACCGCTGTAGACCACCTTTCTTTTGAAATAGAGAAAGGCAAGATTTATGGTTTCCTGGGCCCCAACGGCGCCGGAAAATCCACAACCATGAATATGATAACCGGCTATATTGCATCCACCGAGGGAACAGTAGTCATAGACGGTCATGATATTCTGGAAGAACCTGAGGAGGCAAAAAAATGCATCGGATATCTACCCGAAATGCCGCCCCTTTATTTTGATATGACCGTTCTGGAATATCTGAAATTCGTAGCAGATCTGAAGAAAATTCCTAAAGATAAAAAAGCCACTATGATCGAAGAAATCATGGACATGGTAAAGATTACTGACATGAAAAATCGTCTGATCAAGAACCTTTCTAAAGGTTACAGACAGAGGGTTGGTATTGCGCAGGCTGTGCTTGGTTACCCGGAGGGTATTATTCTGGATGAGCCGACTGTCGGGCTTGACCCCTGTCTCTTATACACATCTCCGAGCCCACGAGACTGCAGCTAATCTCG
>ENA-OYWT01000306-OYWT01000306.1-human-gut-metagenome-genome-assembly--contig:-NODE-306-length-21737-cov-5.717646_pt1 | contig 21737 bp, 14 predicted proteins | sample MGYA00244171_ERZ653399 | MGnify/ENA primary metagenome ERZ653399 (study PRJEB26926, sample SAMN06164987) | human gut metagenome | biome: ENVO:00009003; feature: ENVO:2100002; material: ENVO:00002003... | reverse complement strand
AGATTAGCTGCAGTCTCGTGGGCTCGGAGATGTGTATAAGAGACAGGTGTAAAACGGCGGGAAATGCGGGTGGTTCTGCCGGCCGGACAGCACGACTTCCCAGACGCTCGCCGGGAAATCCTTTTGTGCGGCGGTCTGCTGCGGCAGATAGCCGATCTCGCTTGGATGAAGCCCGTCGCCGGTTGTGATCGAGCCGGTGGACGGATTTTTTAAGTGAAGCAGTCCCTTGACCAGAGTACTTTTTCCGGAACCGTTCTCGCCCACAATACAGAGGTAGGAGCCGGCTTCCAGGGCAAAGTTGACATCGGTCAGGACCGGGATGCCCTCGTAGGAGAAGGTGACATCACTGCAGGTAAGTAGAGCCATTAGTTCAGAGCCTCCTTTAGTGCGGCGACATTCTGTTCCATCAGGGAAAGATACGTGGCGCCGTTTTCGAAATCATCTTTGGATACGTTGTGACAGGAGTGAAGTAGCAGCTTTTTCGCGCCGGTCGCCTCACAGATGCAGTCCGTCATTTTTTCGTTGGACAGCTCGGTGTGGAAGACGACAGGAATCTGCTCTTCGTTGATCTTGTCAATTAAAAAAGAAAGTGTTTTGGCACTCGCCTCGGATTCCGAGGAGCAGCCGGGGAATGCCGCGTAATAGTCGAGGCCGTAGGCGTCCGCGAAATAGCGGAATGGAAAACGGTCGCCGAAAACGATGGTGTGGCGGCTGGCATTCGTTGTGACATCGGAAAATTCCTCATCGAGGGAGGTAAGCGAAGCAAGATACGAGGCGGTATTTGCCTGGTAATCGTCCGCATGCTCCGGGTCGAGGCGGCAGAGGGAATCGCAGAGTTTCTGGACAATCCGCATCGCATTTTTCGGCGAAGTCCAGACGTGCTCGTCCTGTTCGCCGTGGGATTCGTGCGCATGATCATGGGAAGATTCGTCGTGTGTATCCTCGTCCTCATGGTCGTGTACATCCTCGTGATCTGCATCTTCGTCCTCATGGTCGTGCGCATCCTCGTCCTCATGATCGTGTGCGTGGCCGTGGGTCTCCATTCCCTCGACGGTTTCCTCGGCAACGGTGTCAACGCAGTCCATCAGCGTCACTACCTCTTTGTTCGAGGTATCGACAGAATCAAGGATTGTCTCGACCCAGGCATCGGAATCGCCGCCGACGTAGACGAAGAGATCACATTCGGAAACCGTAATCATATCGCCCGGTGTCGGTTCAAACGAGTGACTTTCCGCACCCGGGGAAAGCAGCATGTGGAGATCGAGATGATCGCCGCCGATGGCGCGCAGAAAATCATACTGCGGAAAAATCGTAGCCACGGCGGAGAGTTTCGTGTTCTCCTGGGAATCCGCCGTCTCTTTTGAGGATCCCGCACAGCCCGTCAGAAGAAGGAGGGCAGGAAGGAGGAGAAGGCGTAACGTTTTTTTTGAAAAAAATGTCATGATACTCCTTTCTGAAAGAAAATACGGAAGCATTGTGAAAAAGCTCCGTATTAGACCGTTCAGTAACAAATGCCGCAGGAGTGGGAAGCGGCAGACGGAGAGTGTACCCCTCCGAAAAAAGATCAGTTACCATCATATAGCAGGGGTGATTCATTTGTCAAGGAAAGACACAAAAAGCTGCGTCCGCCAGAAGCGGGGAAGCAGCTTTTTGCAGATATTTGATACGTTTTGTGAAACCGGATTACGATACCCTGCGGAACTGTGCCTGGTAGAGCTGGTAGTACGCGCCCTGTTTTGCCATCAGTTCGTCGTGGGTTCCCTGCTCGAAAATCTTTCCGTGGTCGATCACGAAAATCCGGTCCGCATTTTTAATAGTAGAAAGACGGTGCGCAATGATGAACGAGGTACGGCCCTTCAACAGGCTTTCGATTCCCTGCTGCACCTGAATTTCTGTCTGTGTGTCGATGCTGGACGTCGCCTCGTCGAGAATCAGAATCCGCGGATCGGACACCATCGTTCTGGCAAAGGCGAGAAGCTGGCGCTGGCCGTTGGAAAGACGGGCACCGCGCTCGCTGATCTCGGTGTCATAGCCGTCCGGCAGCTCTATGATAAAGTCATGGGCATGCACGGCCTTTGCGGCGGCAATGATTTCTTCCTCCGTGGCATCGAGCTTTCCATACGCAATGTTGTCGCGGATCGTGCCGGAGAAGAGAAAGTTGTCCTGTGTCATCACGCCCATCTGGGCACGCAGGCTGTTGATGGAGACATCCGTCAGGCTGTGGCCGTCGACGCGGACCGTTCCCGAAGTAATATTGTAGAAACGGCTGATCAGATTGACAATGGTCGTCTTTCCAGCGCCGGTCGGGCCGACGAGTGCGATCGTCTCACCGGGAGCCGCTGTAAAGCTGACATCTTTTAAAACCAGCGTGTCCGGATCATCGGAGTAGGCAAAGCTGACGTGGTCGAACGTTACTTCTCCTTTGATCGGCGGCAGTTCTGTGACGCCAGGCTTGTCGGCAACCTCCGCCGGTGTGTCGAGGATCTCAAAGATTCGCTCCGCAGCGGAAAGGTTCGTGATCAGCTTGTTGTAAAAACCGGCCAGGTTCTGGATCGGATCCCAGAACATCGTCAGATACATCGCAAACGCCGTGAACGTACCGATCGGAACGGCATCCACGCCGAGCACGGAAATACCGATAAAATACAGAAGAAACGTTCCGATGCCCCAGGTCACCTCGATCACAGCGGAAAAACCATCCGCCAGGCGGACCGCATGGATAAAGGAGTTCTGATGCTCAAGAAGAAGCCGGTCAAACTCGCCCTGCGATTCCTGCTCTGCGGTAAAGCTCTTGATGATGCGGATACCGGAGAAGTCCTCGTGGATATACGCCGTAACATTGGAAGATTTTTTTCGGAACGTCTGCCATCTCTTGTGTGCGACGATCTGAATAAAATACATGCCGACAGCGATCAGCGGCAGCACGAGAATCGCACTTAAGGAGAGCCAGATGTTTTTGATCATCATGATCACCAGAATGGCGATGATCGTGAGAATGTTTGGAATCAGCTTTGTGACACCGTCGTTCAGCACATCCTTTAACGAGTTGACATCGCCGATGATGCGCGCCAGGATCTTTCCGGCCGGGCGGGTATCGAAAAAGCTGAAGCTTAAGGTCTGGATATGCGTGTAGAGCTCGTCACGGATTTCCAGAAGAATGTTGTTGGTAATGCGCGCCATCAGAAGCATCCGCAGGCGGACACCGGCCGCGTAAACCAGGTTGATCACAACCATGAATACGCAGAGGGCAACAAGCCCACGCCAGTCTTTCTGCGCAATATTGACGTCGATGGCGTACTCCAGGAGCAGCGGGTTCACAGTGGAAATCGCGATGGTAACGGCGAGAACCACGAGAACGACGGCAACCTGGCGTTTATAATTTTTTAAGTAGGAGAAGAGGCGGCGGATGGTCGCGCTCTTTAAGACCTCTTTCTGCTCTTCATCTACTTTACTGGAATTGATAGCCATAATCGTATTGTTCCTCTCTTAACGGGTAAGTAAATACAGAAGTTGTCGGGTAACAGATTAAATTGAATTAAGCATTGGCAGGAAGTGCCTGCTCGAGGGCTGCCTTTGCTTTATGGTAATCACCGTACTGAGCCTCCCAGGTGGAGTAGTACAGGCCTTTCTGTGCCATCAGACTCTCATGCGTGCCGCGCTCGGCGATGCGTCCGTGATCGAGATACAGGATCTCATCGGCATTCTGCACTGAAGAAATGCGGTGGGCAATGATGATCTTGGAAACATCTTTTTTCTCGGCGAGATGGCTCTGGATTTCGTATTCGGTCTCCATATCGAGCGCCGAGGTGGAATCATCCAGTACGAGGATCGGAGCCTGTTTTGCCAGGGCGCGTGCGATGGAAAGACGCTGCTTCTGACCGCCGGAAAGTCCCATGCCGCGCTCGCCGATGACCGTTTCGTACTGATCGGAAAGGTGATCGACGAACTCGGAAGCACACGCAGCGGAGACGGCGTTATGTACCTCTTCGGATTTCATTGTGCTGCGGCTGCCGAGGCGGACATTCTCAGAAATCGTGTCTGAGAACAGGAAGACGTCCTGCATGACGACGGAAGAAGTATCGCGCACGGTGCGCAGCGGCAGGGTGCGGATATCGTGGCCGTCGAGACAGATGTAACCGTCGGTGACATCGTAAAAACGCTCGAGCAGATTGACGATGGTTGTTTTTCCGGAACCCGTCATACCCATGATGCCGAGTGTGTGGCCCTGCTTTAAGGTAAAGTCGATATCCTGCAGAATCGGTGTGTCATGCAGGGAGAAATCGACGTGATGGAATTCCAGGTCACCCGGAAGTTTTGAAAGCTCCACCGGATTTTCCGGTTCTGCGATCTGCGGCTCCTCTGCGAGAATTTTGTTCAGCTTCTTGTTGGAAGCAATCGCAGAAGCGAAGCAGTTGCCGAGCCAGCCGACGTTTTCGATCGGCCAGGTGATCTTGGAGGTGTACTCCATAAAGGCCGTTAAAACACCGAGCGTAATGCGTCCGTGGATGACACCGTAGCCGCCCGCGAGAAGGACGAGCACGCGCATCAGCTTCGTAAGAAACGAGATGGCGGGATCGTATTTCATCAGGACGCGCGCCTGATCCATGTTGAGATCGCAGTATTTCTGATTGTGTTTCCGGAATTTTTTGATCTCATACGGTTCCCGTGCAAAGGATTTGACGGTGCGGACACCGGCGAGATTTTCCTGTGCAACGGTATTCATGACGGCGTTTTCCTCGCTGATCGCATCGTAGACACGGTCGAGTTCTTTTTCGAGGCGGATTGCGATGCCTGCGACGAAAGGAAGGATCGCCACGGAGACGAGTGTCAGCGGCAGATCCAGTTTGACCATACTGACCATTGCCATCATGATACAGATCAGGCCTTCTAAGATCAGCATGCCGGCAAAGCCGAGGATATCCCAGATCCGGTCGACGTCATCGCGCACGCGGGCGAGGAGTTCGCCGGTATTGTTTTTGTCAAAGTATTCCACCGAAAGCCGCTGGACGTGGCGGAACAGGTTGTCCCTCATCTGGCTGGCGACGCGGACGCTGCTGACATCGAATAAAAATTCTTTGATGTACTGAAACAGGGCTTTTGCGGCACCGATCAGAAGAAAGGCGGCAAGGTATTTCCAGAGCAGTTCCATTTTGTGACCGACCAGCACGTCATCCACGATGTGCAGCGTGACAAGCGGCGCGAGCATATCGAGAAAGACACTTAAGGCCATGGAACCAAAAGCGAAAACGTAGTAGTACCAGTTCTGGAGCAGGTACTTACCGATTGGATTTTTCTTCATGAATGTTAAAACCTCCTCATTGATGTCGTTTGGGTGTCTGGCAGAACATAGGCTTTCAAAAGCTCCGTAAGTGTGGGAACGGAACAACGGGAAACGAAAGCGAAGGCTGCGTTTGTATATAAAAGAAGGGAATCGATGCGGTAAGAAGACCGCGGAATCTGCCTGCCGGAAACGGAGCGAAGCCGGAAAGAACGGTTTCGTACTGTTTATAGCAATAAAAAAAGCCACAGTATCAACGTACCGCGCCTTCTGTGCGAAATAGCAGGCATAAAGAATGCATAGAGATTTGTTATGCAGAGTTAATGCTTACAAAGAATTTCGAAAGAAGGGCAGCCACCTGGTTTGATCGCCATACGAAGTTTATTCTGTTTTACGCTGGATGCATAAATAAGATTGATCATAAGTGGTGTTCTCCTTTCATGATTTTTTCTGCCGCATCTGATCGAACACGACAGCTTATGGTTCTAAGCTACTCCTGTTTTCCGGATTTGTCAATTGTTATTTTCAAAAATTAAAAAATAAAAGCTGCAAAAGGTATGAAAATTGCGAATTTGGGTAGCTGTTTTGGGGAATATGAGATATAATATTACTGTTCAATCAGCAGTGAAACACTTGCTGTTTCGCTGCGTAAGAAAGTGATTCAGGTGTGAGCAGCCCTCCTTTTGCGTAGCAAAACTTTCAATGAGGGCTGCGAATGTTACAGTTCGCAGGTATCTGTGAACTGTAACGATATAATAAACGAGAGTATAAGCGGAAAAATCACAAGATAACATGTGAAACGAGGGGACAAAAAGATGGAAAAAATAATTGCAGGCCTGGTGCAGATGGATTCTGGGCCGGATATGAATGAAAATATGCGCATGGCCGAGCAGTATGTGCGGGAGGCGGCGGAACAGGGAGCGAAGCTGATTCTTTTCCCGGAGACCGCAGAATACACGGGAGCAGACATGCCGGGGCACGCAAGTGCAGTGCCGGGCTACGTCAGCCGCCGGTTTTCCAGCCTTGCCAAACGGTACGGTGTCTATCTGCACTGCGGCAGCATGACGGTACGGCGCCATCCGGGGCGTCCGTCCAACACGTCGTTTCTGTTCGGACCAGATGGAGAAACGATTGCAGAATACAGCAAAATACATATGTTTGATGTAAATATTCCGGGCAGTGTCTCCTACGAAGAATCACACGAGATCTGCCCGGGAAATGAAATTGTTCTTGCGGACACGGCGCTTGGCCTGTTCGGCATGAGCATCTGCTACGATATCCGCTTTCCGGAACAGTACCGGCTGATGGCATCCTCCGGAGCAGATGCATTTCTGATAGCGGCGGATTTTACGAAAGCAACGGGAGAGCGCCACTGGGAAGCACTGCTGCGCACGCGCGCCATTGAAAACGGATGCTACGTGCTCGCCGCCAACCAGTGCGGCCAGAAAGCGCGGTTTGAGGCGTACGGCCATTCCATGATCATTGCGCCGGACGGCGAAATTCTTGCGGAGGCAGATGATACCCCGCAGGTACTCATCGCAGAGCTGGATCCGGAAGTGCTGGAGCGGACAAGAAATGAAATCCCGTCTCTGGAAAACAGGAGAGACGATCTTTACCGTGTAAGCTCGGGAAACGTACGGATTTATGAAGAATAAAAATGCAGGGAGGAAATAAGAAGATGGATCAGTTTATACAGTATACCCCGACGGAAGTCGTGTTCGGAAAAGAGACCGAAAACCAGGCAGGCGCTGAGGTAAAGAAATGGGGCGGCACAAAGGTGCTCGTCGTTTACGGAGGCGGAAGTGCAAAACGGAGCGGTCTTCTGGACCGAGTGGAAGCATCTCTTGCAAAAGAGGGCCTTGCCTTTGAAGAGCTTGGCGGCGTAAAACCAAACCCGAGACTTGCCCTTGCCGAGGAGGGTGTGAAAAAAGCAGTGGAAATGCAGGCAGACTTTATTCTTGCCGTCGGCGGCGGAAGCTCGATTGACACCGCAAAAGCCGTTGCGCATGGAGCTGCAAATCCGGAGGAGGCACTCTGGGATATCTGGACGAAAAAAGTACCGCTGACAAAATCTCTCCCGGTAGGAGCGGTTCTGACGATACCGGCAGCCGGAAGCGAGATGAGCGATTCAGCCGTTCTGACAAACGAGGCAATCGGCAAAAAGGCCGGCATCAACACGCCGTTCAACCGCTGCAAATTTGCCATCATGAATCCGGAGCTGGCAGCAACCCTGCCGAAATACCAGATTGCCTGCGGAGTAACCGACATCATGATGCACACGATGGAGCGCTATTTCATTCCGGAGAGCCAGTGCGAGATGACGGACGAGATTGCAGAGGGACTCCTCCGTACCGTAATCAAAAACGGACCGAAGGTTCTGGAAAACCCATCCGATTACAATGCGATGGCGGAAATCATGTGGTGCGGAAGCCTGTCACACAATGGACTGACGGAGTGCGGACGCGGCAAAGATTTTTCGGTACATAAATTTGGCCATGCGTTAAGTGCAAAATATGACGTAGCACACGGCGCATCCCTGGCGGCAGTCTGGGGTGCCTGGGCGAAATACCAGTACGATGAGGAGACGGTTCTCTGGCGGTTTGCACGGTTTGCAGAAAAAGTCTGGGGCATCACAGAGGGAAGCGATCACAAACGGGCAACGGAAGGCATTGAGCGCACAGTAGCGTTCTTCCATTCGCTTGGCATGCCGACCTCCCTGCATGAGCTTGATATTCTGAACCCGTCGGATGAGGATCTGCGTGCCCTTTCCATGGATGCAACACAGCAGGACACTGTAAAACTGTCCCGCATCCGCAAGCTGGGCGCACAGGAAGTATATGAGATTTACCAGATGGCGCGATAAAAGGAGGAAAAACAGATGGCAAAAAAGAAAATCGCAGCACTGCTGATCGCAGCGGCCGTTGCGGCGGGAGGCTGGGCGCTTCCGGCAAGGGTAAGCGCAGCAGAAAATGACGGCACGGCCGTAACCTGGCAGCAGGATGAGACGGAAAGTTCCGAGCAGAATTCGGATGAGGAAGCGGCAGTGCAGGAGCAGAGCGGTACTTCGGAAAACGAGACGCCGGCTGTTACGATTCCAGGTGAGGACAACGAACAGGAGCCGGAAGAGAAACTTCCTGCCGGCTGGGTGAAACAGGAGGACGGAAGCTGGAAATACAGAAAAGAGGACGGCACGATGGCCGCCAGCGAGTGGATCACCCATCTGAACCGGAGATATTATCTGAATGCAGACGAAATCATGTGCACGGGTCTTTCGATGGTCAACGGAAAGCTCTATTATTTTGAGAGCTGGGGCGGAGCCGGATACAAAGGCTGGAAAAAAGTCGGCGGGGCATGGTACTATCTGAACGAGGACGGAAGCGTCAAAACGAATGAATGGTTCGTTCACGACAAGAGAACATACCATGTAGATGAAAACGGTGTGATGAGCACCGGACTGCAGAAGATTGACGGAACGCTCTACTACTTCGAGAGCTGGGGCGGAGCCGGATTCCAGGGCTGGAAAAAAGTCGGCGGAACATGGTACTATCTGAATGAGGACGGAAGCCTCAGAACGAATCAGTGGTTTGTGCATGATAAAAGAACGTACCATGTAGACGCAGACGGTGTGATGAGTACCGGCTGGCAGACGATTGACGGCGTTGATTATTACTTTGAAAGCTGGGGCGGCATGCGCGTGAACGCCTGGGCGGCCAAGGGCAGTGACTGGTATTACATGGACAGCAACGGAACCCCAAAAGGGGAAGGCTGGCTGCTGTATGACAAGAACTGGTATTATCTGAGGCAGGACGGCAAAATGATGCACAGTGAATGGCTGTGGTATGATAATAACTGGTATTACCTGCAGAGCTGGGGCGGCATGTATAAGAGCCAGTGGGTAACGATCAAAGGCGCAACGTATTACTTCAGGAGCTGGGGCGGTATTTACAAGAACGGCTGGCAGGAAGTGGACGGAAAAACGTATTACTTCCGAAGCTGGGGAGGCATCTATAAGGATACCTACATCGACGGCTATTACGTTGATAAAAACGGTGTCCGCCGGAACAGCAAAAATATCTGCGTGGCAATCGACGCAGGACACCAGAGAAGAGGAAACAGCGAGAAAGAGCCGATCGGACCGGGATCATCGACCTATAAGGCGAAGGTTGCTTCCGGAACATGCGGTGTGGCAACCGGCATCAATGAGTATGAGCTGAACCTTGCGGTATCCTTAAAGGTACGCGATATCCTTGAGGAGCGCGGCTACGATGTTTACATGATCCGCGAGACGCACGACGTCAATATCAGCAATTCCGAGCGTGCAAAACTTGCCGCGCAGAACGGAGCAGACATTCTCGTGCGTGTACACGCGAACGGCGATTCGAACCAGTCGGTTTACGGAGCACTCACGATGGCACCGAGCAGCAGAAATACGTATCTTTCCGGTGATGTGGTCAGCAAGAGCCAGAAGCTCTCCCAGAAGATGATCGCAGCATTCTGCAAAGACACCGGTGCGAAGAACCGCGATGTGATTTACACCGATTCCATGAGCGGCATCAACTGGAGTACCATTCCGGTCACGATCATTGAGCTTGGCTTCATGAGCAATCCTTCCGAGGACCGTTTGATGGCAACCGAGGATTACCGAAACAAGATGGCACAGGGAATTGCGGACGGAATCGACGCATATTACGAATAAACAAAGGGACCTGCCTGAAATGGGCGGGTCCTTTTTGCATGCAAAAAAAGAAAGCGGAGCGAGTCCGCTTTCTTTTGGGAATCCATAGGATCAGATCTTATTTGTTGTTGTTTTTCTCCAGCTCCTGCATTTTCATCGCACGAACCTTCAGCGGCAGACCGAACAGTGTGATGAATCCGTCTGCATCGTGGTGATCGTAGAGATCGCCGGTGGTGAAGGAAGCAAGAGACTCATTGTACAGGCTGTACGGAGAAGACTCGCCGGCTTTGATGATGTTGCCTTTGAACAGTTTGAATTTTACTTCGCCTGTTACGTATTTCTGGGTTACATCAACGAATGCCTGGATTGCCTCGCGCAGAGGAGTGTACCATTTTCCTTCGTAAACAACCTCAGCAAGCAGGTTTCCGAGATCTTTCTTTGTTTTCAGGGTCTCACGGTCGAGAATCAGCTCCTCTAACTGCTCATGTGCAGCCATCAGGATGGTTCCGCCAGGAGTCTCATAAACACCGCGGGATTTCATGCCGACAACACGGTTCTCAACGATATCAACAATACCGATGCCGTGTTTTCCGCCCAGCTTGTTCAGCTCGGTGATGATTTCAGAAACTTTCATTTCTTTTCCGTTTAAGGTCTTCGGAACGCCGGCCTCAAAGGTCATGGTTACGTACTCGCCTTCGTCCGGAGCTTTTTCCGGAGGAGTGGTCAGTACGAGAAGATCGTCGTAGTTCGGCTCGTTGGACGGATCCTCAAGCTCAAGTCCCTCATGGCTGATGTGCCACAGGTTACGGTCACGGCTGTAGCTGTGGTTTGCATCAAACGGAAGGTCGATGCCGTGTGCTTTACAGTAAGCCAGCTCGTCTTCACGGGACTGCATGGTCCATACATCGGTCATTCTCCAAGGAGCGATTACTTTGATATCCGGAGCAAGGGCTTTGATGCCGAGCTCGAAACGGATCTGGTCATTTCCTTTACCGGTAGCGCCGTGGCAGATGGCAACAGCACCTTCTTTTCTTGCGATCTCAACGAGTTTCTTTGCGATAACCGGACGTGCCATGGAAGTACCGAGCAGGTATTTGTTCTCATAAACAGCGCCTGCTTTTACGCACGGCATGATGAAGTCTTCACTGAACTCGTCGATAACGTTTTCGATATATAATTTGGAAGCGCCGGAAAGTTTTGCTCTCTCATCGAGGCCAACCAGCTCGTTTCCCTGGCCGCAGTCGATGCAGCAGCAGATTACTTCGTAGTCAAAGGTCTCTTTCAGCCACGGAATAATGGCAGTAGTATCAAGTCCGCCGGAATAGGCAAGTACAACTTTTTCTTTCATAATGTAAGATCCTCCTTGGATTTCTCGTGCACCTATATGCGCGGTGCATCGTCAATGACTAAAATATACATCATACGACAGGATTATGCAAGCTTTTTTTCAGAAATTCAAAAAAAACTTGCATAATATACATTCAAGGTGTATACTTATGCAATCGATGGTATATGACAGCAGAAAACAAAGATTTTTCATTGAAAAAAGAAAATAATTGAGCTATCATAAAGAAAAAAGAAAAAATGTCCGGCAAGACAAGAAAACGGGCGAAAGAAAAAAGGAGAAAAAGGTATGATCAGAGCAGGAATTATCGGTTCTACAGGATATGCAGGAGGCGAGCTGGTGCGTATTCTCCTGGGACACAAAGATGTGGAGATTAAATGGTATGGTTCCAGAAGCTATATCGATAAGAAATATGCGTCGGTTTACCAGAATATGTTTCAGTTAGTAGACGATGTCTGCAAGGACGACAACATGGAGCAGCTTGCAAAGGAAGTAGACGTCATTTTTACAGCAACTCCGCAGGGACTCTGTGCTTCCCTGGTAAATGATGAAATTCTTTCGAAAGTAAAGGTCATCGACCTGAGCGCCGATTTCCGTATTAAAGATGTAAAAACGTATGAAGAGTGGTACAAGATCGAGCATAAATCCCCGCAGTATATCGACGAGGCGGTTTACGGACTGTGCGAGATCAACCGTGAGAAAGTAAAACAGGCGCGCATCGTGGCAAACCCGGGATGCTATCCGACCTGCTCAACTCTTTCGATTTATCCTTTATTAAAGGAAGATCTCATTGATGGCAACACCATCATCATCGATGCAAAATCCGGAACTTCCGGAGCAGGAAGAGGAGCGAAAGTGGACAACCTCTACTGTGAGGTCAATGAAAACATCAAGGCATACGGCGTTGCCGGCCACCGCCACACACCGGAGATCGAGGAGCAGCTTTCCTATGCAGCTGGCTACCCGATCACCTTGAACTTCACCCCGCATCTTGTTCCGATGAACCGCGGCATTCTCGTAACGGCATATGCATCCCTGAAAAAAGATGTGACTTACGAAGAGGTTAAAGCCGTTTATGATAAGTATTATGCCAACGAGCAGTTTGTACGTGTTCTCGATAAGGATGTCTGCCCGCAGACGAAATGGGTCGAGGGAAGCAACTATGTGGATGTCAACTTCAAGATTGATCCGAGAACGAAACGAATCATCATGATGGGTGCGATGGACAACCTGGTCAAAGGCGCAGCAGGACAGGCGGTACAGAATATGAACCTGATGTTCGGCCTGCCGGAAAACGAAGGCCTGTGCATGCCGCCGATGTTCCCGTAAAAAAGACAGAAGCAGACAACAGACGGAATTTACGAAAAGTGAGGATAAAAGAATGAAAAAGATTGAAGGAGGCATCACTGCTGCAAAAGGTTTTCAGGCAGCAGGCGGCGCAGCAGGAATTAAAAAACAGGGCGTAAAGGATATGGCACTTGTCTACAGCGAGGTACCGTGCGTAGCAGCAGGAACCTTTACTACAAACATCGTAAAAGCAGCTCCGGTCAAATGGGACCAGGAGATTGTATACAACCATCCAACCGCACAGGCAATCGTCTGCAACAGCGGAATCGCCAATGCATGCACCGGCGAGGAGGGCTATGGCTACTGCAGAAAAACCGCAGAGGCAGCATCGGCTGCACTTTCCATTCCAGAGGACTCCGTTCTCGTTGCATCGACCGGTGTTATCGGAAAACAGATTCCGATCGATAAGATCGCAGCCGGCGTGGAAATGCTGAAACCGCAGCTTGCAGCTACAAGAGAAGCCGCAGCTACAGCAGCACAGGCGATCATGACAACCGACACCGAGCCGAAGGAAGTTGCTGTTCAGATCGAAATCGGCGGAAAAACCGTAACGATCGGCAGCATGTGCAAGGGCTCCGGAATGATCCATCCGAATATGTGCACCATGCTGAGCTTTGTGGCAACCGATGCAAATATTTCGAAAGAGATGCTGCAGAAAGCACTGAGCGAAGTCGTACCGGACACCTACAACATGGTTTCCGTAGACGGCGATACTTCCACAAACGATACCGTTCTCCTTCTGGCAAACGGTCTTGCCGGAAACCCGGAAATTACGGAAGAAAACGAGGATTACAAGATTTTCAAAGAAGCACTCTTTGAAGTCAATAAAACACAGGCGATGCACATCGCAGGCGACGGCGAGGGCGCAACCGCACTGTTCGAAGTGACGATTCAGGGAGCCGAGAGCAAAGAGCAGGCCGTGACACTGGCGAAATCCGTCATCACATCGAGTCTGACGAAAGCGGCAATCTTCGGCCATGACGCCAACTGGGGAAGAATCCTCTGCGCGATGGGTTACTCCGGAGCAAAATTCGATCCGGAAAATGTAGACCTCTACTTTGAGAGCGCAGCCGGAAAACTGCAGATTATCACGAAAGGTGTTGCCGTTGACTACAGCGAGGAGGAGGCAACGAAGATCCTCTCCGAGCCGAAAGTAACTGCGACCGCCGACATCCACATGGGAGAGGCGACAGCAACGGCATGGGGCTGCGACCTGACCTACGATTACGTAAAAATCAACGCAGATTATCGTTCCTGATCGGATCTGGAACAGGCACGGGAAAAGAGCATAAGAGGAGAAAAAATCATGGTAAATCAGATGTATCTGGACAAAGCAAATGTGCTGATCGAGGCACTTCCTTATATTCAGCGGTTCAATCGCAAAATCATTGTCATCAAATACGGCGGAAGCGCAATGGTGGATGAAGAGTTAAAGAGAAACGTCATCCAGGACGTGGTTCTTCTGAAACTGGTCGGCTTCAAACCGATCATCGTACACGGCGGCGGAAAGGAAATCAGCCGCTGGGTCGGAAAAGTCGGCATGGAACCGAAATTCGTCAACGGCCTTCGTGTAACGGATGCCGATACGATGGAAGTGGCAGAGATGGTGCTGAATAAGGTCAACAAAGAGCTTGTCACCATGATTCAGTCACTCGGAGTTAATGCTGTCGGCATCAGCGGAAAAGACGGCGGACTCTTAAATGTAGAGAAGAAGCTGTCCAAGGGCGAGGATATCGGCTTCGTTGGAAATATCAAGAACGTAAACCCGAAGGTGCTGTACGATCTTCTGGAGAACGACTTCCTTCCGGTTGTCTGCCCGGTAGGCATGGACGATGATTTCAACACCTACAACATTAACGCAGACGACGCAGCCTGCGCGATCGCAGAGGCGTTAAATGCAGAAAAACTGGCATTCCTGACCGATATCGAGGGTGTATACAAAGATCCGAAGGACCCGGAGAGCCTGATTTCCGAGCTCCACGTACAGGAAGCAAGAGATCTCATCACCAACGGAAATGTCGGTGGCGGTATGATTCCAAAGCTCCAGGGCTGTATCGACGCGATTGAGAACGGTGTTTCAAGAGTCCACATCATGGACGGAAGAATCCAGCACTGCCTGCTGCTTGAGATCTTTACGAACAAAGGAATTGGTACGGCGATTTTAGGGGAAAACAAGGAGAAATTCAATCATGAAGACAAATGAGTATATGGAACAGACCGAGCAGTACGTGCTCCACACCTATAACCGGTTCCCGCTCGTGATCGACCACGGCGAGGGCGTTCATCTGTATGACACCGACGGAAAAGCATATCTGGACTTTGCAGCAGGTATCGCGGTATATGCGCTCGGCTACAGCAATGACGATTATAAAAAAGCAGTGAAAGACCAGGTGGACAAAGTCATCCATGTTTCCAACCTGTTCTACAATGTGCCGATGGGCTCCGCGGCAGAAAAGCTGGCGAAGGCATCCGGCATGGATAAAGTATTCTTTACGAACAGCGGTACGGAGTCGATCGAGGGAGCCATCAAAGTAGCGAGAAAATACGCTTACTTAAAAGACGGCAGCAACGATCACGAGATCATCGCGATGAACCATTCTTTCCATGGAAGAAGCCTTGGAGCGCTTTCTGTAACAGGAAATACGCATTATCAGGATCCGTTCAAACCGCTGATCGGCGGCATTAAATTTGCGGATTTTAATGATCTGGAGAGCGTAAAGGCACAGATTACCGACAAGACATGTGCGATCATCATGGAGACTGTACAGGGCGAGGGCGGTATCTATCCGGCAACGAAAGAATTTTTACAGGGCGTGCGCGATCTGTGTGACGAGCACGACATTCTGCTGATCCTCGATGAGATCCAGTGCGGCATGGGAAGAACAGGAAAGCTGTTCGCATGGCAGGATTACGGCGTACAGCCGGATGTCATGACGTGTGCAAAAGCACTTGGCTGCGGCATTCCGGTCGGCGCCTTCGTGCTGAATAAAAAGACGGCAGAGCATTCGCTCGTTCCGGGAGACCACGGAACGACATACGGCGGAAACCCGCTGGCCTGCGCGGCTGTCAATGCTGTATTTGAATGCTATGAGAAACAGAATGTCGTAGAACATGTAGCAGAGACGGCTCCGTATCTGGAGAAAAAGCTGGACGAGCTGGTGGAAAAATATGACTGCCTCGCAGCACGCCGTGGAAAAGGCTTTATGCAGGGCCTTGTCGTAACGGGCTGTCCGGTCGGAGAAGTCATCAACCGCGCGATTGAGAACGGACTTCTTGTGATTTCCGCCGGAAGCGACGTTCTTCGTATGGTACCGCCGCTTGTGATTACGAAAGATGATATCGATGAGATGATTGAAAAACTGGAGAAAGCATTACAGTAATGTGAAATAGACAGCCGTCTGGTTTCCTATGCAGGAGACCGGGCGGCTGTTTTCCTGCTGTCCCTCGGTTCTGTATAAAAACGGGGAAAAAAGGAATAGTATAAAATGTACTCTCGGAGCCTTTCTGCACTTGCTTTTACGGCCGATTTTCCGCCAGCTGCACCCAAATTTCATCAACGTACGCACCGCGTACGCCTCAGAAATTTGGGTGCAGCTGACAAAAAATCTTCTCGTAAAATCAAGCGCAGAAAGACTCCGAGAGTACATAAAAAAACAGCAGGAGGAAAAATCAATGGCGGGAATTTTAACAGCGCTGCTTTCCGGCGCACTGATGAGTATTCAGGGCGTTTTCAACACAGAGGTGACGAAACAGACGAGTACATGGCTGGCGGCCGGCTGGGTGCAGATTAGTGCGTTTGCCGTCTGTCTTGCGGCATGGTGCATCACCGGGAGGGAGCCGATCGGGGATTTGTTCCGCGTAAAGCCGTGGTATCTGCTGCTCGGCGGGGCAATTGGCGCGTTTATCACGATCACGGTTATCTGGAGTATGGCAGGCCTCGGCCCGGCGAAGGCGGCGATGCTGATCGTCATTTCCCAGCTCGCAGCGGCGTGGCTGATTGAACTGTTCGGCCTTTTCGGTATGGAAAAAACGGATTTCACCGTGCGCAAGCTGCTCGGCATGGCAGTGGCAGTTGTGGGAATTGTAGTGTTTCAGTGGGAATAACGATTAAGATTTCTACTTGTATTTTTATGGTTTCTTCGATACAATAGAAACGTAGTTATGCGTACACAAGGGACCCTTGCGCGTCAGATGCGAAGCGGAAGGGAGTACACAGCATGAAATTGAAAAAACAGCAGGACAGAGGCAGAAAACATGCAAAAATACTGGCGGCGATGCTGGTTTTTTTGCTCTGCGGATGCAACCACAGGGATACAGAATACAAACTGTCAGATAGCACAGGCGGGAGCACGGCGGAAACCGTTTTCGGGAATCAGAAGGAAGTGGATGAGGAGCAGACGGTTTCCGAAAAAAGCGCCGGAGAAACCACAGGCATTCCGGAAAAACGTGAGGCACAGGAGACAGCACCGGAAGAAACAGTGCAGGTTTATATCTGCGGTGCGGTTGCTTCCCCAGGTGTCTACACGCTGCCGGGCGGAAGCCGCGTAGTGCAGGCTGTGGAAGCGGCAGGCGGATTTCTGCCGGATGCTGAAGAAAAAATCCTCAATCTTGCACGGAAAATCGAAGACGGAGAGCAGATCACCGTCTGGACGCGCGAGGAGGCAGAAAACATGGAAATCACGGAAACGCCGCAGCAGAATACGGGCGGCACGGAGCAGGCTTCCGGTTCCGGCAAAGTCAACCTGAACACGGCCGGAAAAGAAGAACTGATGACACTCTCCGGCATCGGAGAGAGCCGTGCGGATGCCATCATCGCCTACCGCGAAGCAAACGGCCCGTTTGGTTCGATTGAGGAGATTATGAACATTGAGGGCATCAAGGAAAAGATGTTTGAAAAGATAAGGGGTTCTATCGAGGTTTAGAACAAGAAGGAGAAGAAATGGCAAAGAAAGTTCTTGTAGTTGATGATGAAAAACTGATCGTAAAAGGAATCCGCTTCAGCCTGGAGCAGGACGGCATGGAGGTTGACTGCGCATACGACGGCGAGGAAGCACTCTCCATGGCAAAAGAAAAAGAATACGATATGATCCTTCTGGATCTGATGCTGCCAAAGCTGGACGGATTGTCCGTCTGCCAGCAGATCCGTGAATTTTCCAACGTTCCGATCGTTATGCTGACCGCAAAGGGCGAGGACATGGACAAAATCCTGGGACTGGAATACGGCGCAGATGATTACATCACAAAGCCGTTCAACATTCTGGAAGTAAAAGCACGCATCAAGGCCATCATGCGCCGTGCGGCCCGCCAGGAGCCAAAAGAAGAGAAAGCAAAAGTCGTACAGGTGAAAGACCTGCGGATCGACTGCGAGAGCAGAAGAGTCTTCATCGGAGACCGCGAGATCAATCTGACTGCGAAGGAGTTCGATGTGCTCGAGCTTCTCATCTTCAATCCGAACAAGGTGTACAGCAGAGAGAACCTGCTGAACATTGTCTGGGGCTATGAGTACCCGGGCGACGTGCGCACCGTAGATGTACATATCCGCCGTCTGCGCGAAAAGATTGAGAAAAATCCAAGTGAACCGAAGTACGTTCACACAAAGTGGGGAGTTGGTTACTATTTCCAGGCTTAAAAACAAAGAAAAATGGAAGTTTCTGCGGAGTCTGCGCTTCCGCATCACGGTGATTCTTGTGATCATCGGCATTGTACCGTGTGTGATCCTTGAGAAGAGCATCGTAAACAGCTATGAGGACCGTGCGGTATCGGTGCGCAGCATTACCGTAAAAAATCAGTGCGATATTATCTGCAACCAGCTCATCCAGCAGAATTACATGGAAGATCCTGGATCGGATGTCATCAACGGACAGCTCAGTATGCTGACGAATATCTACGGCGGCAGAATCCTGATTATCGACCAGGATTTCCGCGTCATCAAAGATACGTACGATATGGACCGCGGAAAGACGATTATCTCGCAGGAGGTCATCCAGAGCTTTCAGGGCAAGGAGACGAGCCAGTACGACCGGAAAAACAGCTATCTGGAAATGACGGTGCGGATTCAGAATACCGAGACGAAGGAGACGCTCGGCGTTATGCTCGTCAGCATTTCGACGGATGAGATCCGTGCGAATATGAAAATTCTGGAGACGAAGGGAATGACGATTCTTTCGATCATTGCGCTTCTCGTGCTGATTTTTGGCTATCTGCTCGCGGGCATTCTGATGAAGCCGTTCCAGAAGGTCACCCGTTCCATCGAGGACATCACCGACGGCTATCTCGACGAAAGCATTTCTGTTCCGGATTACCTCGAGACAGAGCTGATCACGGACGCATTCAACAAGATGCTGACCCGCGTCCGCACGCTCGACGATTCCCGCCAGGAATTTGTTTCGAACGTCTCGCATGAGTTAAAGACGCCGCTTGCGTCCATGAAGGTTCTGGCGGATTCGCTGAACGGGCAGGAGGGCGTTCCGGTGGAACTTTATCAGGAGTTCATGCAGGATATTACCTCGGAGATCGACCGCGAAAACCAGATTATTACCGACCTTTTGTCGCTGGTCAAGATGGATAAAAAGGTGGCAGACCTCAATATCACCCAGGTCAATATCAACGAGCTGTTAGAGCAGCTGCTGAAGCGGCTTCATCCGATTGCCGCACAGAAAAATGTGGAGCTCATTCTCGACAGCTTCCGCCCGGTCAATGCGGAGGTGGATGCGACGAAGCTCTCGCTGGCGTTCTCGAACCTGATCGAAAACGGCATCAAGTACAACAACGAGAATGGATGGGTGCGTGTATCCTTAAATGCGGATCACAAATATTTCTACGTGACGGTGGCAGACTCCGGCATCGGCATCCCGGAGGAGTCGATTGCGCATATCTTCGAGCGTTTTTACCGCGTGGACAAGTCCCACTCGCGGGAAATCGGCGGAACCGGCCTTGGCCTTGCGATTGCGCGGAGCGCGATTGTCATGCACCGGGGAGCGATCCGTGTATACAGCAAAGAAAACGAGGGAACGACATTTTCCGTGCGGATTCCTCTGAATTACGTGATGTAGGAGGTGGCGCACATGAAACGGATACTTGGCGTACTGCTGGCCGGCGTGCTGCTTCTTAGCGGCTGCGGGCAGTGGCAGAAGAGCCAGAAGGAGTCGGCGTATCACCTGTACTGCCTGGACAAAACCGGCACAACACTGGTGCAGGAGCCGTATGAACCAAAAGAAGGAACGGATCAGAAACTGATCAAGGAGCTGGTTGACGCGCTGCAGGAGAAACCTGCCAAGGACGGAAACCAGGCACTTCTTTCCAATGGGATTTCCATCAAGACGTATACGCTGGAGAACAGGCTCCTTACGCTGAACTTAAGTGGAGAGTACGGAGAGCTTGCGCGGCCGCAGGAGGTTTTGGTGCGTGCAGGACTGGTGCGTACCTTTGTGCAGGTTCCGGAGGTGGAGCGCGTGACGCTTCTGATCGACGGGGATCCGTTAAAGGATTCCAAAGGACGCGAGATCGGAACGATGACGGCGGACAGCTTTCTGGAAAATTCCGGAAGGGAAATTTATCAGTATCAGTATGCGACGCTGACACTGTATTTTGCAAATGAAGCAGGCGATCATCTTGTGAAGGAGACGCGGCGGGTGCCGTACAGCACGAACATTCCGCTGGAGCGTGTCGTGGTGGAGCAGCTGATGAAGGGACCGAAAGAAGACGGCCACTATGCAGTGCTGCCGGATACGATGAATGTCTTAAGTGTCACGACATCCGATCGGATTGCCTATGTGAATTTTGACAAATCTTTTAAGGATTCTGCGCTTTCGAGTGTGGCGGAGCAGATTCCGATTTATGCGGTGGTGGATTCCATCACGGCGAACTGTAAGGTGGATAAGGTGCAGTTTTCCATCAACGGAGAGAGCGATGTAACCTTCCGTGAAACGATGAAACTCAATCAGTTCTACGAGGAAGACCTGTCTTATCTGGAGGAAAAAGATACATGAGAAAACGGCCCATGTGCCTGGCGTGTCTTGGATTCATGCTGGTGCTTGTGCTGCTGCGGATTGCGGGCGTGCCTCTTGGCACGCCTTTTTCTGACCCCAAATACGAAAACAAAGCGCAGCAGGGCAGGAAGGTGTGGATTGCAGGGACAATTGAAACGTATGAGAAAAAGAGCAGCAACAACGGGTATGTGCTGCGCGGGGAGGGAAGCAAAGGGAAAATTTATCTGCTCGCAAAGCGGGGAGATCTGCCGGTCGGAGCCGCTGTGCGGGTGTACGGAACTGTAAAAAAGCCGGAAAGCCCGCGCAATCCGGGGATGTTTGATGAGAAAACATATTATGAGGGAAAAGGCTGTGCGTTCTACGTGATTTCGGAGCGGGAGGAAGTTGTGGATGTCGGGCGGTGGAATCTCGGCGAAGCGCTCCGGCTGGAGCGGGAGCGGTGCTGTGCCGTTTTAAAAGAAATGATGCCGGAGGAGGAGGCAGGTGTGCTTTCTGCGATGCTGCTCGGGGAACGGTCGGAACTTACAGAGGAGACGTATCTGGCGTATCAGCAGAGCGGTCTGCTGCACCTGATTTCCGTTTCCGGCATGCATCTGATGCTGCTCGGCATGGCACTCCGACGGCTGCTGATGGCGCTGCATCTGCCGAAAACTCCCGCGTCTCTGGCAGCGGCCGCCGGTATGGTGCTGTATGGCATGTTTACCGGCAGCGGAACGGCGACCGTGCGCGCAGTGGTGATGTTTGCGGTGCGGATGGGAGCTGTCGCAGTGGGAAGGACGTATGATTCCTTAAGTGCGCTCTCTCTTGCGGCAATTCTGATGCTGGCGGAAAACCCCTCGTATCTGGAGCAGAGCGGGTTCTGGCTTTCGTTTGGAGCAGTAACAGCCATTTCCGGGGTTTATCCGGTTCTGGCGGGGGAGAAGGTGGAACGGAAGAGACGCGGGGAAAAAACGGGGCTGGAAAAGCTTGCGGTGAAAGGAAAAGAGGCTGCGATGGTGTACCTTTCCCTGCAGCTTGTCATGATCCCGCTGCAGGCGTGGTATTTTTATGAGATTCCGCTCTTTGCGTTTCTGCCGAATCTGTTTGCAGGAGCTGTCATGACGG
>ENA-OYWT01000294-OYWT01000294.1-human-gut-metagenome-genome-assembly--contig:-NODE-294-length-22179-cov-6.649928_pt1 | contig 22179 bp, 20 predicted proteins | sample MGYA00244171_ERZ653399 | MGnify/ENA primary metagenome ERZ653399 (study PRJEB26926, sample SAMN06164987) | human gut metagenome | biome: ENVO:00009003; feature: ENVO:2100002; material: ENVO:00002003... | reverse complement strand
CTACACAAGGCTATTCGTCGGCAGCGTCAGATGTGTATAAGAGACAGAATTAATATATCCTGGTCTGCCGTTAAGAATCTCTACAGGAAGGTCACTTCCGTCTTCCATAAATATTCTTGAAGGCTTCTGATTAGGGTTGCATCCGTATTTTAACTGAAATTCGTTCATATTCTTTCTCCTTAATTATTTTACATTCTTGTTAATAATTCTTGTTTCGTATTCACCTGTAGCAATATCAATATATCTTACAAAAAGTGAAACCTTATTATCTGCATTAAGATTATCCCAGATCATCTGTGTGAATTCTTCAATATCGCCAGATATCTTAACCCAAGTAGGTTCTCCCTCATAGCTTGGAAGTGGATTGCCATCACCCATATATGTATGGATATAATGCCCCTCTCCTGCAAATGCTGCATCATATGTATATGTGTGTCTTTCACATATGTCAGGATTACCATTATGGCTCTTTAATATAGACATTGCATATGAATATTCATTATTCTCAATATGAAGCACACTTGAAATTCTTGGTGTATAGTTAGGTGCATCATGCTCATATTTTCTTACTCTTAAAGATTCTTCAAATGTTTTTCCTTCTGAAAGGCCATCATAAACCGTATCAGTCTGATCCCCATTAGTAACTATAGTATTATTGCCAAGTACTCTTACAGGGGCATAGATAATAAGCTCTGGTGCAACTAAAAGTGTTGATGGGTCAAAAGCTTCTGTTCTGATACCCTCTCCGTCCTGTACAAATACACGGTTACGGCTGCTCTCGCTTCTTCCCATAATAAAGTAAGCTGAAACTGCCTTCTTACCATCCTCTGACATACCGGCAACAATTCCTCTGCCCGGATAAGCACATCCTGATAATTCCTCTGAAAGGTTCTTAATTGTCATAACTGACCTCCTGTTAAATGTGATGACTGCGTTCACTCCTCATGGTTCTTTTTCGCGAGTAGCGAAGATGCCAGAATTTCATTCTGGCATTGTCGCGGTGCTCCTCGAATATCCGTGAAAAATCCCCAATCCATGCAAGCATGATTGTGAATTTTCACTCCTATCCTCATCGCTACTCGCGCAAAAAAACCGACTATCTGGGAACGCAGCTTATAGCTTAACGTTGCCCAGGCGGTCGGCTTTTCTTAATATAAACTGTACTCCCTGTGGGTTATCCCACAATGCCTATAAGGCATCTTCCGCCAGTTGTACAGCACTTATTAATAACATACAACAAAATATGTTAAATTGCAACACCATTCTTCTTAAGAAGTTCTCTTGCTGATTCAACCGAATCAATACCTGTTGCATTCTTAATTGGTGCAAATTCTTTTTCTCTTACTACCTCGAATGGCAGACAGCTGTCAAGCTCATGAATCATATCAAGAACAAGACCCTCAAACTTATATCCATTAGGCTTTTCAGGCTTAACAAGATTACCATTCTCGTCAATATATGGAATCTTCTTCTCAACAATATGTAATGGAAGATTCTTTCCAACAATTCTTTCAAGATCAGAAACCCTGAACAGATAATTAAGAATAACTCCAAAATTATATGCAGGGTCGCCCTTTGCATTCTTAGCATCCATCATCTCTTTAGTAAGTTCATAATACTCAACAATGGAAGGCTTTCCATCTTCAAGACACATAACGCCAACCTTCTCATCAGGAGCTGCCTTTCTTACAACCTTAGAACCAACTGCACAGTGCTTTTCAATTGTAGCACCGATAAATACAGGGTCTGCAATTCTCTGAAGGACATTGTCAACAGCGAATACATTCAGCCACTCAATTCCGTTCTTCTCAAGAACCTCTGTTAATCCAGCCTTCTTTAAAGAGATATACCATCCACCATTACCATTAGGTGATGTTGCCATCCTTCCCTTCTCTTCAAGGTATATCTTACCATTATAATCAGTAGCTGCTGCCATCTCCTGTTTGAAGAAATGTACATATTCACTCTTATATCCGAAGAAATTCTTCTCTTCAAAGAAAGAAACTGTAGCATCATTATTCTTCTCACTAGTCATAACGAATAAATGTATATATGTTCCTGTCTCTTTAACAACATCCATAAGATTATTAATAAGGCACTCGAATATATAAAGTTCCTTGTTAACACCTACATTATACATTCCCTTAGGATTATCCGAGCCAAGTCTTGTTCCCATTCCGCCTGCAAGAAGAATTGCTCCAACCTTGCCAGCCTTAATTGCCTCTACACCTGTATTCTTAAATGTATCATAGTCAGCTTCTATCTCATCAAGTTCCATTGCACCAAGAGGTGTAATTTCACCTTTCTTAACAAGCTCAGACTTATGTTCAATTGCCGATAAAACTTCCATATCAGTCTTATCGATCTGTTCAAGAAGTGCTGCCTTCTCATCATCTGATAATTCATCATAATATCTTAATATCTGTTCCTGACAGTACTTTGAAAGCTTAAGCTTTGCTTCTTCTAAATTCACTCTAATTTCCTCACTTATCTAATGGCTTATTGTCTGACGACATCTTTATAATTCTAACACATTAATAGTTTCCAAGCAACTTAATAGATTCAGCTTCTTCTTCAATACCTCTTAATGCGTTCATAACTCTTGGATCATCAATGTTACCAGCAAAATCAACAAAGAACCGGAAATTCCATCTCTTTCCTTCAACATTCCCTTCAATAGGTCTTGATTCAATCTTATTCATATTAAGTCCATTATATATAATATGACTTAAAAGATTATATAGAGTGCCTGCTTCATTAGCTGTTTCAAACACAATACTCATCTTCTGTGCATTCTTAACAAACTTTCTTGTATTAGTAACAATAACAAATCTTGTTGTATTGCCTTCCTGGTCTGTAATTCCAGACTTTAAGATATCAAGACCATAAAGCTCTGCAGCTTCCTTACTTGCAATGGCAACATGAGTCTTATTATGCTCCTGAAAAATCATCTTTGCCGCAAGTGCTGTATTAGCCTGACTGATTCTCTGCCAGTCCTTGTGAGTATCTAAGAATCTGTCACACTGCATAAGTCCCTGTGGATGTGAATATACAGCAGTTACGTTTTCAAGGTCAGTTCCTGGAAGTCCAAGTAACAAATGTTCAATCTTAACATAAGTTTCTGCTATTATGTAATTATTATATTCCTGTAACAGATCATACACATCAGCAACAATTCCAGCATTGGAATTTTCTATAGGAAGTACAGCATAATCAGCCTTCCCCTGCTTAACTGCCTCCATGCACTCTCTCCATGTAGGAACATTGAAATTATCAACATCCTTGCCAAAGAAATTAATCATGGCAGCATATGAATATGCCCCCGGTACCCCCTGATATACAACCTTACAGTTCTTTTTATTAATCTCATCAATTGCCTCATATGGTTCTCTCAAAGTCTGTCCCATTTTTTCAAGCAGCATATACTGGTTTTTTCTTGAGTTAGCCATAATCTGTGCAAACAAATCATCAATAGCATGCACATTATCAGGATTCTTGACAAGCTTCTTTACAGATTCTAACTTAGCTTTCTCTCTTGCTGGATCAAGAACTTTCTTTCCTGTCTCAATCTTATATTCTGCAACCTCAGTTGTCAGTTTCATTCTCTCTTCAAACAGTTCTACAAGCTGACTGTCAATTTTATCAATATTATTTCGTATCTCATTAAGATCTAACATATACTTCTCCTCTTTAAAGCGATGTATTGTTCTTATTGTATCACATTTTTAATGATATGCAATAAATGTACTTTATGTTATACTTAAGAAAACGTTCTTAAATAATGTTCATAAGGGAGTAGTGATAACATATGAAAAAAGCCATCACAATAAGTGTAATAACTATAATAGGATTATTACTCGCAGTATTAATATTTTTATCTATACGAAGCAGCCGAATCGTATACAACAACGATAATGCTATTGGCAATTCGGCAGGTAACCTCAATAACGGAGGTTTGTTCTGCGAATACAATGACAAAATATATTTTGCCAATCCATACGATTATAACAAATTATATGTAATGAATTCAGACTGCACTAATGCCATGAAATTAAATGATGACAGTGTTGCATCCATCAATGTCTGTGGCAGTTACATATATTATGTCAAGAATAATTTCAAGCAGGAAACCATCGGAACAATATTCAGGGGACAGCTATTCGGTGTTTACCGCTGTGACTTAAACGGCGAGTCATTGAAAGCATTATACGACAGTCTTTCCGGAACAATAGCCTTATCTGGTAACTCGTTATACTACCAGCATTATAGTGACACAACACCTCTGGCTTTCCATAAAGTAGACATTGCAGGAAAGAAAGACACCAAAATTTCTGACACACCTTACTCACCTGCGTGCATCCATAACGGAACAATATATTTTTCTGATCCTGCCGGAAAACATAACATATTAAGTTACGATACCAAAACTGATAAGACCTCTGTATTATATGATTGCAATTCATATCTTGCAGATGTTGAGAACGGCTATGCATATTATATTGACTTAAGTAAGAACTATTCACTTGTAAGACTTAATACATCTAACAAAACTCTTGAATTATTGTATGGAGAAAAAGGAAACAAAGTCGTTAATTATAATGTGTATGGAAACAAAATATTTTTCCAGGTAGAAAGCACAGATGGAATGACAGGCCTTTACAGGATGAATATTGATGGAACGCAGATTGAAACTATTGCTATAGGCAATATTACCAACATTCACTGCACATCAAAATACACATTTTTCCAGTATTATGAAGATCAGGGAGTCCTTTACAGAGTAAGCACAAGTGGTGCTGATACATCTGTTGAACAGATTACTATCAAATAACATTTTTATAAATATCATATAAAATGATGCCCCGCACTTTCAAATTAGTGCAGGGCATTTATTATATCTTACTCTTCAGTTTTCTCTTCTTCAATCTTAATTGAAAGCTCATCAAGCTGCTTAGCATCTACAACATCAGGTGCATTAGTAAGGAGACAAGATGCATCCTTTACCTTAGGGAAGGCAATAACATCTCTGATTGAATCTCTCTTAGCCATAAGCATTACAAGTCTGTCAAGACCATAAGCAAGTCCTGCATGTGGAGGAACACCATACTTGAATGCGTCAAGCAGGAATCCAAACTTTTCATTAGCAACTTCATCTGTAAGTCCAAGTGCCTTGAACATTCTGCTCTGAACATCAGCCTGATGGATTCTTACTGAACCACCACCGATTTCTGTTCCGTTAAGAACAATATCATAAGCCTTTGCACGAACTGCACCAGGATTAGTCTCAAGCATATCAAGATCCTCATCCATAGGCATTGTGAATGGGTGATGCATTGCAACATATCTTTCTTCTTCATCTGACCATTCAAACTGTGGAAACTCTGTTACCCATAAAAACTTATAATCAGACTTATCAAGAAGTCCCATCTGATCAGCAAGTTCTACTCTTAAAGCACCTAGTACATTCCATACAATCTTATTTCTGTCAGCAGCGAATAAAAGAAGATCCCCTGCTTCACCGTCCATAGCCTTAACAAGGGCATTCATCTGATCCTCTGTCATAAACTTTGCAAATGATGACTTATATGAACCATCTTCGTGAATTGCAATATAAGCAAGACCTTTTGCACCATATCCCTTAGCAAAATCAACAAGTGCATCAATCTTCTTACGAGGCATGCTTCCCTGTCCCTTTGCGTTGATTCCTCTTACAGAACCGCCATTCTCAAGTGCTCCCGTAAATACTCCAAAGCCACAATCCTTAACAATGTCTGATACATTCTGTAATTCCATACCAAATCTTAAATCAGGCTTATCAGAACCAAATCTGTCCATAGCTTCCTGCCATGTCATTCTCTGGATTGGAAGCTTTACATCAACATCAAGAACTTCCTTAAAAAGGTATGCAAGAAGTCTTTCATTAACATCAATTACATCATCAACATCAACGAATGATAACTCCATATCAATCTGTGTGAATTCAGGCTGTCTGTCTGCTCTTAAATCTTCATCTCTGAAGCATCTTGCAATCTGCATATATCTGTCATAACCAGAGCACATAAGCATCTGCTTAAAAAGCTGTGGTGACTGTGGAAGTGCATAGAACTTGCCTGGATGAATACGGCTTGGTACAAGGTAATCTCTTGCTCCCTCTGGTGTAGACTTGGTAAGCATAGGTGTTTCAATCTCTAAAAAGCCTTCATTTGCAAGAAATGCTCTTGTAAGAGTTGCAACCTTGCTTCTCATAATAATATTAGACTGGATATCAGGTCTTCTAAGATCAAGACATCTGTACTTAAGTCTGATATCTTCCTTAGTCTGGATATTTTCCTCTATTGGGAATGGAGGTGTCTCTGACTCTGAAAGAATTCTTAAAGTCTTTGCAGCAATCTCAATGTCACCTGTCTTTAAATTCTCATTAACAGCACCACTTCTCTTAATAACTTCACCCTCAACAGCGATTACAAATTCATTACGAAGTGTATATGCCTTGTCGAAGCCTTCCTTACCAATTATATTTTCATCAAAAAGAATCTGAAGAATTCCACTTCTGTCTCTTAAATCAACAAAAATAAGTGAACCAAGATTTCTTCTCTTGGCAACCCAACCCATTACAGTAACCTTCTTACCAATATCAGCCGATGAAACCTCTGTACATCTGTGCGATCTCTTTAAGCCAACCATTGACTCTGCCATCTTACTTTACCTCTTTCCTGTAATTAAATACTAATCTGCGAAGGATAGAATATCTTCAAGACTAAGACTATCTAAATCTATCTTACTATTTCTTATTATCTCAAATGTTTCTTCCTCGTGAATCATTCGCTGAAACTCAATAAATACTCTCATATCAAGATTCTTAATCTCTTCAATAAGAATATTCACAGCCGTATCAATGTCAAATGCTTTCCTATACGGCCGGTCAGATATCAGCGCAGCAAATTCATCTGTCACCTTAAGAATTCTTGCACCCAATGGAATATCTGTTCCTTTAAGATTATCAGGATAACCACTTCCATCGAAACACTCATGGTGATAGAGAACAACTTTCATTATATTATCTGAATAATCATAATTTTTCAATACATCAAAGCTGATTTTAGAGTGCATTCTCATATATTTCATCTCTTCGACTGATAATTCACCCGAATTTCTGCCATATAAGTATTCTGATAATTTAAGTTTCCCAATATCATGCATCATTCCGGCAATCTTGAGTTCATAGCATTCCCGTTCATCAAGCTCAAGTCTCTTAGCAAGCTCATATGTAAGGTTAGCAACAAGAATCCCATGTTCTATACCACTCTTATAATCATTAAAAATATATTGCAAATGTTCATTCTCATTAATGTCCGTACTATGTCCCATAAGTAATCTCCCTGCTGCCAGTATAATATTTATCAACAAATTCATTAGCAGGAAGTGGTCTGTCAAAATAAAATCCCTGTATAACATCACAACCATAAGAAACAACTGTATCGAGCTCCTCTTTAGTCTCAACTCCCTCAAATACAAGTTCATATTCTACCATCTTAAGCATCTCAATCAGTGACTTTATAACCTGTCTTCCTTTATTGTTCTTTAATGACCTGCTCGCAAATACTCTGTCAAATTTAATAATATCAGCAGGAATATTGGCAATCTGGTTAAGTGATGAATATCCCAAGCCAAAATCATCAACATTAATCTTAAATCCCTTTACCCTTAATGCATTAATAACATCAATCATAGCATCCAGTGCATCAATAAATGTCGTTTCAAGTATCTCAAGTTCAATAAGTGCTGAATCAATCTGATACTTATCCTGCAACTGAAGCATATATTTTAACAAATCTTCACTTGTAAATCTCTGCCTTGATATATTAACCGAGACAGGAACAGGCTTAATTCCCTTATCAATGCATTGTCTCTGGAAAGCAAAGGTTTTATCAAGCATAATATCATCAAGCTTTCCAATCATTCCTGTATGTTCAAGCACCGGAACAAATCTGGCTGGTGAAACAAGCTCACCTGCTCTTGTCTTCATTCTTACAAGTGCCTCTGCACCTGCAACACAATTATGCGATACTGATATCTTAGGCTGAAGGAAAATTTCTATTCTTTCTTCCTCACACGCTCTCACAAATTCATTAGACATATCCATATGTTCAAGATATTCATTGCAATTATCCGCTGAATATACACAACACGGAATATCAAATCTTCCTTTTGTTGATTTCTTTGCAAGATTAGCACGGTCAACTGCCATACGTACATCAAGTGACGGATCGTCATAAAAATACAATCCAACATAAACATGCTGATACACAAGCGGATATCTTTCTGACAATTCTTTCTCAAAAATGCGATTCTTTCTTGCAATATATCCCACCACATCTTCATTCGTCATATTATCAACTTTATAAGCACCCCTGAACTGGTCAAACCCGATTCCGTGTGAAGCAAGGCACAATGGTTCATTAATAAAATAAAAGTCTGCAATATCCTGCATAACCTTGTCGCCTTCATCCATGCCGTAAAAATCATTAATATACTTAAAATTACTTATATCCAGAGCTAATAGAACAACTCTGTGTTCATTAGTGTTCACAATCTCACGCACTTTATTGTTAAACACATCATGCCCTGCCATTCCAAGATAACAGCCTCCCATAACGATTCCACTCCTCATATACATCCGTACTTTCAATATAATAGAATTATATCACAATACCAATAGCAAATCCACCTGTTATTAATATATATAATTCAAATCACTTTAAAATCAATTATTAACGCCATGATGTGACATTGGTGTGGTTGATGTCATAGGTAAAAATGTATACCCTTCCGATAACCCCCACTGTATTATCTGCTCAACTGCATCAACACTGAAATTCTTTATATCATGCTGTAAAACTACTGATACATTATTACTTTTAATTCCTTCTATAACATTAGCCACAACCTGTGATGTGCTTGTTGTTCCACCTGCATCTCCACTAGAAACATTCCAGTCACAATATCTGAATCCTCGCTCCTCAACAGCACATACAAGCTGGCTCATTATGCCATAGCAGTACTTTTTACTTATTGTGTTACTAGAACCACCTGGAAATCTTACAAGATCTGCTGCTTTTCCAGTCTGTGCAGTTATAATACTATTCATCTCGTCAAAATCTGCAAAATATGTATCTACACTCTGATATATCTTTGCATAATCATGTGATGCTGAATGTATTGCAACAGTATGTCCCCGCTGTGCTTCTTGTGCAATAAGATTCTGATAATCCGGTTTTCCATTAGTAACAAAAAATGTTGCCTTAACATTATATCTGTCAAGAATATCAAGCAGCTTTTCTGTATATGGTCCGGGACCATCATCAAAAGTCAGATAAACAACCTTATCACCCGGATTAACTGCATCATCTGACATTGGTGCAACTACCTTCACAGTTCTTTGCACTTCAGATTCATTACCACAATTATCAGATACATTGTATGTTACTGTATATTTTCCTGCATTAGCTGTATCAACATTCCCAGATACTGATACCTTATCAGTTACATCTCCATCACATATATCCACAGCTGTATACCCCGGTTCATTATATGTATCTCCCATCCTGATATAATACACCTCACCGCCGGTAAGTGATATCTGTGGAGCTGTAGTATCTTCTACATGTATAACACGTTCTGTAAATGCTTCATTACCAGAAGAATCTTTAACTGAATATACAATTGTAGTATCACCTTTTGTATATGTATCAACCTCCGCAGAAGTCTCCACTTTATCTGTAATATCACCATCATAATTATCAACTGCAGAAAATCCTGCTTCTTCATAATTACTTCCGGCTTCTATGGTAATCTCTGTATCTCCTGAAAGACTAATAACAGGTGCCTGAGTATCCACAACTTTTACTGCTACTTTTCTAGAAATATGTTTCTTCTTTTTTGACGCAACAATCTTAATGTCATACTTTCCAAGCTTTGTGACATCAACATTTCCCTCAATCTCTATATCTGTCTTATTATCTTTCTTTCCAAGCACATTCTTCTTAATAGTTTCATTAATATCCGCTTCATCATCAGTACTTCCATACTCAACAACTAAAGTATCAGGGCATGACACCACAAGACTGTTCTCCTTAACAGACCTGATGATAAATATTATCACCAGCACCATAAGAACTGTAACAGAACCTGCCATTAAATATTTAACCCATCTATTATTCATAAAACATACCAACTTTCTCATTTGAACATAATATTGTATGGGTATTATACTTCTTTAATGCATAATAAGCCAGTAAAAACATTAAGAAAATCAAGCTATTTCGATAATTCTTCCAGTTCTCGCATTGGTTCTGTGTGAAATTGATATAACAGTCCTGTTCTTGCTTACCCTGTTTAATGCATCAAGCACATTTTTCTCAGTATCAGCATCAAGATTAGCTGTTATCTCATCTAGCAGAAGCAGTTCAGGCTTTGCTGCTGCAGCCCTTGCAATTGACAATAACTGCCACTGTCCCTGTGAGAAATCTTCTGGCTTGCATATAGTATCATATCCATTGTCAAGTTCCATAATTGCATCATGAATACCTGCTGCCTTAGCTGCTTCAATTACATCTTCATCAGTAATTGATACATCATACAGTGTTATCTGGTCTTTGACAGTTCCTGGAACCATATGAAAAGTCTGCTCAACATATCCATATATTCTCCTCTTTTCACTATCCGGAATAGCCGTAGCCTTCTGACCTGCAATTGATACGCTTCCTTTATCCGGCTCGTAAAGCCCAAGAAGGAGCTTGAATATTGTACTCTTTCCTGTACCTGTTCTTCCCGACAGAGTAACCTGCTCTCCCTCCTTAACAGAAAAACTTAAGTTCTCCACAACATTTTTATCATCATATGCAAATGTTACATTATTGAAATCGACAATCACATCACTGTCAGCTTCCATGGCTGTATTCTCTGCAATGTATGAATCCTTCTTAACTGATAATTCATTCATCTCGAAAAATTCATTTATTCTATGTACTCCGGCTATTGCTGACTGTATAGTCTGAATCTCCATACCAAGGCTCTCAACAGGAGCAAATATCTGTGAAATATAATTAATTACCGCAACTGCTGTACCTGCTGACATGCCAAAAAATGCAAGCACTGTCTGGTTACCTGATGCTGAAAAAAGCATTACCACAGCAACAACAATTGCATTGAGAGTAAGAATTACAGGTGAATATACTGCATCATAGAAATTAGTTTTCTCAACTGCTGCGTAACTTTCACATATATATTCATCGTATCTTTCTGCCATATAATTTTCCTTGCCAAGTGTATGTATTGTTCTTATGTTGTGAAGAGTTTCCGGCACATGTCCTGATGCTCTTCCTACAGCTTTTCTGTTCTCAATCTGTGCTGCCAGCATATTCTTCTGAATAATTCTTGTGAATACGAACAGGAATGGAAGAATAACAAGAAGCACAATGGCAAGTCCCTTATTCTTAAACCATATAACAGCAACTATACTTATTATCTTACAGGCATCAGCAAACATACTGATAATTCCTGATGTAAACAAATTCTCAACTGTATCAGCATCACCAACGAATCTTGAAACAACAGTTCCCGGCTCCTGACTTGTAAGACCGCTTGTTGTAAGACAGCTGTACTTATACATCAACGCACTCCTTAATGAATGTGTAATCTTCTGTCCGAATACTGTAAGAAAAGTTTCTCTTGCACTCTCCATAAAACCGGTTACAAGAAGAAATCCGAAATACATAAGAACCATATAAAATGTGGGCATTGTACCTGATGCAACTGTATCAATAATCTTTGCAAGAATAAGTGGTGGAAACAGTGCCATTACAATTGCACCAACAACAGTAATTGCAATTCCTGCTGTAAGCATCCACTTTTCTTTTATTGTGTTCAATATAACTCTGCCAACACTTTTATTCTTCATCAGATGCGCCTCCCTTTTGTTCATTATAAAGAACCGCATACTGTGGGCATTTATTCATAATCTCATCATGTGTACCGGCTATGGTTTTTCCGTTCTCCATCCATATAACCTTATCCATCTGTGGGAACAGATATAATCTGTGTGAAATAAGAATCACAATACAATCCTTGGTGTATTCTTTAATATTAGCAAATACCTCTCTTTCAGTGTCCTTATCAAGTGCTGAAAATGGATCATCTAATATAATTAACGGCTTCTTATGGCAGAGTGTTCTGGCAAGTGCAAGTCTCTGTGCCTGTCCTCCTGACAGTCTCGCACCTGTATTCCCAACATAAGTGTCCTGTCCGTTTTCCATATCATTTACTTCTTTGTCAAAGCACACTGCCTTAAGAAGCTTAGCCACATCCTCATCATCACCCATAAGAATATTGTTTCTAATTGTATCATTAAACAATTCCGGATCATGTCCCAGATATGCTGCAAGTCCTGCCTTTTTCGCATCATCAAGTTCTGATAGTTCATTGCCTGCAATCTTAATGCTCCCCTTATATGGATATTCACATAAAAACACCTTTCCAAAAGTTGACTTGCCACATGCAACAGAACCCGTTACTCCGATTATGTCACCTTTTTCTGCTTCAAATGTTACATTTTCGAATATATCATGGCCTCCCGGATAAGCAAATGTAAGTCCTTTTACCTCAAGTGAGTCACACTTTACACTGTTATCCGCATCTTCATAATTTTCATGCTTCATAAGCGGTTTAATTCTCTTCCATGACACCTGTGCCTTATGTACTGCATTAAACAGCTTTGCTGCATGTGAGGACTTCTTAGAAAGCTTTGCAAAGCATGATACATATGTAGCTAAAATAGCAATATCCCATTCTTTCCAGCCTGTTCCCAGAACATTTCTGCTTCCAAAATATAATATAAATATAACTCCGGCAAGTGCTATAACTTTGTATATCGGAGGAAATGCTGTTCCCCATATATTAGCCCTTACTGCCGACTTTTCATAGGCTGTAAGATTATCTTCATACGCCTGTTTTCTTTCCTGCTCACAGCCATATACACGATATGTAACCGCATTTTCTGCTCTGTCAAGCGTTGCCTCACTAAGCCTTCCTGACTGTACCTTATATTCTGCGCCTGTCTTCTGTACAACAGCCTTCATCTTTTCTGCAATGATATAAGATATCGGCGGGAATATCATACATATAAGTCCAAGTCTCCAGTCATAGAAAAGAAGCATTCCAGCATATGCTGCCAGCGCAACACCCGTATCAAATATCTCAGTTGTGAACTTTCTCATCCCTTCAGCACAATCATCAACATCCAGGATAGCTTTGGTAAGAATGTCTCCAGCTCCTTCTTCCTGTAACTGTGGTCTTCTCTTATGTACAAGGCTGTTATACAAAACCTCTTTCATATTCTTATTAACATTATTAGCGAATCTTCTTACATAGAATCTTTTTATATACCTTGATATCTGCACTACTGCAATTGCAATCACATAACATATTACAAGAATAAGCATATCTGTAAATGTTGATTTTCCACCAAGTATATTAACAAGACAGCCTGTCATTCTTCCTTCAAACCACGGACCTGCAAGAAGTCCGAGATTGTATATAAGACCAGATATCGTTATTATCAGAAGTATATTCCACTGGGATTTAAAATAATATGACACCCTGTCGGTCATAATATTATTCCTTCCTGTGTTACTCATCTTCATCATCCTCTGTTTATCTTCGTTATCTTTCTTTTAAAGTCAATTACATTAACACATTATTGTGACAGTCCGTTACTAATATATATATTTTTTACATTTTCAAGTGCTTCCTTAAACAGCACATTATTAAACTGTGCATTATCTATATCTTTAACCACCTGTTCTGCTTTCTCATTTTCTCCATTATTCACATACACCCTGTAATCAACAGCTTTTTTATATGCAATGGCAAATGTATAGTAGTCCTGCGTATCTTTATCAATATCTTTGCCTATGCCTGTGTTATATTCTGTCTTTTCAAGAAGCCCTTCATAATTATTCTCTATAAAATCATTATAAAGACTGTCTTCTTCATAGCCCGACATTCTTCCTTTACTCCTGAATACATCACCTGATATATCAGCAATACATGGGATTATAATAATAATCATAATTACACACAGCACATAAGCCAGAAGTGATATATTAAATTTCTTCTTTTTTCTCATTCAAAGCTCCTCCTTGTAATGAGTGTAAGTATATCTGCCTGTGACATATCAGGAAGTCCGGCTATGTCCTCATCTGTCAGATTGCAGTATGCCTTTAACAGTTCATGTGATTTTTCATATATATCATCTATATACTTAATACTTTCTTTCGATACACTATGATATGATAAATTTAAACGTCTGCTGACAATATCTTCCATGTCCGCAACAGCCCTTGAAATCGTATTCATATATTCGTCGCCATAATATGATGAATTATTCCTTTCCATCATACTTATTATACCTTTTCTTATATACACATAATCACCTGCGACATTGTAAAAATCATTCCATGCATATTTATCATCATTATCCTTTATTGAACAATCTCCCACATAATCCATACTGTACAGAGTTGCATAGTCTCCTGCTTCTAACAGAAGCTTTAGTTTTGTCTGGATTTCATCACTATGGGATGAATAATATTTCTGCTGATTTTTTTTTGCAATATCATATCCAATCATTGAATTTTTACCAATAATAGCCAGTGTAAGTGCAGTCATTGTTATAACAAGAGCTGTTATTGGTGCAATATAATTCACAAACCATTTGCTGTTACCAATTACTTTGGAACGCGTGCTGTTAAACTTTTTATTATATTGTTCCATATCATCAATATGCTTCTTAAATTCCACATTTGGTGAGCCGCAATTAGGACAGAACTTCTGATTCATCTGTATAGGTGCGCCGCAATTATTACATTTCATCAGTTGTTCCCTCCCTCATTATATTTTTTATAAAATGACTCTTCGTAGCTCTTTCCAAGCTTGTAATCATAATAGCCATTCTGATACAATTCATTAAGCATATCATTTATTTCTTTGTCCGTCGCCTTTGCAACATTCTTAAGATAATTCTGTGCTTCTGCAACCCAGCCGTCCACAGTTTCTTTTTCTTCTGCCGTACAACCCTCATACCTACGGTAATTATATCCGTTTTTATTATTAATGAAATATATCATGTCAAGTGACTCTTCAAAGCCTGTTCCAAACTGATAATCACTTAGTTTTTCGCCTTTATGAACCATAATGTAGATATCTGCCACCCTTTTATAATAATAATCATAAATATTAATAAAATTGTAATGACTCCACTTTTCCAAAACACTTGAACTGCCCTTATAACTATCTGTCAGTTCTGAAATGCCTGCATAGTCCCGCTTTTCATATAATGAATTAAGTTCACCTATATTATTATTGTACCAATCTAATGACTGGTGTATCTCTTTCCTGTTGTGTGAAGAATTATACATACTCTTATATGAACCATATCCAAACATACTTCCGGCAAGAACTGCTGCCGCTATTGCCGCACATACTATACCTACACTTTTCATTGTACTTTTTATGATGTATTTTCTGGTATTCTTATCCAGCTTCTCCATTCCTTCATTCAGATTGTACAGATCTTTCATGTACTTCTGTTCAGAATTCTCATACTGCATAGCACCACAATATGGGCATGCAGTCTCGTTATCTCCTATATCTGCTCCACAATTACTACATATCATAGCTATCCCCTTTTATCAGTTATTGTATTATGCAGAGACTCCTTTATCCTGCATAATCATCTTTTATAATACTGTGCAATTGTACCAACTACAACATCCATCTGTAAAGGTTTTGACAGATGAGCATTCATTCCGGCTTCAACACATTTTCTGGCATCCTCCTCAAATGCATTGGCTGTCATTGCAATTATCGGAATCTCCACAGCATCAGGTCTTTCCATATCTCTTATAGCTTTTGTTGCGGCAATTCCGTCAAGCTTTGGCATCATAATATCCATAAGAATCACATCATATGTATGTGGTGCACACCTTGTAAATTCCCTGACAGCCTGCTCACCATCACTGACAACAGTAACATTAGCGCCTTCATCCACCAGAAGAGTCTGTGCAATCTCAGCATTAAGTTCATTATCCTCTGCTAGCAGAATCTTAATTCCCGAAATATCATTACTGCTCTTTTCCTTATCATCCGTTATTTCTTCAACTTTGCTTGCAATCTCGAAAGGAATTCTGATTACAAATGTTGAGCCTTCCCCTTCCTTGCTTGTGACACTAATTGTTCCATTCATTTTGTCAACCAGACTCTTAACAATAGCCATACCAAGTCCTGTTCCCTGATAAACACTTCTGGCATCTGTCTTTTCCTGTACAAATGGTTCAAATATATGTTCAAGAAATTCTTCACTCATGCCAATTCCCGTATCAGTAACAGTCCATTCATATGTAACAATTCCATCCTGTGTTCCAATACATTTAAAATATGTTGAAACCATTCCTCCTGCTTTATTATATTTGATGCAGTTAGCGTATATATTTAGAAATAACTGGCGTAAATGCAGAGGACTTCCGTATACATATGGATACATAACTTTTCCTGCCACCTTGTCATACTTAAGATTGACACCTGAATCTGAGGCACGCTGTTCAACTATAGTAATAATATCCTTTGCAAGCTTGTTAAGATCCACAATCTCTCTTGAAAGCTCAATCTGGCCATCCTCTAACTTACTCATCTGGAGAATGTCATTAATAAGTGATAAAAGATGATTAGCAGCTATTGACATTTTCTTTCTGTTAGTATTAATCATATCTGTATCTTCTTTATGGCTCTCATCAATTCTTAACAATCCGATTATGCCATTAAGCGGCGTCCTTATATCATGTGTCATTCTTGATAAGAAATCAGTCTTGGCAGCATTAGCCTTTTCCTCTCGGCGTACTGCCTCCTGTAGCTGTTCATTTTTTTCCTGCAGTGTCTTTGCATACTGCTGCTGCATTTCATACTGTTCACGCTCATATCCCTGAACCGTTTTCCAGCGCATCATATTAAGTACAAGTACAGCAAACATATAGGCAACAAATGTATACTGCATATTTCTTGGTGTTGTCTTAAAAACATTTCTTTCCGGCATATAAACATACACATAATAATCTCTCCCACGTTCCATAAGACCATAATTATGTGAACCCCACCTTCTGTTACTATCAGCATGTACTATTTTGCCACTTGCACCAGTCTCCTTTATCTTCTTAATAACATTATATTTATCAATATCTTCACCAACCATACTGTCATCATTAGACGCTATTATCTGATTTCCCTTTGTAACAACAATCTTTCCATCTTCCCTGTCATCATAACCTGATAATATATGTGTAAATGAAAGATTGTAATTATTAACATACTCTGCCGGTGTGTGGTAATAAACAACAACTATCCCACTTGAATCCGCCATACCACATGCTGCAAGGTCAACATATGAACCATCTTCACAGTCAATTCTTATTGCGTATGTTTTTTCAGTATTATCAACAACATCAATAAGTGAAGTACTGTCAAGATATTCGTTAAGCTCATCTGCACCATATTCATCTGTATATTCCTGTGCTATAAGATTACCTTTTGAATCCATGATTATAACTGCCGTCAGATAACATTCCTGCATATTCTTTTTGATAAATTCTTCTGTAAATATATCTTTATCTGAAAGGCTGCGCTCATATGTGATATTATGTTTTATCTGCTGCGCACTTTCAATTACCCTGAGCAGGCTCTTGGTTTCTGACGCAAGATTAAGTCTTGTAAAGCTGTTGCACTGTTCATTAATATAATGCGCAGTATCTGAAAGTGTTTCCTGTGTAGTTTTTATATCAACATTTACAGCAATAAAAAACACAATCATCATTATAAACAGGCCTGCTATAATCTCAATCGGCCATATTCTTTTTCTTTTCTTTCTGGTAATGGTATTATTTTCCATAACTGTCCACCTCCAGATATTTATCAGCATCAGGAATATATCTGCTGATTATCTTCTTCTCTGTACCATCATTTCTCATCTGGTTAAGAATTTCTGTAAGCTGCTTCTCTATCCCACGGTCATCATTTTTGTCAAATGCTACTCCCAGTCCTACTGTCTCTAATGGTTCGTCAAGAATCCTGAACTTAATATTATAATCTTCCATGTACTGGCGTATTGCAGTTTCATGAGCTGCCAGAGCATCTGCATAGCCTTTGCTTAAAAAAGGATATATAAGTTCTCTCTTCTGCAAAGCTATTAATGACCTTATAGCCGGGATACGCTCATCAGTCTTGCTAAGAAATATCTTCTCAGGTCTTGTTGTAGTCTGTACTGCAATCGTCTTTCCTTCCAGATCCTCAAGAGAATATATATCACTTTCCATATTCACAGCAACAACCTGACGGCTGGTCATATAAGGTCCTGCCCATCTGTATTCATTCTCCCTGCCATCCATGCTAAAGCTTCCCCATGCACAATCAATTGTTCTGTCAGCAAGAAGATTCTTCTTATCCTCCCAGTCAATATATATGAATCTGGCCTTATAGCCCATTCTTTTAAATGCTTCCGTAGCAAGCTCAACATCAATTCCAGTAGCATTGCCATCTGTATCAACATAATTATATGGCGGATAGTTATCACTTCCTATGACTATTTCCGGCAATCCATCCTCATTATTGTGGCTGTCTGACCATTCTTTTTTCCCACAGCCATAAAAAGAAGCTGCATATATGCTTAGCATACATATTATAATCAAAAAGCTTTTAATCCTACGCACTTACTTTCCATCTCCTACATATTTATAAAATATGTTCTATTATAATACAAAAAGCTGCTGATTACTAATCAGACTGACAGTTTTCGTTCGACATAATTCGACAATTTTTTTATAGTTAGTTTTCATCTGACCATATTCCTGATTTATTCTGACCTTATTCTGGCATGTAACATTTTTATTAAATTGGATATTTCTTTATGACCAGTTGTGCAATATTATATGTAAAAATCAATTCATAAAATTCATTTTCAAGGAGGTCAGTTATGACAACAAATTCACAATATGAATTAAACAAAGGACTTGCACAGATGTTAAAGGGTGGCGTAATCATGGATGTTACTACTCCTGAGCAGGCTAAGATTGCAGAGGCTGCTGGTGCATGTGCTGTTATGGCACTTGAGAGAATCCCTGCCGATATCAGGGCTGCAGGTGGTGTTTCGCGTATGAGCGACCCTAAGATGATTAAAGGTATTCAGGATGCTGTAAGTATTCCTGTTATGGCAAAATGCCGTATTGGTCATTTCGTTGAAGCACAGATTTTACAGGCAGTTGAGATCGACTATATTGATGAATCTGAAGTATTATCTCCTGCTGATGATATATATCATATTGATAAAACCCAGTTCAAAGTACCTTTCGTATGTGGTGCAAGAGATTTAGGAGAAGCATTAAGAAGAATCAATGAAGGTGCTTCCATGATAAGAACAAAAGGTGAACCTGGTACGGGGGATGTTGTTCAGGCTGTACGACACATGAGAAAGATGAATTCTGAAATCAGAAAAATAACATCTATGCAAAAGGACGAGCTTTTCGAGGAAGCTAAACAGTTACAGGTTCCATATGACCTTGTCCTCTATGTACATGATAATGGAAAGCTTCCTGTAGTAAACTTTGCTGCCGGAGGTGTTGCTACTCCTGCAGATGCCGCTCTTATGATGCAGTTAGGTGCTGAAGGTGTATTTGTAGGTTCTGGTATATTCAAGTCTGGAAATCCTGCTAAGAGAGCTTCTGCCATAGTTCAGGCTGTCACTAACTACACAGATGCTGCACTTATTGCTAAATTATCAGAAGATTTGGGCGAAGCCATGGTTGGTATTAATCCTAGCGAAATACAGATAATCATGGAAGAAAGAGGCAGATAATATGAAAATAGGCGTACTTGCTGTGCAGGGTGCATTCATTGAGCATGAACATATCATTGAAAAAATCGGACATGAAGTAGTTGAAATACGTCAAAAAAAAGACCTTGATGGCATTGACGGAATTATCCTTCCGGGCGGTGAAAGCACTGTTCAGGGACAGCTTCTAAGAAAGCTGGATATGCTTGCTACTATTAAGTCTTTAATAGCAGATGGTCTTCCAACACTTGCAACCTGTGCCGGTCTGATTCTTTTAGCCGGACACATTGACAATGACGACAGTGTACATATTGGAACTCTGCCTGTCACTGTAAAAAGAAATGCATATGGAAGACAGTTAGGCAGCTTTGTAAGAACTGCTCCTATGAAGGGCTTTGATGAATTTCCAATGATATTTATCCGTGCGCCATACATTTCATCAATTAAGGATAACGTTGATGTTCTTGCAGCTGTTAATGACAGAATTGTTGCTGTTCAATATAATAACCAGATTGGTCTTGCATTTCACCCTGAACTTTCAGGTGACACTAGAATTCATGAGTATTTTATATCACTCTGTGAAAAATAATCTGAATCATAATATTTAATTGACACATTTACACATATATATTAGTATAATATCAATAAGAGGGAGTAGTTAGCATCGTATCCGGTGCAATAGTAATCGTCATCACGCTGAACAGCCGGTTATTATTACAATTAACGAGACTTTTATCAATTCATTTTTGATGCGATAAAGGTCTCTTTTTATATTATTCCATTCCTTTATCGCAAGAAAGGAGCTTATTATGGAATATTTGTTGCTACTCATCGGTTTCGTGCTATTAATAAAAGGCGCGGATTTCTTCGTGGAGGGAAGTTCTTCCCTTGCCAAGATTCTTAAGGTACCAAGCGTTATCATCGGACTTACCATTGTTGCAATGGGGACCAGTGCCCCTGAAGCATCTGTTAGTATTAACGCTGCCCTTTCTGGCAGTAATGACATTGCAATCAGCAATGTTGTTGGTTCTAACATATTTAATGGTCTTGTCGTTGTAGGTATCTGTGCATTTATAGCAGGATTTTCTACTAACCGTGACATTCTCAAGCGTGATATGCCTGTTAATATCATAATAACTGCTATTCTTTGCTTTATGTTTATTGATGGCAGACTTTCAAGAATTGAAGGCATTATTCTCCTTGCCGGAATGGCAGCTTACATCACATGCATGATAATATCAGCACTTAAAAACAGGGAAGAAGCTGAGGATTGTAAAATAATGTCTCTGCCTAAGAGTCTTCTTTATATTGCCGGTGGTCTTATAGCAGTAATATTCGGTGGTAATCTTGTTGTAGATAAAGCCTGTATCATAGCTGCCAACTTTGGTGTAAGCCAGAATTTCATAGGTCTTACAATAGTCGCAATCGGAACATCCCTGCCTGAGCTTGTAACTTCTATAGTTGCCACAAGGAAAGGTGACAGCGGACTCGCACTTGGCAATGCAATCGGCTCTAACATATTTAATATATTATTTATCTTAGGTATGTCTGCTGCGATACAGCCTCTTCACGTTCTTTCCGAATCACTTATTGACTGTATCATACTTCTTGCCAGTGGAATTGTATTATTTCTCTTCGCATTTACCAAGAAGACAATGAGCAGATGGGAAGGTGCTGCATGTATTCTTATGTATGTGGGATATACGGCATATCTTTTTGTACGCTAAAGGTATTTTAAATTAATTATGCATAAATAAATGCACCATAAGTATATCTCTAACATACTTACGGTGCATTTGTGTTAAATATTATGTTCTTTTCTTCTTTTTGACGCTTCTTTATAAACCTGCTCATCAGTACGCGCTGAAATAACAATTATTTTCATAACCTGAATCTGAACGGAATGGTCGAGCCTTTTCATATCCTTCTCTGCTTCCTGTAAAAACTCAATCCCCCATATCATTCGATATCAATATCCTCCGCATTTTCAAGCTCTTTTTCATCTATCCCAAGATTTCTCATAACATAATCCATAGAAACCGTTTCTTTATTGCCATTATCTTCAATACGCTTAGTAGCTTCAATCAGAAGATAATAATCCTCTTCAATCTCCGTTAGTCTTGTATATTCCTCTGGTGACAGAATAACTGCTGATGGCTGATTATTCTTCAAAACAATCAGCTCCTTTTCATCATGAAGTCTGTCTCTTATACACATCTCCGAGCCCACGAGACTGCAGCTAATCTCGT